>Ga0307380_10009835_pt1 | contig 12107 bp, 11 predicted proteins | sample UN3MG_FD_202239 | JGI IMG/M metagenome (GOLD analysis project Ga0307380, IMG submission 202239) | Soil microbial communities from Risofladan, Vaasa, Finland - UN-3 | ecosystem: Environmental > Terrestrial > Soil > Coastal area > Acid sulfate soil | place: Finland: Risofladan, Vaasa | collected... | reverse complement strand
AATTCCACCTTTTATCAGACCCCGGCAATGGAGATCGTTGAGTCCTGGTCCAAAAGGGTGCCCAAAGGTTTTGAATTTGCCATCAGGTGCCATCGGGATCTGACACATAAATATCTGCTGAGCCCCACAGCCCAGTCCTGCAAGGTATTGGAAACCGGGATCCGGATATGCAAAATACTGGGTTCAAGATTACTTGTAATGGAAACACCCCGATCCTTCAACCCAAACACCGCAGTCCAGGACATCAGGGACCTGCTGTCATCTGCCTCATCCCATGATATCAGGCTGGTGTGGGAGATCAGGTGGGGGGCACCGGGAAATGAAGTTATCAGATTGATGCAGGATTTTAACATGGTACACTGCGTAGACCTTTCCAGAGCAGCAGGACCAGTATTTAGATCAGATATCCTGTATTCACGTTTGTTCGGTCACGGTCGGCATAACCTGTACCAGTTCGATGATGAGGAACTGCTGGAGATCGATAATAGGGTACAGGCCAGCGGCGGCGGGTCCATGTACCTCTCCTTTCACGGCGGCAGGATGTACAAAGATGCTGCCAGGCTTAAAGTGTACAAAAAAGACGAAATATTCCCGAGGGTCACGAAGCATACTGGACCTGAAGCCTTAAGGGAAGTGCTGGAGGAGGATGCTCAGTTCCCATCAACCGGACTGGAATTGATCAGGTCTCAGGGATGGAAAGTGATAGATCTGCCTGGTGAAAAAAGAGTACATGCTTCTGAAATGCTGGAAAAGTTAGGTGGAAGGATGTATACTAATGCTGAAATGGTTGTTGAAGAAATTGAAGAGCTGGGCACTTTGTAGTCTAATGGAATTAAGTATAAATAATTGAATTACTGTTAAAAAGAAATATTACCAGGTGATTTCTTGATACCTATTAAGGCACACGGCCTAACAAAACGATTTGGAAAATTAACAGCAGTTGACAACCTTGATCTTACTATAAACCCGGGTGAGATCTTTGGATTTATAGGACCTAACGGAGCAGGTAAGACCACAACCCTGCAGATGCTCACAGGTCAATTGCCGCCAACATCAGGCACAACTTCAGTGCTTGGAATAGACGTGGCTTCTGATCCCATCGCTGTAAAAGCAGCAGTGGGTATTGTTCCTGAACTTGAATATCCTCCCAGTTTTCTAACTGTGGAAGAATATTTGAATTTTGTGGCAGCCGTCCGGGGATTGCCTGACGACGGCAGGGTCGATAAATGGATAGAGTTCTTTGGTCTGGAAGATAGACGCAGCACCATGTGCATGAGTCTTTCCAAGGGTCTTAAAAAAAAGACCACCCTCTCAGCTGCCATGCTGCATGAACCCAGGGTCTTGTTCATGGACGAACCATTCCTTGACCTTGACCCTCTTATCCAGAAAAAACTCAAAAGCTGGCTGTTAGATTATGTTAAAGGAGGCGGAACCGTTTTCCTCAGTACTCATATCCTGGAGCTGGCAGAAAAACTCTGCACAAGTGTTGGTATAATTGATAAAGGTAAACTGGTGGCCCTTGGCAGTCTAAAGGAACTTCAAAATGGGGTTGATGAAGACCTGGAACACGTATTTGTCCGTCTGGTATCAGGATAGGAGAGTTACATGCTGGATGCAAAAATACTTGTGTGGATGTTCAAGGAAGAGTTCAGGCTGCAGGCATCGTTCTTTAATCGTTCATATTTTTTTGCATCATCCCTGGTAATGATACTGTTCACATTTGTTATGGGTATGAGTTTGCCCATGCTCCAACAGGCTGTGGCCATTGATGACATACTGCTGGCTGCCCATTGGTTGATATTGTTCTATGGATTTGGAGTGGGTGGGTTTGCTTTATTTGGAGAGCGCATCCTTGAGAGAAGGTTTGGTAGTATTAGTTTATTACTGGGGAGCGGTTACACCCTTCCAATTCGACATCGCAGATTGTTCTTCCTTTTTTATATCAAAGATACATTGTATTATATTTTCTTTACAATACTCCCCATGATCCTGGGACTGGTAATAGCCTCAGGATTTGTCTCCATATCTTTGACATCACTTTCAATGCTTTTTATTTCCCTTTCAATGGCCTTCTTATTGGGGATCAGTTCTAGTGTTATGCTTTTTACCTTCCAGGTCCGCTGGGGCAGTATACCTGTAATTGTGCTGGCAGGCGCCTTAGGAGTATATTTGACTGTTACAGGAGTCAATATCTATGGAATTACCGCTGCTCTTCCTCCCCTTGTATGCTACCATTCACATTCAATACTCATAATTCTGGAAGTATTGGCCGCAGTGCTGTTGTTTATGGTAATATCATTTTTTTTAACAAAAGAGATCCCAATGCCTTATGAACGAAAGGCATCTGAGAATTATAAACGAACTGCTGGTTTGACATCAAAGCTGGTACCTGAATACGGTCCCATATTGGCAAAGGACATTATGGACCTTATACGCAGCAAAATGATATTCCCTGTTGTCTTTACTTTTCTTATGCCTTTGATATTCCTGTATGCCTTCATATGGTTCATTGAATCAGTAATTCTATTGAATCTCAGGTTCTCATTGCTGTTCTATGCGGTCATGGTCGGTTTTTTCTGTACTCTCTTGTACAGCTGGCTTTCAAATATAGATATATCAGAATGCTACAATTCACTACCCTTATCAATGCCCTTTGTGATAAAATCTAAATTAATACTGTTTTTTTTCCTTAACATTTTAGTGGCTGTACCATATCTTATTGCAGTGGGTTTGTTAAAAGGTGAGATCGGACTGTTATGGATCAGCCTGTTATTAATGCTCACAGTGTCGACGTATGTTGGTTCGGTTGTGGCTTATCTGACAGGACTGTTCACGAACAGTTATCTTCTGGATGCAAAGATCCTGACACAGTTCACATTAATGGTGGTTCCCATACTGGTAATGGAAACACTTTTATCATTCTATTATCATTTTAATAATTATATAGCAACATTTTGCATAACAGGTCTAGGACTTTTGCTAGTAGCCGCATCATTTATATTATTGGGTCGATTGAATAATAGGTGGATGGGTAAGATGTTCAGGATAGCGTAATGGTGGTAGGTATTGCTAAACACAAAAAAAGACACTCTTACAAATTGGGTTAAACCCATAGCAAGTCTGTTCAACAAGGTTAATCCCAATACAGTAACTGTTCTGTCATTGGTATTTTGCATTGGGTCCGGATTATTTTTTGCTATGAGATTGCCGATTATTGCTGGTATATTGTTGTTGATCGGTGGTTTTTTTGATGTTCTGGATGGTGCAGTAGCCAGGGAGAATAACCGTGTAACTGATTTCGGAGGTGTGCTCGATTCTGTATCTGATAGATATGCTGATTCTGCTGTTTTTGTTGGAATTATGTGGGGCGGCGGCCTGGCAATACTAGGTTACATAGAAAACGACTGGATAATCGGAGCTGTGGCACTTGTAGGTTCATTGCTTGTCAGTTATACGCGGGCACGGGCCGAGGCTGCTGGTACAGGTAAATTGAACATCGGATTAGCTGAGCGGGCTGAGCGGATGTTATTGATCATAATTGGTGCATTTACGGGCTTGTTACAATGGGCGGTTCTGATCGTTGCGTTGCTGTCGCATCTTACTGTGCTTCACAGAATGATTATAACGCGCAGGATACTAATGAAAGAGTAATTAGCTATTTGAGGTTTTTAGTAAATAAAACATCAAATCACGGTTTTATTTTATTAAATACATGCGAATATTTTTTATTTTTTTAGTATATACGGTATTAATTGTATATTTTAAAAAATGTAACTAAATTTAGACTTTTTTATTAGAATTATCAACTAATAAACTTTTAATAACTTAAAAGAATTAAAATAACGCTTAAAAAATTATAAAAATCCAAAAAACTCTCGATGCCTTTATTGGATACTGAAAACATTATTAAATTTGGGGGAGCATTAACATCCAAAGAGCATCAAACCCATCCGATGCTCCAAATCTTTTTTTGCTCTCTCCTTTTAAACTTGCCTGTTATAACTTTAACAGACGATTGCATTCAACCTATTTTCCGCAACTTTAAAATTGCTAAACTCTGAATTTATTTCTGCCCTTGTTATTCATTCCGGGAATATGCTTCAAGTGGCACTCCAACCCATCATTCTTCATTTCCAATCGAACCTCTCTTACAATCAGGGCCTGTTTAAGCAATAGCACAGGTGTAACTTTATGGACGGTCTTTAATTGTTCATGTCTTTTCTCCAACCAGGGCTGATACTTGTAATTGTATGGAAAAAATCTCGCTTGAAGCCGTGAATTTAATTCGGATTTAAGCGATTTCAAAACTGCGGAAATTATATGGACATATAATCAAAAATCGTTTTAATTTATAAAAATCTCTTACAATTTCATCATTCTTAGACAAAATCTTTGAATTATTTACATAACTATTTGCTAATTATTACCTTTTAATATCTTCATAGGTAGAAAAACCATGCCTATTAACAAAATACCGTTTATAAAAAATACTCCTTTATAATCAAGAGTAGACAACATCATTCCGCTGATCAAAGGTACAATACCAAGTCCGGCATAGGTACAGGTATTGAAAACTCCCATGATCAATCCTTTTTCAACCTTCAGGTATGAAACCCCTGTGACCAATCCTACCAGTCCCAGACCTGAACCTGCACCCATTAAGGTAAGTCCTAATGGATGGATAATCGAGACCAGTGTGCCCACACCGGTAATAAGCATGCCAGACCTTACCAGTACATCATTTCCAATAGATAACCTGCCCCCGATAAATGAGGTGATCATAGCTCCCAGGTAGACGCTGGCCAGGTAGGAACCCAGTATTCCCTTTTCAAGTTTATCAGCACTGAAATCAGAGTAAAGAGCGATCAATACTCCACCACTCCCGAACAGGACAAATGACAAAAGCCAAATGGGCATATATTCTTTATTAGTGAGCACATTTCCGGATTTACGCAAAAATAAGGTAAATTCACTTGTTTTGGAACTTCGATCACCTCTTCCATTGTTGATAAGAACCATTAGGGATATCATAAATACGGGAATTAACAACCCTTCAAATAAGAGTACACCGTTCTTGATAATAGTGGGAGTTGCCAGTATCCCTGCCATTAATAGTCCTGAAGCAAGTCCCAGATTCAACAATGAATTGAATTCTCCAATATACTGCCCCCGCTTTTTAATATTGGACAGCATTGATAAAGCTGCAGGAAAGAAAGCGCCGCATCCGGCCCCTTCTATGAAACGGGCTATAATAATTATCCAGATATCATCAGATATTATGATTGCCAATCCTGAGATCAATGTCAAGATAATGCCAATAATAATGAACAACCTGTTTCCGTAGCTATCTGACAATACTCCGAATGGGATCATGGTCAATAAAGCACCAATGAAAAACGAAGAGAATATTAGACTGGACGCTGCACCGTTCGTTAAAGCTGTGCCGTTTGAGAGTTCAGGTAGTATCGGAACTACGGCATCAGAAATGCCCATGATCACAAAGACCGAAAGGTAGAGCATAATGCGATCTAAGGTCCTTGCATAAGGTTTTGGTTCAGTCATTTTTCATTAAAAGAATTGTTCGATCTTTGTGAAGTCGATCTGTGCAGTTGCATCCAGGGTTATCGGTGTAATTGAAATATGCCCGCATTTCATAACAGCATGAACGTCAGTCCCGTCTTCATCGTCATGTATAAGATCCCCGTCGATCCAGTAGTATGGACGGCCCCTGGGGTCATGCCGTTCCTGTACCGAGGTCCTGAATATCTTCCGGGCCAGCCTGGTAACTTCTATGGAAGTGTCCAGTTTGACATGTCTGGGTATATTGACATTTAAGAGATCCACACCTTCCGGGAGCCCGTTTGCCAAGACTTTTCGAGCAATACGGTTCACAATCTGTTCACCTACCTGGAAATCATATTCATATGAACGATTGTCATCGAACTTATCCCCTTCATCCAGCACCTGGATGGATGCTGCAATGGCCGGGATGCCATAACTTGCTGCTTCAAGGGCTGCACCTATGGTGCCTGAAGTTGTGATTGTATCTGTACTGATATTCTCGCCAATATTAAAGCCGGAAAGTACCATATCAGGCATCTGTTTCAAGATCGCGAATATGCCCAGAATCACAGAATCGGTTGGTGTACCGCCTATTGCATAAGCATTGATCCCCTCAATTTTGACCTGGTTCATTCTCAGTGGTTCAAATATGGATATGCTGCGTCCCACTCCGCTTTTTTGCATGGACGGTGCTGCCACGGTCACCTCGCCCAGGTCGCGGACGCATCTGTATGCTGCCTTGAGACCGGCAGCGTAGACCCCATCATCATTTGTTACAAGTATTTGTTTTGTCATGGTATCCTTGGAGTACTGATTACATTAATGTTGAATAAACTATTTGTTTGGACTGGCATACTTTCAATGTGGCAAAGAAGATCAAAGGAGGATCGAGCAGAATATTGAGACAGCACTTTATACATCTCAAAGAATGGTGCAAGGATTATTTGTGGGCAGCTGCTATCATGAGTTAGTTGGAGGGGGAGGGGTTGAAAAATGTATTTCAACTCAAGATTGAACAATTAAGAATAAATAATAACGTTTGTGTTTTAATCCTATAGAAAAAGAACGGAAGCGAAAGTATGAAAAGCAAAACACTAATTATCATTGCATTTGCAGTTTGTGCGTTAATTCTACTGCTTTTTATCGCACCTATTCCCCTATCAGGGACCAAAGGAGTACATATTGTTAGCAGTGTCCAAACATCGCAGGGACAATTTGAAAATGATACTGAGATGGAACTTGTAAGGGTGAATGGAACTTTGGTCAATGACGGGGATATTACTGCAGAGAATTTTAAACTTTCAGTTGTGTTTATAGATGAAGCACACGATAAAGTTGTGATCAGAACGATATATGAAAACGTAGACCTGCCTCCAAATAGTGAACATGTTATGGGTTTTGAATCCCAATATTTGAGGGAGAAAACCATTCCAAAAACATTAGTGAATGCGACGGTGCAGTTAGAATGGATGGAAGATGGTGTATTGAAACAGGGTTAGGGATTCTCAGTTAATCAATGACCAAGATCATTTGAAAAAATCTTCGAAACTCAAAATACGCCTTTTTTGACGTCTTACATTCATTTTTTCATATTTTTTAGATAATAGAGGGGTTTTTTAGCGAAGTACTGAATTTTCATAATTTGTATCAATTACTCTATATGAGCTCAACCAGTTTCCTATGAACCGTGCATAAACCGACTTTCGTTCATTCACTACATCCGGTTCATACCGGCAAGTGGTGATACTGGCTTGATTAAAAGGTTTAGGGTCCGGTAAGCGTATAATGACCGCTTCGGGCTTATGGGGGGGACTAGCCCCCAAACACCCTGCGCTTAAAGGTCTCTGGGGATAGGGAGGCTTGCGCCTTTCTCCCTTGGGGATGGTAAGTGCAGATATTGAGCGTAGCGCCATACGAGGTCTTTGACTGCAAAATGGCCCCCCCATCATTGATAAATCTGCAAGCCACCTGATTATAAATTATTGTCTCTTCTTGGTAGTCGTTTCAGTTTTTGTGTTCATTGTTCCAGGTGCCAATGACATTTGCGAGATACCTTCAGAGGTTGACAATAACTCATAAATTCCTTGAGTAGGTGCAATCCATACTGAACCAGTGCCAGAGAAAGTCTGAAGCAAACCTTCGCCCGAAACGGATGGTGCAACCCAGGATTTGCTGCTCTTCTCTGCTTTAAATTCTACCCCTTCTGATCTCAATAAAGTGAAATTTCCATCAACGCTTAATTTTTCATTATTGAGTTGCACTTTCTGTATCTCTGTAACAGGAACCGGAGAATATAATACTGCAATACCTTCCCCGAGAATCTTTGTTTGAAATAGTCCTTCACCTCCAAATAATGCGGAAGAAATATTTTTTTGCATTACTGAACTTATATCCAGACCAGCTGTTCCGGCATAGAAAAGCCCTTTGTCAACAATGATAGCTTTGTCGTCTTTTTTAACATGGTAGAGAAAAAAGTGTCCAAAAGAAGGCTCTAGGTATATCTCACCGGCTCCGTGTATTTCATTAACAAAGAATGTCTCACCTGACAACATTTTTCGTGATAATCCTTTCATAATTCCGCCGCCTGAACTCGCCTTTATTTCAAGATGTCCTTTCATAAAGTACAAAGCTCCAGGTTCGAGCCGGGCATGAGAATTGTTTAATGTAATTCTAATCATTTTGAGGCGCATTCCACTTTGTGAAGCATAGAATAGATTATGTGCGACACGCAAATCTGCAGAACCTGCAAGTTGTGGAAATTGCAGTACTTCAACAATTGTTCCGTCATCGGTTGAAACAGAGTCAATGACTTCATACATTTCATTATTCATTTTCCTTCTCCTTTTCGATTCAACATTAAGTAAATTTATATAATTACTGCCAAAAATATAACTATGCCGATAAATATTTCAGAGCATTTCACCCATCAATTTTTCACCAGGACTTCGTACCTGCGATCTAAAAAAAATTTCTTTTCGACTTTTCTTTGATATTAACATCAAAAGTCATGCATCCAATACATTTAGAAGTTCAGATTCACTGGAAATTTTGTCCCTCACTTTAGGTTAATGCTCAGGAACGGACAATAAAAACTGAAAAGCAGCCGGGATTAAATATTCTAAGGGGATAAAAAATTAAATAACATTTATGTTGAGTCATGATGCTTATTCCACCCATGAACATCCTGGTGGCCGAGTATGCGGTAGGTGCAGGCGAGGACGGCACGATCCTGCTGGAAGGCAGGGCCATGCTGGAAGTGCTGGTTAAAAGCTTTGAGCAGGCCGGGCACGTGGTCACATATCCCACAAGCGGCCCTGTATTATCAGCGGGAACTCCTGTCAGGACCACTGATTTTGAAGGGGCAGTGGAATCCTTATCCAAACAATGCGATGCTGCTCTCGTGGTAGCACCCGACGAACTCCTGGGTGACCTGACCGAGCTTGTTGAGGAGCACACGGTCAATCTGGGATGCTCTGCCCGGTCGGTCCGGTTATGTGCAGATAAACTGGCCTGTGCAGAAGCTTTGAAAAAGGGCGGGATACAAACACCAAGCACCGCCACCAATGATCAAACAGACATGTTCGAAAAAGGCGAGATGGTTGTCATCAAACCCAGATGGGGATGCGCGTCAGAAGAGACCAGCTTGTTAGAATACAATAATGAAATACCTGATAAATTCGTGGCAACAGAGTACATCCAGGGTGAGCATTTGAGCGTAAGCCTGGTGCTGGGTGAGACACCGCTCCTAATTTCCGTGAACAGGCAGAATATCAGGCTGGGCGATAAAATTCAATATAATGGTGGCACGGTAGGTATTGATTCAGGGAGGAATCAAGAACTATTTGAAACGGCATATCAAGCTGCCGAGTTGCTGGGCTGTCGGGGTTATGTTGGCGTGGATATTGTACTGGCTGAAGAACCCTGGGTGATCGATGTGAACCCCAGGCCTACCACTTCTATTATCGGCATCAGCAGGTTGATGGATCGAGAACTGGGCGAGATGATCCTGGCTGCCAGATTTGGCGGGCTGCCGGAAACAGTGAGGATTAATGGGGAGTTTGCATTTACCAAAGCTGATCTTGCATGAAAATATTGATAATCCATTAGAGAAAATAGTAAAGGGAGGTTTATTTTATGGAGATTGAAGAGCTGGCTAAGAAAATAGATGCTAAATTATTAAGAGCAGAGGCAAAAAAGAGAGATATACCCACCAGATGTGTGACAAAAATAGCTCTTGCAAAGGCGCTACCTATTGAAGTTGTAGAGGAACTTGCAGAGAAGTCAGGTAAGTGAGATTATATTTCACGACAATATTTGCCGAAATGTTTATATCAGTCAACACCGTTAACTAAACCAGGTGAAATAAAAATGAGGGATCGTTTTTGCTGTTACTGGCACTGAATTAAACGTACAACCATTCGAACAAAATATTTATAAGTTGATCGAGGACTTACCGCCATCAGCAAAACTTGTATTTAAAGTGCTGGAATATGGTGGTCTGCTGACCCAGAAAGAGATTGTCAGGGAAAGTTATCTTCCTCCGCGTACAGTCAGATATGCACTGTCCCGTTTGAAGAGTGAAGATTTCCTGGAAGAAAGATTCTATTTCAAGGACGCAAGACAGAGCCTTTATGGGCTCAAGTCTGCCCATTTTGAAAATATTCCTGTGGGACAAGAGGTTATGGCAATCTGACCAATATTATTTTTTTTGGCCAACTTTATGTGCTATTACACTCAATTTTAAATGGATATCTGCGACATTGAATGGGTAAATATTAGACGGGATTTACAGGATCGTGAATGCGGATTCTAAACTCCCGTTCTGCGAGCTGATCTTTATACAGCAGGTAGGACAGAACTCATTTTCATAATCGGTGCAGATAAGATTTAATACCATTCGTGTGTATTCTTTAACCATGCAGACCCAGTTGAAACGCTATGCCATAATAATCAGAGGCAGGGTCCAACATATTGGATATCGTGGTATAATAGAAGGCACTGCCAGGAAACTGGACCTGAAAGGCTATATTTTTAACGATATTGATAATAGTGTTAAAATTGTTGTTGAAGGACTACAAAAATCAGTGGATAATTTCCTTGATACTCTCAAGGATTTTGCCAGAGCTGACATCGAAAGTATAGAAAAAATTGAAATCCATGAAGACTTTCCTCTTCCTCATTTATTTAGCAGGGTAGCTACTGATGAATACTACGAGTTTAGCCAAAAATTCGATATTGGATTGGACTATTTAGATGGAATAAAAACCGATACTGGAGAAATAAAAGTTACTCTTGTGGATATGAAAAGCTCTTTAAGTAGTATTGATAACACTCTTGGAGCATTTGTAGTAGAGCAGAGGGGACACAACCAACGTATGGATGAACATAACCAACGTATGGATGAACATAACCAACGTATGGATGAACATAACCAGCGCCTTGAGAAAATCCTTGAAAAACTCGCTGAGAAATAGTTTACATGATATTACTGCAGAAGTAAGTAGAGATAACTTCAATGTTATATTTTAACAGCCATATCGGAGCCCTCCACCCCCCTTCACTCCCCACACCACATTTTTAGTATTGCCACACGCAAAATAAGGCAAATGTGGACGCCAAAAAGTGGTAAAAAAAAATTCAGATATATGTGTCTAAAACTATTGATGATGTACCATCCATAAATTGACCCACTATAATAACATGGTCTCTATTGTTGTTAATTCTCCCAGTTCCATCATCTGTCAAAAGAACTGTAGTGCCTACTTTAATTGCATCAATTCCATTTCCGTTGAAAGTATTAGCTTGAGTTGTAGGCCAAATATTAGATCCGCCCGAATAATTGCCATTAACAGAAACATTTAGATATAATAACTTATCTGCATCTTTACCCCCCTTCAAGGATACTAGTATATTATCTTCATTAATCTTATCCGCAGAAGTACCAACTAGATAATTTAGTTGTAATGGCCCCTTAGTGGTTCCGAAAGCATATGAAGCAATAATGGCTCCCAAAATAACTACTATTGCTACCATTAGTATTTCACCAATTATAGGAGAAACAGCAGAATTATTATTGGATAATTTTTTATGGGGTTTCATTATTACTCCAATGTGGATTTATACTTTAATAATTAAAAAAAAAAGTATGATACTGAAGTATCACACATAGGTATCTAATATGATTTGGGTAGTACCATCCTCAAATGATGCAGTTGCAATTACGTGGTCGCGGCCATTTGTTGCCCCTGTAAGTCTTAAAATTGTCCCTACAGATGGATTTTGCGAAACGTTTGACCCGCCAGGGAGTGCAATGTGATCAGCTGCTACTAAAGCATTTCCGTCTTGATCAGTTCCTGTTGCATTGAACCATGAAACTAAATCTGCATCTGGTCCACCATTAAAAGTTACTTCAATGTCCACTGCATTTATTTGCGTTGTTGTTGCTGCTATATTATAAGTCTTCTTCAAACTGCTGCCCATTCCAAAGACGAACGCTGCAATGACTGCCGCCAGGATAACTGTAATGGCAACCATAAGGATAACGC
>Ga0307380_10009833_pt1 | contig 12109 bp, 9 predicted proteins | sample UN3MG_FD_202239 | JGI IMG/M metagenome (GOLD analysis project Ga0307380, IMG submission 202239) | Soil microbial communities from Risofladan, Vaasa, Finland - UN-3 | ecosystem: Environmental > Terrestrial > Soil > Coastal area > Acid sulfate soil | place: Finland: Risofladan, Vaasa | collected... | reverse complement strand
GTTCGCTTGAAAAACAATACTGCCTCCCGAGATTTCAGGATTGTGCAAAATCCTATTGTCTTCGAATAACTTTCCCCGGCCGCTCCCCGGTATATTTCCCGTCGCGCACTGCAAACACCCCGTTAACCATAACCGCATTTATCCCGACCGGATATTGCTTTGGGTTCTCAAAAGTCGCCATGTCGGAGATTCTCTCCGGGTCGAAGATAACGATATCGGCGATAGCCCCCACCCTCAAAACACCCCTGTCTTTCAGCTTGAAAGTTTTTGCCGGCAGAGAGGTCATTTTTCTGACCGCTTCTTCAAGCTCCAGAACTTTCAGCTCCCTGACATACATTCCCAGCACCCTCGGATACGAACCGTACAATCGTGGATGCGGTTTTTCACCTCTGAACAGCCCGTCCGTAATCACCATAACCGATGGATGTCTCATAACGAATCGCACATCCTCCTCGTCCATACAGAAATTCACAGCGCTGGCCGGCAATAAAGCCTCAGCGGCCGCCTCGGCGCTTAGCCCCATATCTTCGGCGATTTTGTCGAGCCGTTGACCGGCTGCCCTTGGATAAGGTTCGGAGTTAACTATAAGAATTGTCCCCGGCGACCTTTTAACATCGCCCCATCTAAGATACGCCTTAAGCGAAGTCGATGAAGCCGTATAAGGATACTGGTCGGCACGCACAAACTGTCCATTCCTATTAGCTTCATCTATCATAGCCAGTGCCTCTCTCACCTTTCCCCACGCCGGACTGGCCGATTTCAAATGTGATATCTCCAGCGGCACGCCGGCCTCACCGGCCGTTGTTATAGCTTCTTTCACCGACTCGAGAAGCTTGGTTTTCTCTTCCCGCATATGAGTGGTGTAAATACCCCCGTACTCTTTCACCGGTTTCAGCAGGGCCACTATCTCGTTTTTCCCAGCCCACGCCCCGGGGGTATATTCCAGACCGGTTGAAAATCCCAGCGCTCCGTCGGCCATCGCTTCCCTGACTATCCCCTGCATCTTCTCAAGCTCACCTGCTGTCGGCTTGCGCCGTTCGGCGCCCATAACCTCAACTCGAACCATCATATGAGGAACCAGCAGACCCATATTGGTTCCGGGGCGGAGTTTTTCGACATGCGACATCCACTCTGCCATTGTCGGAAAGCGAAGTTCCTCAAGGTCCATCAGGCCCTCCACATCCAGCCCCTTAAAGGCAACCGCTGCATCGCCGTCAAACGGCGCCATCCCGTCCCCGCAGTTGCCCCCCACTACGGTCGTTACGCCCATCATAATCTTCGGCATCTGCTCCGGGTGCTCGATTATCGAAATGTCGTCGTGCGAGTGGACGTCGATAAAGCCGGGACAGACAACGTGACCGGGAGCTTTTATGATAGTCGCAGAGCCTGTTGGGATTATGGTATCAGGTTTGGCAATTTGTGTGATTCGCTCGCCCTCTATCAAAATCTCGCCCTTATAAGCCGCCTGTCCGGTTCCGTCAACTATAGTCGCATCCTTTATTAGCACCGTAGATGCGGCGGACAAGGTCGGTGACAGAACCGCCAATAACAAAACAACTGCGAGGACTCTCAAAGTTAATTTTCGTTTCATTTTTATTCCTTTCTGTTTTTTTATATGAAAACCATATTTTTATTTTTCCGGCCTTCGCTTGTCCCCCCGATATCCCGAATAACGTCTTATGGGAATCTTCATCCCGTCTGTTTCTTCGAGCCATGCGAAAACCATACCGTTCAATTTTTTCACCACCCCCTGATGTTCCTCACTGTCTATAAGATTGCGCATCTCTTCCGGGTCGTTCTGCAAATCATAAAGTTCGTCGATGTCCCAGATGCCGTGATAGTGCATATATTTATAGCGGTCCGTCCGAACCCCGTGTACGGTAGGCGTCTGCGGATAGTTCCATTCCCAGTAATATTCATAAAACACCGCGTCCCGCCACGGAATTTCTTTCCCCGCCAAAAGCGGCAAAAACGAACGCCCGTCCATATAGTCGGGGGCCTTCAGACCAGCCGCTTCTAAAATCGTCGGGGCAATATCGATATTCTGCACCATTTGCTTGAGTCTGGTTCCCGGCTTTATAAGACCGGGACAATACGCCAATAGCGGCACCCGCATCGATTCCTCGTACATATGCCGTTTATCAATAAGCCCATGCTCCCCGAACGAAAAGCCGTTGTCTCCCATATAAAAAACAAGCGTCGACTCAGCCAATCCCGCCCTCTCAAGATAATCCAGGATCCTGCCGATACTGTCGTCAACCCCCAGCAGTGCCTCGCAGTATCTACGATAGAACACATCGTAGTCCATTTGCCCGTGATACATATAATCAACGCCGTGCCAGCTGTTTCGCTGTTCTTTAACCCACCTCGGTTTGCCCTTGTAGTTCTCTTCCGTGTCCGCCATACTCGCCGGATATTCCAGCGCAACGTTGTCGTACCTGCCAAGATGTCTTTTCGCCGGCTGGAACATCCCGTGCACCGCCTTGTGTGAAAGGTACAAAAAGAACGGTTTATCCCGCTCCTGTTTCAGCCATTCGAGGGCGTAATCTGTCAATAGGTCGCTGACATAACCTTTTACCTTGCTTTCCTTTCCGTCAATATTCAAAAGCGGGTCGTAGTAGTCCCCCTGCCCTCGAAAGCTCACCCACTTATCAAATCCCGGCCGAGGATCGCTGCTCTCTCGCCCCATATGCCATTTACCGATAAAGGCCGTCTCGTAGCCGGCCTTCTGCAGGTACTGCGGGAAAAATATAGTGCCTTCGGGCACGCGCGAATTATTATCAATCACACCGTGTTTATGCGAGTATTGGCCGGTCAGAACTGAGGCACGGCTGGGTGAGCAAAGCGCCGTCGTAACAAACGCCTTTGGAAGATATGCCCCGCCCAGCGCCATTTTGTCCATATTCGGAGTTTCCAGAAACTTGGGCTTATTCAGAAAACCCATAAAGTCGTACCGGTGGTCGTCGCTTAGGATAAATATGACGTTTCTCCGTTTGCCTCTCTTGGCCGCCTTCAATTGTTCACCGCTGCACCCGCCCACAAAAGCAAATCCTGCCGCCGCTGTGCCTATTGTTCCAAGGAAATCCCTTCTCGAACACCCTTTGTCGGCCCCAGCCATAATTGCTCCTTTCAAAACCAGCCTCGTAAAAACTCAGCAAAACTATCTTAAAGACAATAACCTGATTCCCGCCAAAATTCCAGATATTTTTAAACAAAACCCCCCGTACTCCAATTAATACCGGCGGGGGCAAGTGATTTGGAATTACAAAACAGCCAAATGCGAACATTAAGACGCAGAAAAAGTCCAAAATATCCTTGCTTAATTGCCCCATTTTTGGTACATTACTTTTTCTGAAAGAATTGTTCACAGTCAAGAGGGTAAAATGGTTCCAGGATTAACGAAATAAATGAATATGATTTCCTTTAAAAATAGAACGTTTTTAATCGTACTTATAATAGTGGGGATTGCTGCTTTTATATCAGGGCTTTTAATGCCATCTATATCTTCCCGTAATATTGGCCTTATTGGCCTTGTAGACCCTGAGCCTAAGCTACCGCCTTCAGAGGAAAACAGAATTTATCACCCTAAGGGTTTTTCAGCAATCTCACCTGACGGTTGGCTTGCTATTATAGAAACGAATGAAAATGAAAGTCGTGATCAGATACTTATTAGACCCAATATCAATGCCCGCTGGTTACCAAAGTTAGTTATTAGTTTGAATAATGAAAGAACAACCTTGCTTGACCCAAATGAATACTACCCGGACAAGTATCTTGAATACGACGCTATGATTTGTGAAAAGCTTTGGGGTGATTACTATGACTGGCATGCATTTTTTTCTTATAAAAATAGCCAATACAGCGTTTTGCTTATGTTGCCCCATGGGCATGGCCCCCCAAAATATGAAAAAGTCCCCGACCATTGGTGGCCATTCCTTGAAAGCTTCCGTATAGACAGACAATAATAAGCCTGCCCCTACCGAAAACTCTATCCATCAGTAAATTCTAAAATCACCCAAGTAGGAAATTTTCTGCTTGCCTTATTCCGCACTCTTGTAGCAAGAGCTGATAGATTAATTCTGCAGGCCGGTTGTATAATGCGGGAATTGTCTTCTTAGAGCCTATCCGAATAACCGGGTCGTTATGAGGCCGAGCGAAAAGTTCGAGGCCAAGGCGGCAGGGGGAAAATCGCCGCAGGCGTAGCCAAAGCTACGTTGAGGACGATTTTGACCCGACAACGCAGGCTTCGGACTTTGCAGCCGGCCGCAATAGAGTGGGTTATTTGGATAGGCTCTTAGCGCAGGTCGAACAGAGACTGTGTCTTAATCATCGTTACCTGCTCGGGATAAGCGGCGAACGTATGGATGTGCAGCTCATCTCGCCTTGCCTCGAAGTCGATGTAGCAGAAAGGCTGCAGACCGTCGGCTTTTTGCTTCGGGAACTTGACAAACACGCCCCGGCTTCGCGCAAAACGCTCAAGGTCAACATAGCTTTGCTGGTACAGGTTAGGGCTCATCTTCTCGATTTGGAAATCGGTCATATAATTTAGTCCGCGGCTCACCGTGCATTTATGGGATTTCGGCCCGCGGAACTGGAACCGCTCAATCAAACCTCGCTGCGGCAGCAACTGACTCGGAGTGCTTATGACCTCGCTTAAGGTCATATCGCCAGAAAAGACGCTCACAACATGCGTGCAGCCGGTAATCCAGATTAACGCCTCGTATTTCTCGGTTCTTAGTTTCCGGTTGGCGTAGATTTGAAAAAGCTCCGGATGTAGGGACCTCTGGAAAAGGCTGAAGGTTAATTCTTCAATTGCAATATTAACTTTTGGCGGTTCCATCATTTCTAAGCTTCCTAAAATACTGACCGCTGATTTAGTATTATTATACAACACTTGCCCGTCATATTTCAAGTATAATATCAGTACTGATAAGGACGGTTATCAGTCTTATAGGACGATTATCTTGCAAACTTTGAAAACTAAAAGAGTAATGTATGTGATATTTTTTAAAAAAATTTTAATAAAATTTGCCCCCGCCCCATTTTTTACTGCTGAAAGAAGCGAACGTTGATAAGAACGGCTATAATATCGTAAAAGGCGTGAGTGCCGGCTGTAATGCCAAAACCCCGAATCGCATAGAGTGCCGCGAAATAAACGCCTGCAATTGTCCTAAAACTAAACTCCGTCCAGTTGAATGGCGCCGTCGGTGCGAACTGCCCGTCGAGAAAAATTATATGATGATGCGCGCTGAACAGAGCCGCCGATATAATAACCGAAAATATAATGGAACGTTTTTGACCTAATCGCAATATGTCCTGAAAAAAAATCATAAGAACGCTGATAAGAATCAATCGAAAGATAAGCTCTTCATAAATCCCCGCCCCGATACCGGTAACTATATCAGCCAGAAGTTTTCCCCCGTTGCCCTTTGCCGCCACCCCTGGCCTTTCGCCCGCAACTGCAGAACATACCGTCGCCGCTTCCGTCTGTATCGATGTCACTGTGCTGTCGAACCGGTTAACTTCTTTTTCCCCCCTGACGCCGCTATTTAAAAACAGGGTTAATACTATCAAGGGAACTGCCAGCAAAACACACTCAACAGCCATCGGCCCGATATCAAAAATCAAAAATCGCCACTGTTTGCGCGATACTATTTGAATCGAAACCAGAATTATAATAACCGCTAAAGGAGGTGCCACCCACGAAAGCTTGCTGCCGAATCCGAGATACTCAAGAAAAATACGAAGCCACACGAACGCAACCACTCGCACCTGCGACTGGTTCAGTACATCGGTATTGATAAATATTGTCCCCAGTTCGTAGAATATGATAAACGGCAGAAGAAAAAATATTGCATAAACAGGACGACTCGTACGTTCGAAGTACGAGTCCTGAGCAAACTCGAACAACTGGTCCGTCTTGTCCTTATTCTTATTCGCCATTCCGTTGGACTTTGTTTTGTCTTCTTTTTGAATCTTTACGTTTTTAGAGTTTACTTTAACTAAACCGAAATTACAATAGGCAAAAACATCTGTTTTTCTTGGAACAGAAAATACCCTTATGCTAAGCGAACAATTGAACGAAATTTATCAACTGCTCTTAAATCATTTCGGACCGCAGAACTGGTGGCCCGGCGATACGCAGTTCGAGATAGTAACAGGCGCTATCCTCACCCAGAACACTAATTGGGCCAACGTAGAAAAAGCTATAGCCAATCTAAAGTCCGCCGGCTGCCTCTGCCCCGAAAAACTCCACAACCTAAAACTCCCCGCTCTCGCAGAGCTTATCCGCCCCGCTGGGTATTTCAACATAAAAGCAAAACGTCTGAAAAACTTTCTTTCCTGGCTCTTTGAAAATTATGCCGGCCGTCTCGAAAATCTCGAAAGACTAAGCACCGACAGGCTGCGCGCCGAGCTTTTGTCTGTAAATGGTATAGGCCCCGAGACCGCCGACTCGATTCTGCTCTATGCTTTCGAGAGGGAGATTTTCGTGGTCGATACTTATACCGCCCGAATAGCCGCCCGTCACGGCCTGATTGAACCCGGGGCCGACTATGAGCAGTTGCAGTATCTTTTCCAGTCCAATCTGCCCCCCGACGCCAAACTCTTTAACGAATATCACGGCCTGATGGTCTGCCTCGGAAAAAATTTCTGCAAACCAAAACCGAACTGCCCCGCCTGCCCCCTCGAAAAACTCCCCCACACCGTTGACTTCGAATATTCTTAAATACCCCGAAATCGGCCATTCATCCGCTGGCCTCGATACGTTTGTCATTGACTCTTTGATTGTCAAAGCTACAATGCTTTTTTCTAAAACCTTATTTCACAGCATTAGTGCCGGAATAAATACTTATGGAATCACGACCTAAACTATTAACTCTTTTTTTCGCCTCAAGGCCGAAGTTCCTCACCGCAAGCGCAGCGCCGATTCTCGTAGGTTCTGCTCTCGGTTTCGCCGCAACCGGCACCTTCTTGCCGGTGTTGTTTATCCTCTCGCTCCTGTCAATTATGGCCCTGCACGCCGGTGCAAATATGGCCAATGATTACTTCGACCACATCTCGGGAAATGACTGGCTGAACCCAAACCCCACGCCGTTTTCAGGCGGAAGCCGATACATCCAGAAAGATATTCTTTCAGCCAAAGCAATAATCCTCGCCGCATTGTTTTTTCTAACCGCCGGTTCCGTCCTCGGCCTGATTATCGTACTGATGACGCGCAGCCTTTTTATTTTGGCTATCGGTCTTATCGGCGTCCTCGGAGGCTTTTTCTATACCGCCCCGCCGGTCAAACTCGGCTATCGTGCCGTCGGCGAGCCAGTCATCGCAATACTTTTCGGCCTGCTTCCTGTATATGGCGCATACTATCTCCAGACAAGAACGCTCGATACCATTGTCCTCTTGCCCGCCGCCATCGTTGCAATACTGATTTTCCTTGTTATTTTAATCAACGAATTCCCCGACCTAAATGCCGACGCCGCGGTAAACAAAAAAACATTGGTCGTTTCTCTTGGTGTGCAGGCCTCGATTTGGATTTATCGAATCGCTCTTATTGCAACTTTCATCATTGCAGCCGTGGCCATTTTTACCCACCGAATAATGTTCTTTGCAGGCATTTTTTACTTGCTTGCCCTCCCCGTAGCTATCATCGCTATGAAATTTGCAAACCAAAAAGACCTCACCACCCCAAAACGTTACAACGCAAACAGAATCACCGTTCTTTTGCACATTGTCGGCTCCCTTGCTCTCAGCTCTGGTTTTCTCCTCTCGGCCTTAATTTCTGATTGACCTGTTCGCCTCTGCTGTTTAACATTACCCAAGATGAGTAAGCGACTGATAATAAATGCCGACGATTTCGGCCTGTCTGAACAGGTCAACAAAGCTGTGGAGCAGGCCCATAAACAAGGCGTGTTGACAAGCACGACAATTATGGCCAACATGCCTGCCGCCGCCCAGGCCGTAAAAGTAGCAAAAAAAATCCCCACACTCGGCGTAGGCGTCCACCTCAACCTCACCGAAGGCGAGCCCCTCTCAAAAGACCAAAACGTCAAACGTCTGCTCAATCCCGAAGGCCGATTCGCCTGTTCACCCGCTAATCTCTCATTTCTATCAGTCGCAGGCCCAAAAAACAGAAATGCCATAAGAACCGAGCTTGCCGCACAGATTCAATGGCTCATCGATAACGGCATAAAACCCACACACCTCGACTCGCACAAACATATTCACACCTTCCCCGCAATCTTCTCCATAGTCTGCGAACTGGCAAGACGTTTTGAAATAAAAGCCATCCGCTTCGTCTTCGAGCCGGCAAATCTTACTCAATTGCCATGGCCCCTCCCCGGCGAAGGAGGAAGAAAAAGAGCAAAGCTCATTCGCATTATGGCCGGCATAAACCGGCTGCAAAACTCCGCTCTCCTCAAAACCGATGCTCTTCTCGGTATTGCCCATAGGGGCAAAATAGACGTCAACTTTTTTAAGTCTGTCTCTCTATACAACACAGCCGCAACCGCCGAAGTGATGACCCACCCGGCCGTTGATGACAGCCTCGAAAAAAACCACGTCCGAACGCTCCACCACCGCAGGATTGAGCTTGACGCTCTGTGCAGCGAAAAAACAAGAGAGTATTTGAACGACGCCGAAATAGAGCTTGTCCATTACGGCCAGTTATAATCCCGCTATGTCCCTATCAGCTTTATTATTTCATCGAGTTCGTTCGGTGCCTCTATAGGCGGATTGCTGAACTGCCCCTCTTTTTCCTTATGGTAGTTGACCGTCAGGTCCGGGTCCTTTAAAAGATGTCCCGTAAGCACGCAGGCGATGCGCTCATCGGCCCCGATAACGCCGTCGGCCCGCAGATATTTTAATCCCGCTATAGTCGCAGCCGACGCCGGCTCACAACCTAATCCGTACTTGCCGATTATCGCCTTTGCATCGCGTATCTCATCATCGCTGACCGCAAGCACAATCCCATTACAGATATCAATCGCACGCAGGCATTTTTTCAAATTTACCGGCCGCGATATCTCTATCGCCGACGCACAAGTATGCGGCGAAAAATTCCGCGCCGTCAAATCCGCATAATATTCGTCGATAACTCCCTGGTTAACCTCCCCGCCGTTCCAGACCAGATTTTTATTATTAACAAGGTCCGTCAGAGTATCGGCTCCGGTGGCGTTGATAATCGCCATCCGCGGTATCCGCTCAATCAGCCCCAGCTCCTTCAGCTCCCCGAACGCCTTCCCGAAAGCGCTCGAATTGCCGAGATTTCCCCCCGGCACGATAATCCAGTCCGGCGTCTCCCACCCCATCTGTTCGAGGATTCGATACATTATCGTCTTCTGCCCTTCCAGCCGAAACGGGTTCAGCGAATTAAGCAGGTAAAGCCCCAGCTTCTCGCAAACATCCTGAACCTGCCGCATACAGTCGTCGAAGTCCCCCCGTATTTGAATGGTCTGCGCCCCGTAGTCCATCGCCTGGCTCAGCTTGCCGAAGGCGATTCTCCCCGAACCGATAAAGACCGTGCATTTCAGCCCGCAGTGGTGTGCATATAAGGCCACCGATGCTGACGTATTGCCTGTCGATGCGCATGCGCAAGACTTCGCCCCAACCATCATAGCATGGCTAAACGCCGCCGACATACCGTTGTCCTTGAATGACCCCGAAGGGTTGAGTCCTTCGTACTGAAGATACAGACAGCCGTCGGCCATATCCACGTATCTGGCGACGTTGTCGTTTAGCTGCAGGATGGTCTGCCCTTCCCCGATGGTTACTTTGTGTTCGTCCCCGCAGAAGTTAAGTAGCTCCCTGAACCGCCACACCCCGGAAAAGTCCAGCCGGTTATCTCTGCTCCCCCACCGCCTGCCGAACTCGCTTAATTTCTCCGGCACTTCGATTTGGTCCCAGTTATACCTTGCATCCAGCAGTTCCCCGCACTCCGGGCACTTAAACATCGCCTGCCCGCAGTCGAACTCCGCCGAGCACGCCGGATTTATGCACTTCTGATAAGCCGCATCGCTTACACTCATATATCAGCTCCTTCAATCGTATTTTTATGAAATTATAAACCAAAACCACGCCTTTTTGCCACTGAAATCGAAAATTAAAACGCTTTTTACTTTCAAACAAAAATCTGGTGTAGGTTCTGAGCACGGAGGTCTTTTTAATACTCCGACCATCACTAATCTACGCTCTTGCCAAGCGCATTGACAGGTTCTACAAGACTTATTTTCTCCCCTATCACTTCCCTCAGGTCGTCGAGGTCGTAAACTGTCAGCGCGCCGTGGACCGTATTGACCAGTTGGTTCTGAGATATCTCAGTTTCAATAATATTCCGCCAGTTCACAAGAGTGCCGGTCAGTTTTACAGAATCAAATAATTCCGGCTCAAGTGCCGCCGCGTGAAGGGCCGGTACTCCCACATTTCCGACGGCGACCATCTCCACATCACAGTTGCTTTCTTTTTGTAAAAACCGTCCGCATACCAGTATATCTTCCGCCCGCATCCCCACAAAAGATTTGCCCATCAGGTACGCCCTGAAAAAATCCTGCCCGTTCGCGCCGAAATGCCGCAGTGTCCAGCTTCTGCCGGTGCGCATTGTCTCGCCTATACCGCGGATATCTACCGCTAAAACCACCTTGCCTTCCGCCGTCAGTTTTTCAATCGGCCCGCCTTCATTGGCGTCGGCCGCTTTGCCCTCTTCGTTAAGATACAAAACCGCACCCTTTGAAGCCCCACCCTCAGGCACAAACATAAGGGCCGGAAGGTAAATCCCTTTTTCGGGCTTTATGATGAGTTTCTTTATCGAATAGCGGCCGCGTTCTATAATGCCGACCTGCTCAATCACCGGCTCCGCCAATTCTTCGACCCTTCGTATCCCGCAAAGCTTCCGGACTTTATCCAGCATCTCTTCCCGCCCCTTTGCAGCCCAAAGTTCCCTTCGCCCCCTCGCAAGCTCTTTCTCATAATCCCGGTTCAAATCGTAAGTTGACCGCTCGCCTTTAATATTCATAATCATACCGCCCGGTGAGCAGACGATTTCTTCATCGCTGAGTATTTCAATTTCAGGCTCAATGACCCGCTCATCTTTTCCTCGCAGCCATCGAGTCATCCACCGAGTCGTCGTCTCGCGAACGGCCTGAAAGTAACCGTGCCTGTCGTCATGTTCGTGCAGGTTCAAATTGTCGGCGTAACCCATCCGGCTGTAAAGCCTCTTGCCGTACCGGAAAGTCTCCCACGCCCCGACGATATCGTAGTAATCCTTCGTTGAGCAGCACATCAACACCGCCCTCGGTGCCGCCATCATAACATAATCCGCATAAACCATCCCGTTAGCTAATTGCCCGAAGATATTATGCTCGGCGTCCTGAGGCCCGCTCTTTGCCAGGAGTGTCTCCCAGTTCGTCAGGTAACAGCTCGGCGCAGCCGCCTTGATTCGCTCATCGAGAGCCATTAGATAAGCCGTCGATGTCCCTCCGCCGCTGTTGCCCGCACAACCTATTCGCTCCCCGTCAATATCATCGCGCGACTGAAGATAATCTAATGCCCGTATGTTGTTGTGCACCTCGAAACGGGCCGCATTTCGACCCAGCAGAATACTCCCCACCCCGACCATCGTATGGCCGGTTACGGGATTCCAGTTGCTGTGATTTTCGAATAGCTGCAACGCATAAATCCGCTCCCCCTGGCCGATAGGGTCATAAGTCAAAACCGCAAGGCCGTTCAGTGCCATAAGCGCGCAGGCCTTCTGATAAGCCTCGTATGCCTTCCCGTTCGGAGAATGGCCGCACGGGAAAAAAACAGCTGGATACGGCCGCTTGAACTCCTCGCTTTCCGGCAGAAACATCAAAGCGGCGATATGGTGATTCGGTTGGCTCTCAAAAAGGACCTTTTCAATCCGGTAGCCGTTGCGTTTAATCTCTCCGACAACCTCGGCATTCAAAGCTGTCCGCTCCGGCAGACCGCCAATCGACTTGATAAACAACTCTCGCATGCGCTTTTGATACCGCGATATCTCTTCAGCCGTCTTTAGCTTCTCGTATTCGGCTTTCCAGTTCTCCAGCAGTGCCGAAGCCTTGTTATTGAGATATTCTTTCATCATATCGCCGGCACTGAC
>Ga0307380_10009832_pt1 | contig 12109 bp, 20 predicted proteins | sample UN3MG_FD_202239 | JGI IMG/M metagenome (GOLD analysis project Ga0307380, IMG submission 202239) | Soil microbial communities from Risofladan, Vaasa, Finland - UN-3 | ecosystem: Environmental > Terrestrial > Soil > Coastal area > Acid sulfate soil | place: Finland: Risofladan, Vaasa | collected... | reverse complement strand
TTATAAAAAGAATAGATTGATATTAGGCGAAGATGTGGAGTTATGGATTGGATCAGATGACGTATATTTGAGCAATGAAGAGAAAACTAAAATAAAAGAAATGATATGACTGTAAATGAATTAAGAATTGGTAATTGGATTAATATTCAAGGAAACTTTAAAAAAGTTTTAGGAATTGATTATATACATAAAGAGCATTTAATAATATCAGATGGATATTATCAATTAGATTGGTGCGAACCTATACCACTAACAGAGGAAATACTTTTGAAGTGTGGGTTTGAGAAACATATTACAATTGATATTTACCCTACTTTTGTTTTTAGAATGATTAATATAAATGACGGAATAGTCTATGTTTCTGATTTAGGATTTTTAAACCATATTAAACACCTACACCAAATACAAAACCTTTACTTCGCATTAACTGGAGAAGAATTAAACATTGAACTATGACACCTAAACACTACGACAACACAAAAGGAAGTCTTTATAAGTTTGCAGAAGATTATAAACTTAATGCTTGGGAGTTCGACATAGTAAAGCGGATAGTAAGAAGCAGAAAGAAAGGCAACTTTATAGAGGACTTAGATAAAACGATAGAAGTAATTAAACTATACAAAGATGAATATAAACAAACCGAGCCTATACGAACTAAGACGTATTAGAATGAGAACCAAAGGAAAGCCATTAACGAAGTATAAAAGTTATTTCGATGGCAATGTAAAAGAAAGGAGTAAAGAGGTTGTTTAACGAAATGAATAAAAACAGTAGCGATATGAAAGAAACAATTAGAATAGAAGTAATGAAAGTTTATGACCAAGAAGCAACTGTTGACGAAGTAGTTGATAAGCTATTGGTTTTATTTGGTGTTAGCGGTTCGGTTGCTGATGCTATTGGTAGAAATTGCCCATTTTGTGGTGAACCTTGTGTTGAATGTAGTCATAAGGCAACTGACCGCTAACGCCCGTATAAGGAAAGTTTTAATTTTCTTTATATTACGTTAGGTTATTAAATAAATTTGTTTATATTTGCATACGTGAATATAATAGAAACTATCTATCCAGAGATTAAAAAGATGTGTAAGGTCATTGCTAAAGGAGATGAACTACATGAAGACTTGGCGCAAGAGGTGACTTTATACCTACTAACTTTAGATAAAGATAAGATAAAAGAATCGTTTGAGCGTGGTACATTATGTAACTACGCTTTTACGGTTGCTTATATGAAGTGGAATAGTAACAACGGCAGAGAGGTAGGGGAAGTTAATAACGGATGCTTTAAAGCAGTTTACAGGGACTACAAGATATTTACAGATGACTTACTAGACTATGAGAATAGACTACAAGAGGAGAAAGAAGATTTATTTAATATTGATACCTTACTAATCCAACTTTCAACATTAGATAGGTTAACTATTGAGGAACTAATGACAGTTAACTTTAATATAAGTTTACTAAGTGAGAGAACAAACATAACCAGAACCAATTTAAAAGCAAGAATAGATGCCATTTACGATAGACTTAGGGATGCAAGAGATTAGTATTTTACTTATAGCATTAACGTTTGTGCAAGTTTGGGTTAATGAATTACCTATGATAATGAAAAGAGAGTTGTTTCCTTTCAAACCGTTTAACTGCGATGCTTGTTTAAGTTGGTGGTTAGGTCTTATACTATCACTCGCTTTACAAAACCCAATATTTTTTATATTATATTTATGTAACTCTATCTATAACAGATTGAAACTATGATAAAAGCACTTAAAATAATAGCATTACCTTTCATTATTGCAATATTACTACCTATGTCAATAGTTGGCGTTTGTGTATATTGGTATTACTGGACATTTAAAACTGAACAACTTTACATAAAGTATGGAAACGATTAACAGAATAATAGAACACGTTGAATTTTATAGCAAAAATAGAAGTGTTCATAGTATCAGTAGAGAAGATAGGAAAGAGATTATCAAACTACATGACGAACTTATACCGATGGATATTAAGTTGTTTAAACAAGGTGCAGAGGATTGCGGATCATGTATATCCAAAGCAATTTCAAGATTTGTTATCCACTATGATACTCTCATACAATATAGAGAGGATAGAAAGCCTAAAGTTGAAAGCGTACCAACACAACCAAAGAAAAAAAGAGGTCGTCCACGCAAACGCAAATAATCTATTAGTAGAGTATCAAATGGCAGTAAATCCTTTTGGCGAGTTACTTAACTATGTAGATGGTAAAGCGTATTTTGTAGATGGTGTAATAGCAGATTACTATTGCTACTTTGAAGAGATGTCGATAGAGTTATTATTTACTTTTGAATATTAAAGAATGAATTTAGATAGAAAAACAATAGCCAAAGTATGGCAGAAGATAAACCAACTTAAAAGAGTAGGTTATAAACTTACAGATACTACCGTAGTAATGCGTATTAATGTAATGAAAGATGGAGAAGTAGAAAAGGTGCAAGACGTAACCTATAAGAATATTAAAAAGTATTTGAGAAAGATATGATAATTACACTAGTCACAGGAGAGAAAGTAACTGTAAAGGAAAGTTTTGAAGGGTTTAGTATTGATAGAGAATTAAAAGATTACAATGTTGAACTAGCAATATTCACTAAGCAGACACCTAACGGTCACACAGTAAAGAATGGAGAGTTAACTCAGAATTATAAAGAGAGTACATTTAGAGTTGATGTAAACTACATAGTAAGTTATGAAGAAACTAACACCTAAACAAGAAAAGTTTGCTAATTTATATGTAGAGTTGGGTAATGCATCCGAAGCTTATAGAAAGGCTTATGATGTTAGTAACCCTGATGCAGATTGGATTGCTTCTAAGGCATCTCATATACTTTCAGAGGACAACATTAGGACAAGGGTAGAAGAATTGAGAAACGAAGTGAAAGAAGAGCATAAAATAGATAGATCATTCATAGTAAAAGGACTGCTTGAAATCATTTCAGATGCAGACTATACCTTTAAACTTGGCAAGGATAACACACTAGGCAAAGAGGATAGCAAAGCGTTCTTTAGGCTAATGAATCAAACTAAGAACACGGACAAATTGAGAGCGTTAGAGCAGTTGGCAAAGATGCTAGGATTGAATGAGCCAGATAGAGTAGAAACAACTATTAAGACAGTAGAAATAATCGAGAAGTCAAGAGATTAATGGAAGTAACGCCAATTTTCACAAAGAACCGTAACACTACAAAGAAGATAGTAGTTAATAGAGGAGGTACTAGAAGTAGTAAAACCTATTCTATTGCTCAACTTTGTGCTTTATGGTTAGTAAGTGGAGAGATGGGTAAAGGTAACTACATACATAAAGGCGTTTGGAGTACAGTTAGGAAGCATCAAACAACCTTAGAAAAGACAGTTGTAAGAGATTTTGAGGAGATACTACAAGAAAATGACTGGTATGATTTAATTGACCACAATAAGACAAAGAAAACATACAGTTATCAAGGTAGGCTAGTAGAGTTCTTTGGTGCAGATGACCAGCAGAAGTTAAGAGGAGCGAAAAGGAATATCCTTTACTGTAATGAAGCCAACGAATTAGAATATAAAAGCGAGTTCTTCCAATTGCTTATGCGTACTACTGACAGGATATTTATAGACTTCAATCCAGATGATGAGGATATTTGGATAAACACCGAGTTAGAGCAAAGAAGGAGTTTAGATAAGGGAGATGTAGAAACAATAGTTAGCACTTACAAAGATAATACTTTCCTACCTCAAACACTTGTAGAAGAGATTGAATACTTACAACAAACAGACCCAGAATTTTGGAAGATATACGGCTTAGGAGAGTACGGCAATATCACAGGGTTAGTATATGACACTATAACAATGATTAACGAGATACCTAGTAACGCTAAATTTGTTTGCTACGGTTTAGATTTTGGCTTTACCAATGACCCTACCGCAGTAGTGGAGATATACAGACACGATAATGAATTATATTTAAACGAGTTAATCTATGAGAGCGGGTTAACTAATGAGGATATAGCCAACCGTTTAAAGCAGTTTGGAGTAACTAGGCAACAGGAAGTTATTTGTGATAGTGCAGAGCCTAAAAGTATAGAGGAACTTTACAGGCAAGGAATAAATGCCAAGCCAACTAAGAAAGGAGCGGATAGTATAAAGAACGGAATAGACGTTTTAAAGCGTTTTAAGATACATTTAACTAACAATAGCACTAACCTTAGAAAAGAGTTTAGAAGTTACAAATGGGCGGTTGATAAGACTGGAAAGAGTACAGGCAAACCAATAGACAAATTTAATCACGGAATGGACGCAATAAGATACGGTGCAATAATACACCTAGCACATAGAAATAACGGAATATACAGTATAATATGAAACTACCAAAGAGTTGGAATGACATTAGCATAGGTCAATTTATTGATTTATTACCTAGCAACTTCAAAGATAAGAATGAAGTAGAGCAACTTATACACACTTTAAAAACTGTGTCTAGTAGTTCAGTAGAGGAAGTAAGGAAACTATCTATAAGAGATGCTAAGGAGTACGCTAGTAAACTTACATTTTTGCAAGAGCTACCAACAGGTAAAGCAAAGTTAGAGTTTAAATTAAAAGGTGTAAGATACAAGGTAGAACCAGACGCTCAAAAGTGTAGTGCAGGAACTTACATAACTACTATGCATATATTCCAAGACTTAGAGAAAGACCCTGATTTAGTTAATAAGAATCTTCACATCATACTTGCGCAGGTTATAAAGCCTACATACTTTAATTGGAGGAAGTTAAAAAGGGAGTATAAAGAGGTTGACATTATGGAGTTGGCTAAGTTGCTCTATGAAGAGTTGCCTGTATCAATTGCTTATCCTATCATTGTTTTTTTTTGCAAACTCTCGAAACTCTTAACACCCGTTATAAACGATTATTCGACAAAGAAGATAGAGGAAGTAAGGAAAGAGTTATCATTAATAGAAAAGGATTTGAAAGATGGGGATGGATCATAACACTAGATAACCTATCTAATAGTAGACCTGAAACTTGGGAGCATTATTATAAGATGGGTGTAATAGAATTTTTAAACTTATGCGCTTACTTCAAGGACAAAGCCAAAGAACAGGAAAGACAAATAAATATACAAAAAATGCGTAACGGTAATAAATAAATAGTATATTAGCAGAATGAAAACAATTATAATAGCACTTGCATTACTTACAATAGCATGCAAAAAGACAGAAGCACCAACGGTAAAGGAAACACCACAGCCTACAACAAATGACACTACAACGGTAGAGCCTATTGAATATGCTTTTGCTCAATATGGTAATTACGCTCATATCGAGTTAAAGGATTTAAACAATAATCAAGTAGGTTCAGCAAATAATTACTGGTCTAGTTGTTTACCTGCTTACTTTGATTTAGAGGATGGGGTGCAATATAGGTTAACAATGAACGCAAAGAATAACGCTAATGTATTTAATATACTTCTTTGGGAGGGGTTAGTAACTTCTAACAATGGGGTATTGACTTACTCTAAAACAGGAGGTAGTAAGAATATGTTTAATGATGGCTCATGCGGTATGGGTGTTTATACGGTAAAATAAAATAAATAAATATGAAAAAGTACACAAAGAAACAAATTGAGGAAGCGTTTTTAAAATGGGAAACTCAATGCAGACTACAACCTCAAACAATGGCATCTGAAAAAGAAATGAAAGAAATGTCAGTAGAGCAGTTAGCAAAAGAAAGTTTAAGGGCATTACTAGAGTTTATGGATTAAACTACCTTATTCAATTATTTAATGAATGACACTTACTTAATTGTAAAGTGTCATTTTTTTTTATATTATATTATTATGGCAGACGGTATTAATATAGAGGGCGGTTTTGACGACATAGACTTAACTAGTGACTTCTTAGATGGAACTATTAAAGGCGTTCTATTACAGTTTGCTAATAACCTACAAACAGACCTTAGAAAGTCAATAGATAGCAAAGGATTGAATTATACTATGGCACTTGCTCAGGAGATGGGTGTAGCACCTACAATAGTAGAGTTTGATAATATGCTAGTTTATACTTTAGAATATCCTATGTATGGAGCGTATCAAGATGAGGGAGTAAGCGGGACTAGAAATAAGTTTAATACACCTTACTCTTTTAAGAATGAGTTTGCTAGTAAGTCAATGGTTGAAGCGTTAAGCAAGTGGGGTAGAAATAAGTTTGGTTTAGATATTCAAGATAGTAAGAGTTTCGGATTTGGAGCAGCGATAAACAAAAAGAGGTTTGGTATTAAGCCGACATACTGGCTAAGAGATGTAATAACAGATGGTAGAATAGAAGTGCTAGAGGAGCAGTTAGGCAAGTCTATCGCTTTTGCAATAATAGAAAGAGCATAATGGCAATAACTTCAATACAAGAACCAGTAAACTTGTCGCCAGTTTACAACCCTGTAATATCTACGGTTTCAAGCACTAAAGTAGCAGAGCCTAAATTTAACTTTATATTTGAAGTTTACGATAGTACAAACACAACTTTATTAAGAACTTTAAGAATACCGCCAGAGATTAACTACTCTTATGGAGTTATAGATTTAAGTAGAGTTTTAGAAGATTATTTAGGTACTGACTTTTTTAAGAATTTATCAGGAGTAAACTACAAAGAAGCGGTAAATAGTAACTTTGAATATTTTGTAAGGATAGGAGAGGAGTATGAGGTAGCGGGTGTAATAATTCAATTTTTAAACTTATTCAACTTTGGATCTAATGTATTTAATGCATCTTTAAAATATACAGACTATGTAAACTTTGATGTTAATGAATTTGATTTGTCTGGGGTTACTTCAAGATTTCTAACAAATATAACTACTAGAACAGTAGATAGAACAGACGAGGGATATATTAGTTACTTAGGAATAACGAACCCTGCCAACATAAAAATACAAACTTACTTTAGTGATGGTAGTATAGACCAAACTGCAACTATAACCAATTCCGCTACATCTAGTGTTAATATGCTACCTTGTAATCCCGCTTCACTTAATGCTGCAACTTTAGCCACAGGAGTACAGCCTTTAATAGATACCGACATAGCAAGTTATGTAATCTTTGCAGAGGATGGAGCAGTAGTATCTCAAAATTATACTTTCAATGTAGTAGATTATTGCACACCTTACACACTTCACTTCTTGAATGATTTAGGCGGGTTCGATAGTTTTCCTTTCCAAGTAGCTAAAGATAGTTGGACGTTTGAAAAGGAGTATTACAAGCAAGACCCTTTAAGAATACAATCGGATGGTACTTATGTGTTTAGTGATTTAGATAGAGAGGTAGTACAAAATTACACCAACCAAAAGAAAAAGACTAGATTAATTAGTAATTGGATTACCTCAACAGAAAGCGAATGGCTAAGGGAGTTGTTTAGTTCTCCTGAGATATACCTACAAAATGGCAGTACGTTTACAAGTGTATTATTAAAGGTTACAGACTACCAACAAAAGTATGAAGAATTTGATGAGATATTTAATATTGAGGTGGAGATAGAATATAGTGTTGACAGTTATAGACAAAGATACTAATGATAACAGAGAAATTAATATTTAAGATACCTTATGAGTTAGACCCTACTCCAGACGATTACGATGTAATTTTTGGTGCTAATTACTACGACCATTGGAGAGCGTGGGATGCGGGAAGCCTAACCTTAACAGGTTCTTTAGTAGATAGCGCAGCAAGTTTATCAGGAAGTGGTAGAGCAATGTTGTCTAGTGGGATTAATAGACCTAGTTTAATCACAGATGCAACTTTAGGTAAAAATGTATTTTCTTTCGATGGTGTAAGCGAAAGGATGGCGGTACTTGCAAGTAATGGTCTTTATAACTTCTTACATAATGGCGTTGGCGGAGTAGTTATATCTGTATTTAGGGTAGAAGATGTAAACCCTGATATTTTATATTGCTTATTAGATAACAACAATATATCTACTTCGTCTGTTGGAGTAAGTTTACTATTTGATGATAGGTCTTCTCTTTCAAGAAACAATACTTACAGAGAGTTTATAGTTGGTGGGACTGGTAGTTTTACAAGTTTAATTCAGTCTGCTAATGGATATATTGAAACACAAAAATATATTAGTTTAGTTTCTACATTTGATGCTGATAACGCAACTTTAGCAGATAGGTCAAATATTTACGTTAATGACGGTTTAGTGTTAAATAATAATTCATCTAGTGGTGTAGCTTCTATTGCTAATGCTAGTTTCAGTTTAACTATGGGTAGTGCATCCGGAGGTAGTTTATCCGCTAAAATTAACTTAGCAGAAGTAATAATAGCCAATACAATACCAACACCTACGCAGTTATCACAAATTCAAGCACGATTAGCATACGATTACGGAACAACTTTTCCAATAACTTAGACATGAGCAACATTAAAAGAAACTACTGGACATTTGCAAGTAAAGATGAATTAATCTTTCCTTTTGAGTATGTACGTACTTTGTCTAACGGCGTTGTAGTAGGTAAGTGTTACGATGATCAAGAGTATGGAGTTAGCCTTGAGCAGATAACAGAGTATATTAAAAATAATCATTTAGAAGATATAAAAGAATAATGGCAATAGGTTACAACAGTTACGAAATAACACTAAAGGAGAGTTTGCGCCCTGCTATAACTTATTCTATTAATGATTTAAAAGACCCTAGTAAGCGCAAAAGTGATTACTCTAAGACTATTACTTTACCATCTTCAAAAGAGTTGGACAAGTTGTTTAATTCAATATTTGAGATTAACGTAGAAACTTTAACTTTTAATCCTAATAAGAAAACAGAGATAACTTACTTAGCAGATGAGCAAGTACAATTAGAGGGTTATCTTAAACTCGATGAGGTTGTAATTAATGATAGAAACAAAGTAGAATATCGAGTAAGTATATTTGGAAAGGTTGGAGATTTATTTAACAACATAGGAGAAAACGAACTAACAGATATTACAGGACTTGATATTTACAATCACGAAAGAAGTAGAACTAATATAGTTAATAGTTGGGACACTTCAATAATAGAGAACGGTAGCCCTGTTTCATTTGCTTACGGTAAAGGTTACACTTACCCTCTTATAGATTACGGTTTTGATAGTGACTTACAGAAATACAACCTTATGCACATAATGCCGTCTATCTATGCAAAGGAGTATGTAGATGGTATCTTTACGGATGCGGGTAAAACTTATACAAGTAACTTTTTAAACAGTGCTTTTTTCAAGAGGTTAATTATACCTTTTAATGGTACTGAAATACAAAAGACCGCAACACAATTAGATGCTGATTTATTTAGAGCAGATGGAGCAACCGCAACACTAAGCACTTTAGGAGTATTTCAAACAATTGTTTTCCCTAATGAGATACTAGACGCTGGAGGAACTTACGACAATGCAACAGGAGTTTATACCGTAGGCGATGCGGGTTTTTATGACTTCACTAGTATTTGTGATTTTAAAGTACAATACACGCCAAGCGGTAACGTGGTAGACGTTTATATAAATAGACCTATATTTGTTAAGTTGGCGGTATTTGTTAATGGTGTGCAACAGCCAGAGAGTAGGATGTATATTGGAGATACTACGGTAGCAATAGCACCCGCAGCAACTTATGACACAGGTTATCTAGTGGCTTATCCTAGTGATGCTCACGGTACAGGTATAGGAAGTAATATAGGTGGCGTAATGACTTATGTAGATTTAAAGAATACTAACCCTGCATCTAACTTGCCTATTAACCTTAATAATATCGCTTTATCAGCAGGGGACACCGTAGAAATTAAAGCGGCTTACTTTCAAGCACCACAACAAAGGTTTGCAGATATTAACCTATTTACAGATAATGCAGGGAGTTTCTTTGGTGGTACGGTTTCAGTATCAATAGGTACAGGAAAGTTTTTAAATAACGTAGTTAATAATGCAGTTTTACAAGATGGAGAGATTGACATTTACAGCGTTATTCCTGAGAATATAAAACAAAAAGATTTTTTATCTTCTATATTCAATTTGTTTGGTTTAGAAATAGAGCCAGACAAAACTGATCCGAACAATTACATAATAGAACCGTTTGATACTTTCTACACTTCTAACGCAGTTGATTGGCAACATAAGATAGATAATAATAGTGAGTTAGTTTACGAGCCTATGGGCTTACTAGAAGCGTCTGAATATCTTTATAAGTACAAAGATGACAAAGACTATTACAACGAGTCTTATAAATCAGAATTTGAAGAAACCTATGGACAAAGAAGCGGTTTAATAGACAATGATTTTGTTAAAAAGATAACTACAACAGAGGTAATATTTAGCCCTACACCATCGGTAGGACAGAATTATATAGATATAGTAGTGCCTACGATTATAAAGAACGATATTAACAATTACAACACTACCGCACATAATATAAGAATACTTTACTACGGTGGTTTAAAAACTACTTCTACGGCTTGGGAGATGCCTGACACAATTGGTAATAGCGTTTCTTATACCTCTTATCCCTACGCTGGTCATTTTGATGACCCTTATAACCCTACTTTAGATATTAACTTCGGACTATCTAAAAAGTTATATTACGATAATACTTATGATGATATTAATTTAACTAATAACAACCTATTTAACACTTACCATTTAGGTAGATTACAACAGATAGCAAATAGAGATAGTAAGTTAGTTAGCGGGATGTTTTACCTAAAGCCGAAAGACATTTACGAACTATCTTTTAGAAATTTATTTTTCTTTAAGAATAGTTATTTCAGACTTTATAAAATTGAGAATTATGACCCAAACAAAAGACTAACTAAATGTTACTTTTTAAAGGTTATAAATGTTAATCCTTTTACTACGACTAGTATATGGGTTAATGGAGGTAAAGATGTAGTAGGTAGTAGTTTTTCAGATGGCGTACAAACTGAGGAAGCATATCCTACTATAAAATACGAAGCACCTAAAAATGATAATAAATCAAAAGTAAATAGCGGAGTTATAGCAGGTAGGGATAATTACGTAGATTACTCTAGTAAAAATGTTAACATATCAGGCGACAATAATACAGTTACTTCTTATTTAAAAGATGTTACATTAATCAATTCAAATAGCAATACTGTAAACGGATCAAATGTTACATTAATCAATTCTGATAATCTTACAATAGATGAGGATAATGTAACTTATGTTAATGGAGTTAAAGTTAGCACAAGCAACATAAACGCACCTACTGAAGTTAGCGAAATTTCAGCAAGTCAAGATGTAGAGGTAGATGTAAAAGCGTATATAGTTGATACTAGCGGAGGTAATGTGAAAGTACAATTTACACCTACATTAATTACTTATACTGAGGGGCAGGTATGGCACTTTAAAAAAGATAGCGCAGCAAATGATTTAATAATAGAAGTTAAGTTAGGTACTATTGATAATGTTTTAAATGTTACAGTTACAACATTAAATACAAATGTATCTGTAATATATGCAGGTGGGACAAAATTTTATATAATATAATTATGAGTTATAATCCTTTTTTAGAAAATATATTCTTTATTGAAAAGAAAAGTGACTTTCCTTTCCCAGTTGCGGGAGTAATAACACTACTAGATAATGTAACTTATTTTATTACGGCTAACATAGACTTAACAGGAGATAGGTTAGTAGGGGGAGAAAATACTACTTTAATCGGTGGGAGTTCTGAAAACTGTACTTTAACTAGCACAGGACTTGGAGCGGGTATTGCTTTATTCACTACTGAATGGACTACACCAATAAGGCACATTTCTTTTACTGATGTAGATACTGCTTTAGATATTGACGGTAATACCAATACAGTTGCTTTAGATTGGACGGGAGTAAACTTTTTAAATGTTCCAAATATAGGAACTATAAACACCTGTAATAACTTTATCTTTTCAAAAGGTGCGTTCTTAAATTCGCAAGGCTTTTTAGTTACTGGAACTATTGGGACTCTTGGACTAGATAACTCTATTTTTGTGGGTGATGGAACGGCAGGAAATATAATAGAGTTAGATGCTAGTTGTATAATCACTAGGCGTTTTAGAATTATTTACAGTTCTATTGTGGCTTCTAGTTCAAGCGTTGGT
>Ga0307380_10009831_pt1 | contig 12110 bp, 12 predicted proteins | sample UN3MG_FD_202239 | JGI IMG/M metagenome (GOLD analysis project Ga0307380, IMG submission 202239) | Soil microbial communities from Risofladan, Vaasa, Finland - UN-3 | ecosystem: Environmental > Terrestrial > Soil > Coastal area > Acid sulfate soil | place: Finland: Risofladan, Vaasa | collected... | reverse complement strand
AAGCAAATAGCAGGAATGCAACGACAGCCGGCCAGTGAGCAACACGCTTTGAGAGCGATTGAAAACCTGTTGGATTGCGGTGCTCGAGGAGTATCCGGTACGGGCCGGTCCACGGATTGGCATAGCACCAGATATCGCCGAGGACTGCCTGGAGCAGGACGAACCCGATCCACCAGAGGGTCCAGATGAAGAGCGGCAGCGGGTTGGCCAATGGATCGTACGATCCGAATAATCCGATCGCGATCAGCAGCAGCAGCGCCATAAAGGCCAGTGCGCTGGTAGTTGTCGCCAGCGCATCGGCGCTCAACGGAAAACTGATCGCGGCCCGCGGGATGGCCCAGCTCGAGAACAGTCGATGCAGGGCGGATTGAGGAATGAAGATCAGCGCGACGGCGGTTATCGCAACTGCCGCAACGCCGATTGCAGTGTAGAAATCCGTCGGCAATAACAGGACAAATGCCTGCTCGGATGCGTGCGCCTGGGCGGGGTTGGTCCACCCGATGAGGGCGATCGCCTGCGTGATGAACTGCACTGCAATCCGGGCCAGGAACCGCCGAGGGCGGCGCGCTGTCACGAGGCGGCGGGCGGCGGCTGGCATGTTGCGTGGAGCCATTTCATCGAGGGCCTGTTTGTTGGCAGCGCTGGTTCACCGTCGCGATGCTGAGCCGTTTCGCGTAGTATTGGCGTGGCTTGCAACCCAGTCAACTCGGCCTGCCGATCGTGACGGCAGGTGCTGCTGGTGCTCGCAAAGTGGATTGACTTTGATACGCCTGCAATTCATTCGTGTACTTATGAATTGTCGGTCTAAAGGGCGCGGTTTATGAGGCGCGAAGGTTCGGGCGAGATTGTCGGGGTTGATGTTGGCGGGACGTTCACCGACCTCGTCCTTCTTGATCTGAACAGCCACACGGTCCGACTGGCGAAAGTGCCGAGCACCCAGGAAAATCAGGCTTTTGGTGTGCTATCGGCGTTGGCAGATGCTGGCGCTGATCTGGAAGCGGTCGGCCTGATTGTTCATGGCACAACCACGACCACCAATGCGGTGCTGGAGCGCAAGCTTAGCCAGGCTGGATTGATCACCACGCGCGGGTTCAGGGATGTGCTTGAGTTGGGTCGGCGCACCCGTCCGCAGGCCTATGGGATGAAGGGTGAATTCGTGCCGATCATTCCGCGCAATCTGCGGCTTGAGGTCAGCGAGCGCATGGACGCGGCCGGTAACACGATCATCCCCTTGGATCTGGACGAGGTCAGAGCGGCGGCGGTGAAACTGCTTGGGGCGGGGTGCGAGTCTGTCGTTGTCCATTTCTTGCACGCCTATGCAAATCCTGACCACGAGCTTCGCGCCCGTGAGACGATCAAAGGCGTTTGGCCCAATAACTACATTACGATGGGGCATGCGCTTTTGTCAGAAAGCCGGGAGTTCGAGCGCGGCGTGACCGCGGCGGTCAATGCCTCGGTTCAGCCTCTGCTCGAGCGTTACATAATGCGTCTGGTCGACGAGCTGGAAGGCAATGGTTATGGCGGCGAAGTTCTGGTGATGAACGGGAATGGCGGCATGGTCTCGTCGCGGTTTGTCGCCGATGAGGCTGCCAAGACGGTCATGTCAGGTCCGGCGTCCGGCGTTATGGCGGCGGCCTATACCGGGCGCAAAGCCGGCATTGAAAACCTGATCACCTATGACATGGGCGGCACCTCGACTGACGTGGCCCTGATCCGCAATGCCGAGCCCGCGGTCTCCAACGAGATTGAGCTGGAATACGCCATGCCGATCCATGTGCCGATGGTGGATGTGCGTTCGGTCGGGGCTGGTGGCGGGTCGATTGCACGGGTCACCAGCGCCGGGTTGCTGGAAGTTGGACCGAAAAGTGCCGGCGCCAATCCTGGGCCGATTTGCTATGGGCTGGGTGGCGCCAGGCCGACGATCTCGGACGCAAATCTACTGTTGGGGCGGCTGGATCCGGCCAAGCTGAAATCGGTCAAAAGCGCCGTATCAACCGATGACGTGAAGGCAATCTTTGCAGCCCAACTGGGCAACAAACTGGGTGTCGATGCAATCGAAGCCGCTGCTGCTGTGGTTCGGTTGGCCAACGCAAAGATGGCCGGTGCTATCCGCATGGTGTCGATCTCGTTGGGCGCCGATCCGCGCGACTTTGCGCTGTTTGCCTTTGGCGGCGCAGGGCCGTTGCATGCCAGCGCCCTTGCCCGTGAATTGGGTGTGCCGCGCGTGCTGGTGCCGAGCAGACCGGGGATGACAAATGCGCTGGGATGTGTCGTTGCGGATCTGCGCCATGATTTCGTGAAAACCGTCAACCACCATGTCGATAGCGCGGATATCGACAATGTGCATGCGATTTTCGCGTCCCAGATTGCCGAAGGCGAGCGCCTGCTGGGGCGCCAAAAAGTCGAGGTTCTGCGCATCAAACATCGTTTCAGCGTGGATATGCAATTTATCGGGCAAACCCATCTGCTGCGGGTTCCGCTGGAGGTCGGGACACCAAGCCGGGACCAGTTACGGACACTGTTCGAGGCGGAATATTTCAAGCGCTTTCGGGTTGAACTCAAAGAAGTTCGGGCCAACCTGGTCAACGTCAACACTTCGGTTATCGGCGAGCGTGAGGAGATCGACCTTTCATGTTTGATTGATCCCGCCGGGCGCATGAACGCGCTGGCGGATGCCAAAATGGAAATCCGTCCGGTGTATTTTGATGGGGCATGGCACGACACCCCGGTCTATTGGCGCGATCACTTGCCGGTCGATTTTACCCTGACCGGACCGGCAATCCTTGCCCAGATGGACACGACCGTGGTTATCGAGCCGGGGGATCATGCGGCGGGCGACTCGCAGGGGAATGTCATCATCAGCATTGGGGCGCGCCATGAGCCTTGATCCGATCACTTTGAGCGTCATTCAGGCCGGGTTGCAGCAGGTTTGCGACGAGATGGATCTGAGCTTTTCCCGGGCTGCCTTTTCGCCGGTGATTGCCGAGGCCAACGACCGGTCCGACGGCATTTATTCGGCGGTCGATGGTGCCCTGATCGCGCAGGGTATCGGCGGATTGCCGGTTTTTGTCGGCACGATGCAGTATTCAACCCGGATTGTCATCGAGATGATTGCGAACGGCACGGTGCTGCCGCCGGAACCGGGTGACATCTACATCGTGAACGACCCCTATCTTGGTGGCACCCATCTGATGGATGTGCGGTTTGCCAGCCCATTCTACCGCGACGGCGAGATCTATTGCTGGCTGTCGAATACCGGGCATTGGCCTGATACGGGTGGGTCGGTGCCCGGTGGGTTCTCCGCCTCGGCCACGTCGGTTGAGCAGGAAGGTCTGCGGCTTCCACCGGTCAAATTGTTCAAGAAAGGCAAGCTCGACACCGAAATATATGCGATCATCTGCTCGAATATTCGCGTCGCGGATCAGCGAATTGGCGATGTTAAAGCCCAGGCTGCGGCACTGAAAGTGGGTGAAGATCGGCTGAACCAACTGCTTGATCGGTACGGCGACCAGACTGTCGCCCAGGCAATTGCCGGGCTTCGGTCGCGGGCTGTGACGCAGATGCAGGCCTGCATTCAGGAAATCTCCGATGGGGCCTACCACTCAACCGCCTGGGTCGACAGCGACGGGGTGGTGAACGCGCCGCTTGCCATTCGCCTTTGCATCACCAAAACCGCAGGCGAACTGACCTTTGATTTCTCAGAATCGAGCAAGCCTTGCCTGGGGCCGATGAATTCGGTTCTGGCGACGACGCTGAGCTCGGTCTATCTGGCGATGCGCCACATTTTCCCCGAAGTGCCGATCAGCGCCGGGGCTTTTGAGCCTTTGAAGGTGATCCGGCCGGTGGGGACGTTTCTTGATGCACAATATCCACGCCCAGTGTCTGGATGTGCCGCCGAAGTTTCACAACGCATCGCCGAAGCGGTTTTTGCGGCATTGGTCGAGGCGCTGCCCAACCGGGTCACCGCATCGCCAGCCGGCACCAGCGGCAACTTTGCCTTGGGTGGCTACGACCCTGGGCGTGGTCGCGACTATGTCATGTATCAATTGTCCGGTGGCGGTTATGGCGGCAATTCTGACCATGACGGGCTGGCGAACGGTTGCTCGACAATCGGCATTTCTAAGGCCCCGCCCGTCGAGATCATGGAGCAGGCCTTTCCGGTTTTGTATCATCGATATGCGTTGCGCGAGGGGTCTGGTGGCGCTGGGCAGCACCGCGGCGGCCTTGGGCTCGACTACGAGCTTGAGATCAGAAGCGGTGCCGCGCGGGCGAGTTTCGTGATGGATCACGGCCGCTTTGGCCCGCAGGGTGCGCTTGGCGGCGCTGATGGCGCGGTGAACGAGGTCACGGTCTGGCGATCTGGTGTGCCCTACACGCCGGAACACCTGTCCAAGGAGCAGGATATCCCGCTCGGCACCGGAGACCGGGTACATGTCCGAACCCCTGGCGGCGGCGGCTATGGCGATCCGTTCAAGCGGAACCCGGAGGCGGCTTTGGCCGATGTTCAACTGGAGCGCTATAGCGCGGCGCAGATACGCGAACTGTTTGGTGTAGCACTTACCGAAGGCAACACGGCAGTTGACATGGCCGAGACGCGAAAGCTGCGCCAGGGGCATTGAATTGTCGATGTTGTTCCGGTGTTGCCCCAGCGCATCGTATGGCCGGGCAAACCCAAAACCACTTTCCGTCGAAGCGAGAGTTCTATTTACTGAAGCAACGATCGTAAACCTGAATGGTGACTACCGAGGAATTGACAGATGAACGGAAAAAATCCAGCGCTCGTGATGATCGACATTCAGAATGACTTTTGCCCCGGCGGGGCATTGGCGGTTACCGATGGCGATGCGGTGGTGCCAATTGCGAATTCACTGCAAAGTCATTTCGGGGTTCGTATTCTGACCCAGGACTGGCATCCGTCGGACCATTCCTCGTTTGCGGATAACCATGCGGGCGGACAGCCATTCTCGATGGTTGAGATGCCATATGGCGCACAAATCCTGTGGCCGAGGCATTGTGTGATCGGCAGCGGCGGTGCGGCATTTCACGATGATCTGGTTACAGATTCAGCGGATCTGGTTATTCGCAAGGGATTTCGCAGCGAAATTGACAGCTATTCCGCCTTCTTCGAGAACGATAAGACGACCCAAACCGGTCTGGCCGGTTATCTGCGTGAACGCGCGGTGGATCACCTTTACCTGACCGGTCTCGCCACCGATTTCTGCGTTTATTATTCGGCGCTCGATGGGGTCAAACAAGGGTTTGGTGTAACGCTTGTCAGCGACGCCTGTCGTGGCATTGATCTCGACGGATCGCAGCAGGCTGCGATGAATGATATGGCGGCGCACGGCATCACCTTCACGACGAGCGATCGGATTTAATGCACCCGCTGGACGGCACTGTCACGTTCATTGGCTGATCTCGATCGACGCGGTCGAGTAGGGGTAAGCATGAGGCCGGCATCTAACCGTGTGCCTGGCGCCCAAGGGGAAATGATGGATCTGCCCAAAGCAGAGATACAGGTATTGGTTTCGATCGACAGGATCGACAAGGAATGGGGCCTGGCCGGGGACGCAATTTGGCAATTTCCTGACCAGACGCAGGTGATCGGCGCGCCGCGAAGCTCCACGGGCGCGCCGTGCCATGTCGCTTGACCGCGTAGCGCCTCTGGTTTCCGATCGGGCGCCGCGGCGTCGGGACAATCTGCGTGGCCTGCTCTTGATGGCACTGGCATTCTTCGCATTCGCTGCAGCAGACACCCAGGCCAAGTTGCTGACCGAGTGGTTTCACCCCATGCAGATCGTCTGGACGCGGCAGCTCGGGCTGCTGGCCGGTGTGCTGGTGCTGCTCGCCCTGAAGGGGCCCTCGATCCTGAAGACGCGCCATCCGGGCCTGCAGGTGCTGCGCGGGATGCTGGCGGTGTTCTCGGCAACGACCTTCATCTTCGCTCTACGCTACGTGCCGCTCGCGGATGCGGTCGCGGTCAGCTTCGTGGCGCCTTTCATAGTGACAATCATGGGGGCGCTGTTCCTCGGCGAGAAGGTCGGCCTCCACCGCTGGAGCGCGGTGACGATCGGGTTCATCGGCACCCTCATCGTGATCCGGCCGGGCCTCGGCGTGGTTCACCCGGCGGTATTTCTGGTTATGGTGGCAGCGACAGCATTCGCGCTCCGCCAGATCCTGTCGCGGGTCCTTGCCGCCTCGGATCGCACAGCTACGACAGTGGCCTACACATCGATCGCAAGTATCCTGCTGCTGTCGGCGCCCTTGCCGTATTTCTGGAAGGCACCCGAGACCGGATTGGAGTTGGCGCTTCTGGTCGGTATGGCGGCCTGCGCCGCGCTGGGCGAGTTGTTGGTGATCAGGGCGCTGGAGGTCGCGCAGGCAGTCATCCTCGCGCCGGTCCATTACAGCATGATCATCTGGGGCACGTTCTATGGCTGGCTGGTGTTCGATCAGTTGCCGGACGGCTGGACCTGGCTCGGCGCCGCGATCATTGTGGCGACCGGACTCTACATCATGGATCGCGAGTGGAAACTGGCGAGGGCCGCAACGCGCGGCTGAGCCTGCCGGGCGAGATTTCATTGCATCAGAGGGTGGCTGAGGCCCCCTGGCGCTGCGTTTATATGATGCCGTCCTGGGTCATGGCGCTCGCTTGGCTAAGCCTGTTCAAGAATGACCGCATCGGCGGCGCAGAGGACCTGTTCAGTTATTTATTCGGCATCAGCCCACCGGATTGGGTCTCGTGAGGTTTCCTGCCTATCGTACTGACCCTTTCCATGCACTATTACGCCTATACCTATCTGCTGATCTCTGGGGCTCTGGCCACGGTCGACAGCGAGATGGAAGAGGCTGCCGCCACTTGCGGCATGGGGCCTTGGCAACGCATTTGGCGCATCACTATGCCGTTGCTGATGCCCGCACTCGGCTCCGCGATAGTATTGACCTTCATCCGTAAACGGCTCAGCTGGCAACGCTCCTTACTGCGTATAGCCGCATCTACTCCAGTGCCGTCATCCACGGCATTGCGGTCGGTGGGAACGCGCGTTTCGCAATGGCTTGGATCTGCGTTGCCCAGGCAATCGTGTTGTTTGTATTGGCCCTGGGCAAGTCTGACAGAAGGAATTTGCTGGGCAGGCTTTTCGGCGTTCTCGAGCCTTCCGGGTCAGTCGGGTGCCGGAAGTTCCTGGCAGTTCAAGGTGCCGTCGCGCCAGATTGTGCGACCGTCGGCAATGATCGTTGGAGCCGCCACCATCCAGCAGATTTCGCCGGGCGGATAATCTCCGCAGGTGTGAAAATGCAGATAGCCCGGGCTTCCGAAGATACTGTTCGACCACAAGTCCGGATCGGTCGCGGGCTGGCCTTCGAAGCTACAGCCGTCATGGATGCCCGCGTGCCAGGAATGCACGACATCGGCCGGAATGGCAAAACGTCCGGCCACCGCCGCGTAATGGGCCTCGATACGCTCGACAATCGCGGGCGCGCCGCGGAACCTGACGGTTCGACCGCTCTCAACCTCGGCAATCACCGGTTCCGGCAAGGCGAGCCAAGGCGGGGAATAGACCCGTGAGCCGGTCGGCGTCAGATAGTCCGCAAGCACGACCTCGCCCGAGAACGCCCGTGCACTGACCGGGGCAGGAACGCACATCGGAAACCGGCGAACCGCGACGTCGGGAGCCATCGGCACCTTCGCCGGGCCGGGCCCGCGGAGCCGGGTGCCGAGCGGGCAGCTGATCTCGATCTCGTCGGTTCCCTGGAGCGCTCGGTCGACCGCCCGCTTGAGTTCCAGCATTTTCCGGTGATCGCGCCGACCGAAAGCCGAGGCCAGTGCGCCGGCCGTCCGGGCATAGCTCACCACGCGCAGCGCCGTGTTGCCATCGTCGACGAACCGGTCCTGATCGCCGATCCTGGCGAAGAAAATCACCACATCGGCATCCGCGACAGCGCCGGCGAGACCCGGCGGCGGCGCATCTGCCGGGTTGCCGACAGGCATGATCGCCACCTCGGCGCCCAACCGCCGGGCGGTCCCGGCAACGGTGCGCGGGGCGATTTCGTCGAACCAGCCCAGCGCCGGGTCTTCCGCGACCACCAGCACCTTCTGTCCGGCTGTGATACCGGCACAGCCCGACACCAGGTTTACAGCACCGGCTTGCAGGTCGGCCGCGAAGGCCCGCCCGGCGTCGGAGGTGTCATCCACAATTCTGCCGCCTGCGCTCATGCATTCAGCCCTTGCGGTAGGCGAAGGCCTTGGCGAAGCGCCAGATCAGGTAATCGCCGCAGGTGATCGGCGCTTCGGCCCCTTCGCAGGCGCACCCGAAAACATCGCGCGGGTCGATCTGAGTTTCCGGGTTCGGGTCATAAGCCAGCACCAAGGAAAGTCGTTCGCGGCCCGAGGTGTTTACCACACGGTGCGGCGTCGACTTGTAGGCGCCCGCCGTCCAGCGTGCCAGCAGATCGGCAACGTTGACGATCAGCGAGCCGGCAATTGGCGGGGCGTGCAGCCATTCGCCGTTGACGTTCTGGACCTGAAGTCCGCCGACATCATCCTGGCACAGCACCGTCAGCACCCCGAAATCGGTGTGCGGTCCAACCCCGAACTGGTCGGGTCCCAGCTCCTCCGGCTGGGCCGGGTAATAGACGAACGAGGCGCGCGACAGCGGTCGGTCGGACGTCTTGAGGAAGAACCCGGCATCCAGCCCGAGCCCCAGCGCGAAACCGCGCATCAGGTCGTGGGCGACGCCGTGCGCGGCACGGAAATAGGCCATCGCGTCGGCTTCGAGTTCCGGAAGAAAAACCGGCCAGCGGTTCGGCCCGCGCAGCGCATGGTCCTCGGGCGTCGACCCGGACAAGTCCTGCCAGCCCCAGACGAAGCTCTCCTTGAGGTCGGCCTTGGCATCGTCTTGCATCTTCGCGCCGCCGCGCCCGATCCAGCCGCGGTGCTTGTCCGAGACCTGCACTGATGCCTTCGCCTGCGCATCCGCCTGGAAGAACTCATGGGCGCGCGCCCGCGCCGCATCGATCAGGCGCTCGGGTATCCCGTGTCCGGTGACATAGATGAACCCCAACCCCTGGCTTGCTGCATGCAACTGGCGGGCAATATCCGCCACCCCGGTACCGTCGCGAAGGGGCGTGATGTCGATCACCGGAATGGCGTCGCGTTCGACGGTCTTCGCCTGGGCATAGGCCATGGTCATTCGCTTCCCGAATAGTAACCGACGATATCGCCTTGGGTGGTCACGCCGAGGCCGTTGATCGAGCGGTTCACGTAGTTGAAATAACAGATAATCTGGTTTGCCTCGAGGACCTGGCCGTCATCGAGCCCCTCGGCCCGCAGGGCGGCGACATCGGCCTCGACCATATCGGCAGGGCGCAGCGTCAGCTTCTCGGCATAGCGCATCAGGGCAAGTGCCTGGCCAGCCAGCGCATCCTCGGGCCGACGCGCCCGCATCGCCGCCTCAACGGCATCGGCCTTGGTGTCGTCGGCGATCAGATGGCGCGCATTTGCCCAGTGATTGGCCAGCGAATAGGTGCAATCGTTGAGGATCGAGACATAGGAGGCCAGCGTCTCCTGCAGCCAGGTCGGGATCGTGTTGGCCGCGTCATGCAACGCCGCCTTATACAGCGTCATATGTCCGCGCATCGTGCTGGGCCGGAGCGAATGGACCCGCAAGACATTGTCGACCGTGCCATGCGGCGTCCGGGCCCCGCCCAGCGCAGCCGAAAGATCGGCATCCGCCTCTTGGTCCGACAGCATGCGTATCCAGGCACTCATTTTCTATTCCCTTTCGTCAGCGCGCATCCTGCGCTCGAGCCAGCGCACCCCGGCCGAAACGATCAGGATGAGGACTAAATACTCGAGCACCAGCACTGAATAGACTTCAAGTGCCCGATATTCGGTTACCACCAGTTCGTTGGCCCGCCGGGTCAGATCCTGCATGCCGATCACTGATACCAGCGACGACATCTTGAGAACATAGACGAACTGATTGCCCAATGCCGGCAAGATATGCCGTATCGCTTGGGGCAGCACGACGTATCGCATCGTGTCCCAGTAGCTGAGCGAGATCGAGCGGGCGGCTTCGAGCTGTCCGCGCCCGACCGACTGGATGCCGGCCCGGAAAATTTCCGCCTGAAACGCGCTGTCGCCCAGCGCCAGCGCGATCACGCCGGCCGAGAATGCTCCAAGGTTCAGCCCGATCAGTTGGGGCAGGCCGTAATAGACCCAGAGGATCAGGACAAGCAGCGGGATTGACCGGACAATCTCCACGTAAACCCGGTTGACGGTGCGCAGGAACCGGCTCGACGAGAGACCAGCCAGCGCGATAAGCAGCCCGATCACCACCGAGATCAGGATTGAGACGACGCTGAGCAAGATGGTGAACTTCAGCCCGCCAATGAGAAACAGGAGGTTCGTTTGCCCCGCCGATTTGGTCGGATCGACCACGTACCAGCCCCAATTGGCCGAGCAGCCGGTCAGAAGCGTTGCGACTGCGGCAAGCATCCACCATCGGACATGGCGACGTGAGGTGCCGTCGGTCATCCTCAATGCCCCAGGATCTGCTGAAGAAACTTTTGGCACCGCCGCGTCGCTGGCGCCGAAAAGAATTGCTCCGGAGGGGCGGTCTCGACAATCTCTCCGGCATCCATGAAGACCATCCGATCGGCGACGCGCTTGGCAAAACCCATCTCGTGGGTCACCACAATCATCGTCATGCCCGAGACGGCCAGTTCCGCCATTACATCGAGCACTTCGGCGATCATTTCTGGATCGAGCGCCGAGGTCGGCTCGTCAAACAGCATGATGCGGGGCTCCATGCACAGCGCCCTGGCGATCGCAACGCGCTGCTGCTGCCCGCCCGACAGCTGGTTCGGGAATTTCCCAGCCTGCTCGGGAATTCGCACGCGCCCCAGATACTCCATCGCCCGCGCTTCGGCATCGGCCTGCGTAAGCCCGCGCACCCGCATCGGTCCCAGCGTCAGGTTGCGAAGCACGCTCAGATGCGGGAACAGGTTGAACTGCTGGAACACCATGCCGACCTCGCGGCGCACTTGATCGGCGCTTTGGTCTGTGAGTTCGATCCCTTCAACCGTGATCCGGCCCGCGTCGTGGCTCTCGAGCCGGTTGATGCAACGGATCAGCGTCGACTTGCCCGATCCCGACGGGCCGCAGACGACAATCTTCTCGCCCGCCGCCACGTCCATGCTGACGCCGTCAAGCGCCCGGAAATCCCCGAACGTCTTCACCACGTCGCACACTTCGATGACCGTCTCTGTCACTAGTTCTGTCACTGGCCCCTCCCGCCGCCACTAATGCAGAATTCCGCGCGCCGCACACGCTTTTCCTTTCCTCCGACCGCAATTTCCCGTCTAGTTGCCTAAATCAACATCAGGGAGAAAATCATGAAACAGCTCGCAACCGCTGCCGTTGTCGCGATGGGCCTCTTGGCCAGTGGCGCAGCGCATGCCCAATCGGCGCTCAACGACATTCTCAGCAGCGGCGTCCTCAAAGTCGGCACTACCGGCGATTGGAATCCGATGACCATGAAGGACCCGGCGACCAACTCCTATACCGGCTACGACATCGACGTGATGACCGAGCTGGCGAAGGACCTCGGCGCCGAGGTCGAGTTTGTGGCGACCGACTGGAAGACACTGGTCAATGGTGTCGTGGCAGGCAAGTATCACATCACCGGCTCGGCCTCGATCGCGCCCAAGCGGGCCAAGGTGGCAGGCTACTCGACAAGCTACTTCTCGCTTGCGACCGTGCCGCTGACACTGAAAACGAACGCAGGCCGGTTCAGCGACTGGGACGATCTCGACAAACCAGACGTTTCCGTAGCGGCAACGCTTGGCACCACCCAGGAGCAACAGGTCAAGCTGTTCTTCCCGAGCGCGCAGCACAAGATTGTCGAGGCCCCGGCACGCGACTTCCAGGAAGTGCTGTCCGGCCGGGCCGATGCCCACATCACCTCGAATGTCGAGGCCTACAAGCTGGTCGCCCAGTACCCGCAGTTGATGATTGTCCCGGTTTCGGCGCCGCGGGCCCGCACTCCGATCGCCATGCTGATGCCGCAGGCTGACCAGGTTTGGATCAACTATATCAACACCTGGAT
>Ga0307380_10009830_pt1 | contig 12111 bp, 8 predicted proteins | sample UN3MG_FD_202239 | JGI IMG/M metagenome (GOLD analysis project Ga0307380, IMG submission 202239) | Soil microbial communities from Risofladan, Vaasa, Finland - UN-3 | ecosystem: Environmental > Terrestrial > Soil > Coastal area > Acid sulfate soil | place: Finland: Risofladan, Vaasa | collected... | reverse complement strand
CATGGCCACGGGAAGGGCGTCTTGAGGGTGGCTGTCGCGAAGGTGCTGAAGGAAAACAAGCTCGTCGAAAGCGCTGGCGCGGCTCCGCCACACCAGGGCGGGTCCGGCGCAACAGTCGTGATCTTCAAGGATTAGTCGGCGTGAGCCCTCGGCACAGAGCCTCGCTAGCGGCCTTGCTCTTGCTCGGCGTCCCGTTCGTCGTCGTTCTGCTGCTATTCGGGTTCATCGGTGGTCGCATGGATGGGGACGGGCAGAACTACTACATCTACCTGCGCTCCGCAGTATTCGACGGGGACCTCGATCTCAGAAACGACTACGAGATGTTTCCCAGAGACGACCCGCTTGTTGCCCAGGTCTGCATCAATTCCAAGGGGTACCCTCCCAACGTATTCTCCGTCGGCCCAGCAGTAATGTGGTCTCCCTTCTTTCTCGTGGCGAGGCTCATCTCGCTGGCGATGCCGCCCGACTACGTTGGCAACGTCAATCAGGGCAAGGGCGAGCCATACTACACCGCCATCTGCCTCGCCTCGATAATCGCGAGCTTCATTGGCGTCATTGCAGCCTATCGCTTCACAGCCAGACGAACAGGTTCGTCGCCGGCTCTCCTCGGGATACTTGCAGTCTGGCTGGCCAGTTCTGCCATACACTACCAGGTATTCGAGCCATTCATGTCCCACGCGCTCTCCATGTTCGCAGTCTCAGTTTTCGTGGCAAAAGCCGCCTCAATAGAGCGGTTCCGCCGAAGGTCAGAATGGGTCCTGCTCGGGGTCCTCGCCGGGCTCATGTCCCTCGTCAGGTGGCAGAACGCTATCTTCGCAATCATTCCCGCTATCCTCCTTCTTGGCGCGCAGCTCTTCCCGGCCAGGGACTGCAAGCGACCCAAGCTGCCCGTAGCAGGTCTCGCTGTCTCACTAGCGGCCGCAGTCATTACTTTTTTGCCGCAGATAATCACCTGGCGGATAATCTATGGCAAGTTCTTTCTCATACCCCAGACCGGCGGCTTTATTGACCTGCACCACCCACATATCTACGAAGTCCTTTTCTCCACAAGGGGCGGGTTGTTCCTCTGGACGCCGGTGCTGCTTCTGGCGACAATTGGCCTCATCCGAGCCTCGTTTGCCCGGGACAGACTGGCAATCGCAATGCTGCCCGTCTTTCTATTGCAGCTATACCTGAACGCCTCGATCATGGACTGGTGGGGCGGCGAGGCGTTCGGCGCGAGGCGGTTTATTGGCCTGTTCCCAGTCTTTGTTTACGGGTTCGCGTGGCTCGTGGCGCCCGGACTGAGGCGGCCGGTCAGTCCCGCGAAACCTCCCCGCAAGGCTGTGTTCCGCTCTGTATGTGTTATTGCCGCCATCCTGATACTTTCCAACGCTGTCCTACTCACTCGATATGTCGAGGGAGAAATCCCACGAGGCCGTGCGATGGCGCTGTCGGACCTCGTTTCCGGGCAGTTCACGACCGCTCGAGATTGGCTTTCATGGCTGGGAAAGCTCCCAAGCACTATCAAGGTCTCCTACAGTCTCAAGCTGTCCTTTTCGACCGCGTATTCAGCCTTGCACATGTCCTCGCACGGCTCGGCTCTCAATCTGGCCCTGAACATCGGCTCAGATCACGAAGGCGCGGCCCTGGGCAAGGGATGGTATCAGAGGGAGCGGTGGGGAGCTATCCCGTTCCGATGGGGCGGCACGCTCACCGAGACAGTTTTTCATACCGGCGACTCTGGCCCAGGTTTTTTTGAGGTTAGAGCGCGCACAGACACCCTGGCCAGACGGCGACTGTTCCACGCATCATTAAACGAGGCGCCTCTTGGATCATTCACGGTCGGCGATAGGTGGGAAGATGTCCTCCTGCCGTGCCCGGCCGGCGCCTTGAGGCAGGGCTTGAATGCGCTGCGGATCGAATGCCAGTCGCATCCACCCCGGCCGATGCCCCCGCCCGGGTTCATAATACCCCACACGACAACAACGTGCCCGGCCAATCTGGCCCTTACAAGCAAGGACTGCGGCCAGGGGCTTGCCTCGGAGATAATCATCGACGGACAACAACTGTCCCCCAACAGGTTCGGGATCAACGTCGCCGCCTTTGACCCTGCCCGGCCCGAATCATTTGCGACGGCAACGTTGAAGTTCGGGGCCTCGACCCAACAACAACAAGGTCTTGCCAAGCGCATCAACAGCGCTCCCAAATCGGCGCTTTTCGCGGTATCAAGCAGGACGTTCGGCCTGCTCAAGACTGACCGAGAATGGTTGAAAAAAACGCTCTCGCTTCTGGCAAGAAACCGCATCAACTACTTCGCCTACGGCGGCATCGGGAAGCTCCGCATTCTCAGAAAAGACCCCGCTGGCAAGCCCCAATGGGTGTGCGACGCGCCTGTCTCAACACTCGAGCAAATTGGCAGACTCGAGGAAGTTCTCGCAAAGCTACCGTTCAAGACAATCTACGTAGCGGCGCTTGGCGAGCACGAGTCGCCTCTTCACCCCGACCTTGTCGAGGCGTTTGGCCGCATCGGTATTGATATAAGAGTGCCGTATCAGTCGCGTACTCCGTTCGTCGCGATTGGAGGCAAGTTTATGACGGGGCACGCACAAATAGCAGACGTTGTCGAGAGGGGCACGGCGGCGCTCAGGTTCGGTCAATCCCCCGACCCTCGCGACCTATGCCTTGCGGTCTCACGCATTGCGTTGACCACCCTCAGCGCGTCTAGCCGGTAGGATGATGGCCGTCTCTGCTAAACGCCGCGAGCGTTGAGGCTACAACACGTCCCAGTCGGCTGCGGCAATGTTACCCATAAGTTGATATGTAGAGGACCGCACCAAGGCGGCCATAAACTGGTATCGCCCGGGCAGAAAGCCAGCCGGAATCTCTGTCCTCAGCAGCTCAAACTCGCGCGATGACAAAGCGGCGATCGGTATCTCAGTGTAGAGCGCGCAGAGAGTGTTGGAAGGGCCGGGCATGTACAACATGTCCCCGTCCGGAAGCACAAGTGCGAGGTAGAGGTCTGCGGTAGTTGTCTCGCCGGGGTTATCGTAGGCCCCCGACACTACAAGCTCGTCCCCCGGATGATAATTCCCCGCGTCGGTCCAGATGAAGAACGCCAGCGACGGATAATCGAACACGCACGATGCATCGGCGGCGCTCTTGACATGCTCTGTGTTGCCTGCTCGGTCGGTCGCAATGGACATGAACTCATAAAGCCCCGGCCCGTTCTGCGCATCAAATGCGAAGTCAAGGCCCTGGCGCCACTGGGCGCTCTTGAAGACTTGCCACTTCGGTTGACGTGCGATGCCGCTCTCGGCAGGTTCAGGAGCAGAGAATCTATAATACATTGTGACTCGCTCGACCCCGGAAACAACGTCGCCTGCCCAACAGGCGATGCTCAGGTTGCTCTCAGATGAGTAGTCTGGGCAGCGCAACGTCGAGCTCGGAGGCGTACCGTCGTAAACGCAAGAAGTATCCGTGCGGGCGATGCGAAGCTGCTCGTTGCCGGCGTTATCGGTCGCTATGCTGAAAAAGTCGTAAGTGCCCTCTGCCGGCGCTACGAAGCTGATCGTTCCGCTTGAACCTTCACCCGACAGGCCGGAGAATGTCCATGCCTCAGCGTTGCGGCGGAACCAAAGCTCCAGACTGGCCGCGCCGGAGCAGTCGTCGTGAGCAAGGTATTGCACGGCGATGGTGGCCACGCTCGAGTATTGGGGCGAACTGACGGTGGAATCGGGCTTGACGTCATCGATGCCGGGCCCGAAGAGCTCTCCCGTTGGCGGATACCTCTTGAAGGAGCCACGACCGTCAACAGCGAAGAAATGAAACATGTCGCCGAGGCAATCGCCGCTTCCGATCACGAGCTTGACCCCAAACGTGCCATTTGCCGGACCACCTTCAAGCAGCGAGAGGGGGAAGTACTGCCCTGCAACGTAAGCCTTGATGACAAACGGCGGGTCCCCATCCTCATCAGAATAATGCACCTGAAAAGTGAATGTGTCGCCCGCCCGTCCATATCGCGGCGTCACCTCAGCGTTCGTTAGCGCCAGTTCCGTGTTGTAAACGCCCGTCACGCGGGCAAGGTAAGGCAGATGATTTTGTGCAGTTACCGTCAAGTCGAAATTGCGGGCGGATTCTACGTAAGGCGTATCGACCAGGACCTGGCCGTCCTGGTCAGTCGTTCCACGGGCAAGCCAACCGGCGCGGTCTGTCAGACACACGAGAGCGCCCTGAACAGGCTTCGCTCCTTTGCCGGTTACGCTGGCGAAGAATCCATCCCTGTTCAGCCTAAAAACAGGGTCGTAGTCCACGGCTATTGTCGATGGTGTCGCCGTCCAGACGGGCGTTACCGGGGACCCAAGAAGGTTCATCCCGTAAGTTACCCATCTGAAGCAGCCATACCAGCCCTTATTTGAACGCTTCGAGTACGAGATGTAACGCACCTTGCTCTCGGCAAAGGCCTCGCCGATGTTGTAGTGATGGCCCCTAAACAGAGCATCAAAGAACTCGCGGTCCATCAGGTCAGAAGGGCCGTAACCGGGGCTGCCTGACGAATACCACCCATACCGGCTGTTGACCAACGCTGCAACGCCACCGCCCGCCGCCGCATTCACGAATCGCTCTCCCAGGCTGTCCAAATCAAGCGCCCCGAACAGGCAACCTATCGAGTAGAGCACCGAATAACGAGGCGAATTCTTGAGCCTCGTCATATCAATACACGCGATGTACTCACGCTGCGCATTAGGAACATCAGAAAGCGCGCTCGCCGCATTGTAGGTGCTGTGCCCACAGTTGTTAATGATCGCATAGCCGTCGTCCATGGCGCCCAGCACGTTCTCCTTGCCCGAAGTGCCATCCCGGTCATAGCAGGTCTTGAACGTCCAATAGGGAGGAAAGATGGTCGCCTCGGTGATGCTGTCCTTCGCATCGCCACCCCACGTCGGGTGCTCGTCCAGTTTGCAGGCCCAGAAGAACGCCGACGTAAGATAATCGGTCGGAAGCGGGTCCTCGCCAACCCCCTCATAGGTCAGTATCTTCCGCACCAGCACCTTAATGTTGCTCAGAGATGAGGCCGGCAACCGACCCACAAAGACGTCCGGGTACATATCGATGTTATCTTCCTTGTACTCGCCCCAATACTCGTCCCCATCAGCGTTCCAGCTGCCGTCCAGATCGGAGTAATAGTAATCGCATTGCAGATAATCATCCTTGCCATAGGTTTTCCCGGACGTAAACGCATAGCCACGGCGGGTCGGGACCTCACCAACGTCCCCGCCAAGAATCACCCAGCCAAGACCCTGATTGATGTAGTAGTCCTTGATGCAGTTTCGTATCTTGGCCGGTAAGTCCGGGCCGACATAATCGCCTTCAATCTCGCCAACCGTAACTATCTTCGTTCGGTAGCCCTTCCGGTAAAGCCAGTCCTGCAAGACCTCTAGCGACGAGACGAAATAGTCCTGCGTGATGATCAGAACGTCGCATTTGTCCCGCCAGTAAAGAGGCGTTGCCCTGGGCTGCTGTTCCGCGCCCTCGGGGTTCTCAACCAGCGAGCTGACCACCGATTTCGCGGCGACGTCGCCGGCCAGTGTGCTTTCGGGCAGCGTGTCCAATGGAAGCGGAAGCTGCTTACCCACAATCTCTATCGTCATCTCCGTGCTCAGAAGCAGGCGCTTTTCGGCCGCCTGATACTGCATGGGATACACGATCAGCCCAAGCACACGATAGCCCCGCAGCGACCCCTCGCCGGTCGATACGAGCTGCTCGGCCGGCTGCGCCTCAAAAAGCGAGTAGGCGCTGGGCTCGGGAGGGACGAAGTCGTAAAGATCAGGCTGAGAAACAGGCCGGACGGGCTGACCTGGGGCGATATCGAATGCGCCTGGCAGCTGAATCTGCCTGTTATCCGAGATGCGAACTCCGGTCATCTCGAAGCCAGGCGGAAGCGCCACATAGACGGCCTTCGTCGGCAGAAGCGGCTCCCCCGGCTCGCCAAAGAGCTCGCACCCCTCGAGGCTCACAACGTCGTACTCTCCCATCTTGGAGACCGTTAGCGAGTCTTGCGGGAACTCGAGCTGAACTGTGATCCCCTCAGCAAATACCGCCAAGGAAATACAGAGCACAAACAGAGCTGAGCAAATGATGATCTTCAGGTTTTTCATAACATCCTCTTTCATTGCCCGGAATACTAAACCAAAACCACACAAGTAGTAAACAAGGCAACGAGGGCAAGCGACACGACGGATTCCTGGCCGGCAGCCGCATCGTCTTCGATTCAAGCGACAGCCTCCATTACCTCGCTGTGAAAAACGGTAACGAGGTCTATTTGATGCAGGAGACGATGAAGTAACGGACAGCACCGCATGCTGGGGCGGCCAATCCAAATGGGAGCGAATTGATGCTTTGCGGATTGCCGAATCTGCCGGACAACAGTTCCACTCTCGCTCCAGAAGGGAATCATTGTCGTGTAGGGACGATTCACGAATCGCCCTTGATCTATTGATTTCATCGGACTAGGGCGGCTCGTGAGCCGCCCCTACGTGCGCAACGTGGCTCAGAGGCATTCCAATGAAACACGACATACTCGACCTTTCAATTCAGGAACTGGACACGCTGCTTCTCGACTGGGGCGAGCCGCGATACAGGAGTCGACAAGTATTCCAGTGGGTTTACTCGAGGCTGGCGACGCTGTTCAGTCCAATGACTAACCTGCCAGCGCCTCTCCGAGAGCGCCTCACCGGCGAGTTCGAGATATGCAGGCCAAAGGTCGTCGAAACGTCAAAAAGCAGGCGTAATCTGCCCCAAATCACCGAATCTGCGCCCACCAACACAGCATCCTTTGACTGACACCTCGAAAAACCACCTGACCTGCACAGAAAAACCAGCATCCATCTCCTCGTCACAAACCAATCTGATTTGGGTCAATTTCGTTCAACTTGATTATTGGGCGAACTTATCCAAATGCGAGGTTCTGGGTGAAGCGCTCCTCAAACTCCGCTCGTCCCGCGAGATTGACGTATCTTATCTTCTTCTGAAGCTCACGCATCTCATCGAGCCTGCGCCTCGACAGAAGAGCAAGCATTGCCCCCGCCAGAGCCGTGTTGCCCAATGACTCCTTCTCGGCGTGCTCAAACGTCGGTATGAGCCCGATCGTCTCCGCAGAGCAGGGGTCGATTAGGCTGCCAAACGCCCCGCCGAGAACGACTTTTTTTACGGAAGCCGCCTCAACTTGCGCCTCGTTAAGCAGAAACTCGATGCAGGTGCGGATTGCGCCTTTGGCGAGCTGGGTCTTTCGCACGTCCTCCTGAGTCAGATAAACGTTCTCATGGAGAAAAAACGCCGCCTGGCTGCCCTTGCGTCTCATGCCCCCTGCGACAGGCCCCGGAAGCGCTCCCGCACGCTCGCAAAACCGCCCAGACGGCTCGATCACGCCCAAACGCACGAGCGAGGCGCACGCATCGATCAGGCCAGAGCCGCAGATGCCGATAGCCTCTACGCCGCCGACCACCTCGGTCGCGAGACGACCATCTTCATACCTCACACTCTGGATCGCGCCCGGCATGGCCGGCATCCCGCAGCTGATCTCTCCTCCCTCGAAGGCGGGTCCCGCCGCCGCAGAAGACGCGACAGCTCGTCCCCTTAAGAACACGACCGCCTCGCCGTTGGTGCCGATGTCCAGAAACACGAGCGCGCCGTCCTGCTCACGCATCTTGGCGATCAAAAGGCCGGCCAGCACGTCGCTGCCGACATAGCCGCCGATGGCAGGAAGGAAATCGAGCCGTGTCCAGCGTGGAAGGCCGAGCTCGCCAAGCGCCGCGACATTTTGCGGCTGAAGAGTGAGCGGCTCCAGCAATGGCGCACTATATGGCGGCGTAACAAGCTGCGTGCAGTCGAGCTCGAGCAGCGTCGCGAACATCGTTGTGTTCCCCGCGAAGACGATTTGATACACATCGGAGGTCGTGCACCCGGCCCTCGACAGCAGAGCGTCCGCGACGACTTGGACGCTCGCCGCCAGCACTTTTGAAAGCTCTCGCCTGCTCTCTTTGCCCCTCTGCGAGTAACCTATCCGCGTTATCACGTCCGCACCGAACTGCGTCTGCTGGTTCATCACGGTCGCAAAGCCGAGCGCCTCGCCCGACTCAAGGTCAATGAGGGCCGCTGATACAGTGGTCGTCCCCAAATCGACCGCAAGCCCGAGAATCCGTGACGTCTCTCTGCTTTTATCCAGTCTGTCCAGAGCCACAGATGGAAACAACTCCTCTGAAAGCGCAATTCTGATCGCCTCTGAAGGCTCAACTTCACCCGACGACACCTCGACGCGTGAGGCGCCAGGAACGGTAACGCAGATGTCAGAATGGACACGATACTGGCAAGCAAGGACCTCCTGAACCTCGCGGCCAGGCTCCCTCACAAGGACGCGGCATTTCTTGCAGACCCCCTTGCCGCCGCACGGTGCAGTCAGGATTATCGAATGGCGGGCCAGCAGTTGCATGAGGTTATCCGCCGCGGCCGCCGCGAACGACACTCCGTCTGGCGAGACATCAACCCGATAAGTCCTACCCATGCCTCAGCCTCTCAATTCTCGCTCGTCTGTATTATTGCTGTTTCAGGTCAACTCTGTCAGGTCGAAGTGTCTGGCCCAAGGGCCTTTGCACATCTCTCTCGCGCGCACTTGCAGCGTCTTCGCGTGTTTCGCAAACGGGATGACAAGATAAGCTCGTGCGGTGCCTCGATGATAACGCAGAGCGAAAACGCTGCCTGCACCAGTCGCTTCCCGAAGCTGTTTCAGGCGGTCCTCCACCTGTTCAGTTGCCGGTTTGCTGAAGTTAATATGCTGATAAACGACCAAGCTCTGCCCTCGCTCGTAGAACGCCGCGACCTCGTCGATGAAGGTGTATTTTGGGCCTTTCTTACCATATCGAGGCACACTCACCTCGAGTCCATTGTCCGGGTCAAAGTTTATGACCTGACATCCCTTCATCCGGTCGAACCCTCGTTGCCACCAAGCGTGGCGGTGCTCACGGCGTCTTTGTCGCCCCGCGTCTGAGTTGGCGGGCATGTCGTTCGGCCATTTAAGTGGTTCTTCGAAATAAACCGTCTCTGCTGGCAGGATAGCCGCTTCTTGAATCGCTTCAATGTTACGTCTGTCAGGATGAAGGTGCCAGTTCAGGCAGTCCCAAAGATCCGGATCGCACGCCCGATACTCCCGTCGATTGCTCGTTGTGTGGTCAGCCAACTTGGGATCATCAACCAAGAAGGTGGTGAACTTCCCGTCCATACCAGCTTCGTCAGGAACGAGATACCACATCATGCCGAGGCGCAGTGCCTCACCGTGAGCGTCAGCAGCACATAGACATCGCAGCAGGCCGTACTTCCCGAAATCTCCCTGATCGCAACAGAAGCGATTCTGCATTTCTTCTCCGTGTCTCTGTGGTGAAAGACCTCTTATCGGATCCTCAATTCGACCGATTTCTACGCTTAACTATGACCGCCAATCGGGTTGCTCAGTCGCCGCTGATGATGTCGCCCAAGCCGCCGAGAATGCTCCGCCCCCGCCTGACCTCGCCCACCGAACGCCGCGAGGCGCTTATGACCTTGTCGGCGAGGCGCGAGAAGGGAAGCGTCTGGAGCCAGACCTGTCCCGGGCCCGTGAGCCTTGCCAGAAAAAGCCCCTCGCCCCCGAAGAAGGCGGTCTTGATCCCGCCGACCATCTGGATGTCGTAGTCAACTGAGCCCTCGAACGCCACGAGGCAGCCCGTATCGACCTTCAGCGTCTCGCCAGCAGCGAGGTCCTTCCGGACGATGGCGCCGGATGCCTGCAAGAAAACAAGACCGTAGCCAGTTATCCTCTCCAGAATGAAGCCCTCGCCCCCGAAGAAGCCCGCGCCCAGCCGCTTTGTGAACGCGATGTCCAACTCAATCCCATGATCCGCACACAGAAAAGCATCTCGCTGGCACAAAAGCGTCTGGCCAGAGACCTCAAGCGGCACAATCTTGCCCGGATAAGGCGAGCTGAACGCCACTGTGCCGCTCGCGCTGCGGCATGCAAAAGTTGCCATGAAGAGGCTCTCGCCGGCGATTTTCCGCTTGATACCGCCAAACAGCCCTCCCTCCATCTTCGTGTCCATCTCGATAGCCGAAGTCATGAACATCATGGCGCCCGCCTCGGCCTTGACCGTCTGCCCCTGGGTCAGCTCGAGGACAACCGCCTGCATGTCATCCCCAATCACATGGTAGTTCAGTGCCGTCATCGTCCCTCTCCGCCTGTCCTCCAATCCATCTCATCGCTCAACTAGCGGACAGCCTAGAAGAGGCTGTCCAATAAGTCCGTTTTGCCTGTGTAGGGGCGATTCACGAATCGCCCTGGTCTAATCCGATCGGGCACCTTAAGGGCGGTTCGTGAACCGCCCCTACGCGATGTCGATATAGACCCGCGTGTGAAACAAGACACAGGTCTGTTCCCACCTCCATGCAACCTTGAACCACGAACCGCCCAATCAAACTATCGTTCATCGAGCTTCTTCAGCAGGAAAGCTAGATAGTCGCCGTCGCACTTGAAGAAAGCCTCGGCGTAGCCTTTGCCCTTCAATAGCCCGTGCGTGCGGTATCTGCCCAGACCCTCTACCACAACGTTTACGTAGTCATTCTGCTCCATCTGGCTCTTGTGGCACAAAAGCGCCCGGCGCTTCAGACCGACCTGGTCGGTGATGTTGACTATGCGATTGGGGAGAATAGGAGGCGACACCTCGTAGCAAAAGATGTCGCATAGGTAATCGATCTTCTCGAAGGCCTCGGCCGCGACCCGTGCCGCAGCTAAATGGTCAGGATTGTAGTCGAGCGGAAACGGCACATAGACGAGATCAGGCTCATATTCGATTAGAATATCGTCGATCAAGCTTGCACAATCGGCTATGAAATACTGAAGCTTGGTGTCCTGAAAGCCGAGAAACTTCAGCTTCTTGATCCCTAGAACTGCGGCCGCCTTCTGCGCCTCGTCCTTCCGCCTCGAGACGAGGTGCAGACTCTCTCTCAGGTCCGTGCTTCCCCGCGAGCCATCGGTCAGATAGGCGACCATAACGTCGTCTTCCGCCTGCACGTGCTTACGGAGCGTGCCCCCGCAGCCGACAACGTCGTCGTCCGGGTGAGGTGCCAGAACCAGCACGCGGCTGGCCTCAGGCCTCTCGATGAGCTTCGGCAGAAACAGCTCGCTCTTCCCCTTGAGCCCGAGGTGCAGTAGAAATCCCAGCAACTTCTCTGCACCAAGATACTTAACCTCCGCCCTCAAGTCCCTCAGCGCCTGTATCTTTGACATCCTGTGTCTTTTCTCCCTAGTTACGTGCAGATCACCATGCCTAACGCGGCTCTTAACGGTCAGGATGCCACAAGTGTGCGGAGCCCGGCAACTCTCGCCGACAGACTGACCCCTCCAGGTCGAGCAGGGCCTTTTTCAGCTCCAGGCCGCCGGAGAAGCCGCCGAGCGAGCCGTCGGATGCGACGACGCGGTGGCAGGGCACCACAAGCGGGAAAGGATTCTTGGCCATCGCCTGACCGACTGCGCGATATGCCCTCGGGCTGCCAGCTTCCCCTGCAAGCCATTTGTAGCTTCTGGTTTCGCCGTAGGGCACGGCCCTCGTCACCTCCCAGATACGCCGTTGAAAATCAGCTCCGATAGCGGGGTCCAGAATCACGGCCGAGTAATCCGGCACTCCCTCGCCAGAGAGATGTCTGCGAATCTGTCTCACCACCGCTGCTGGCGCTTTCCGACGACGGCCCATCATTTCGGGTATCTTGAGGACGAACTTGCGACTCTCCGTGTCTGCTCCAAGCTCTATCTTGTATATCACTTTGCCCTTCCACGCGAGGCACACAGCGCACGGGGGCGTATCGAAAGCGGCGAAGACGCAGCCCTTAAGCTTCGTCATCCAAAACGGGTCAAACGGCGACAAGAACATCAACATTGCCCTCAATCCTCCTAATCGGCACCCATTCTGCTCAAACCCTCTTTTGTCCGCAGATTACACAGATTACGCAGATTAACCGGAGAAGCTACACATGATACAAGCCGGACCGCCATCGAGCGAGAACTTCTCCACCCTACCGACCCATCCCCCTCCAATCTGCGTAATCTGTGTAATC
>Ga0307380_10009828_pt1 | contig 12111 bp, 8 predicted proteins | sample UN3MG_FD_202239 | JGI IMG/M metagenome (GOLD analysis project Ga0307380, IMG submission 202239) | Soil microbial communities from Risofladan, Vaasa, Finland - UN-3 | ecosystem: Environmental > Terrestrial > Soil > Coastal area > Acid sulfate soil | place: Finland: Risofladan, Vaasa | collected... | reverse complement strand
CCCTCGGGCAGCGAAAGTTCGGTACCCTGACACTGGCCGTGCTGGGGGTCCTGGTCGCGGCGACCGCTGTGATATCCGTCGCCGTTCCGGAACTGATGCCCTGGAGCTTCGTGGCCCTGGCGGCGGCTGCCGTGTTCCTGTACTTCACCTCCCTGGACGTGACGCTCTGGGCCTGGGTGTGGGTGCTGTCGTTCGGCCTGCTCGACCGCCCGCTCGTGTTCATCCAGATTCCGGGCTTCATCAACCTGACCATTCCGCGGATTCTCTACGTCGTCGCAGTGGCGGCGTTCGGTCTGTACCTGATCACGCGCAAGCGGCACATCCGCGGGCTGTGGAAATGGGACTGGATCATCCTGGGGTTCCTGGCCTATGTGGCAATCAACACTTCGGTGCACGGCTGGACGGCCCGAATCCCGACGCTTCGGACGGCGCCCTACTACCGCTTCTTCGAAGGACTGCTGCTGCCGTTCGTGATGTACCTGATGTTGGCGGCCTGCGTGAGGGACGAGAAGAACATCCGTCGGGCGCTGCTGCTGCTGACGGCCTACGGCTGGTACGCGCTGTATATCGGGTACCTCCAGCGCATCGCCCTTACCGTCGACAGCGGCGCGCGGGCGCTGATCTGGCCGTCCTATATCAACCAGCCGAGCTGGGGACGGGGCTTCGGCATCCACTTCGAGCGCGCGCGCGGCGCGTATACGATGAGCAACCCGCAGGCCATACTCCTGTCCCAGTTATTCTACGTGTGCCTGTACCTCATCCGCCGCATCCGCGGGCCGTACCGCGCCGCGCTGATCGTCCAGGCGTTTCTTATCCCGCCGGCGATTTTCTTCACGGGCCTGCGGGCGGGGTACCTGGCGTTTCTGCTGTCGGGTATCGTATGGCTGTTCTGGGGTTGCGAGCGGCGGCTGGCCGGAGTGAAGGCCGCCCTGGCGGCGCTGATAGTGATGCTTGGCGTGGTGGCCCTCTGGCCGAGACTGACATCCACCGATCGCACGGCTGGAGGCGTGGCCCAGGTTCGCGAGACGATCGCGAGGGTCGCCCTCATCGAGCAGGCCTTCCAGATGGCCGGCGAGCGACCTCTCACGGGCGTGGGCTTCGGCCATTTCGCCGACCACCAGATGGGGCTTCAGCGCGACCCCGCCTCGATCAGCGCCGGGGCACTCGAGGGGGTCATGATGCAGCACAACCTGTTCCTGGCCATGCTCGCCGAGACGGGAATCGTAGGTCTGGTCGGAATAATCGCGGTCTTCTGGATGCTGTACCGCATGTCGGTGCGGCTGTACCGAAGGATGCCCGCCACGGCGACGGGGTGGCTGTCGCGGGACTTCGTGGTCCTGTTCTGGATTGCCCTGGTCAACTACCTCACCAACGCGATGTTCGTTGACCCGTTGTGGGACATACCCACCAACGGGCTGTTCTGGTGCTTCGCGGGGTTGACCGCCGGTTACCACCATCTCCTGCAGCCCCAGTCGATCGACCTCGCTCCCGCCGCCGCGGCCATCGGCCCGGGGAGGTAAACCTTGTCTGTTACGGCGCGCCTGCTGAAGGTGGGCTCCATGGCCGCCTCGCTGGGCGTGTACATCTCGGCCATGATCCTCCAGAAGGCCCTGGGGTTGGGGCGCGTGTTGCTGTTTGCCTATCTGATGCGGCACGTGCGCGGCCAGTACGGCCTGTGGGCGCTGGGGATGATGATCTTCAGCATCGCCTCGCCGCTGCTGTGCATGGGCTCCAACCACGGACTGGTGCGATACGTCAGCTACTACGAGGCCCGCGGGGTCCTGCAGTCGTTCTACCGGCGAGTCCGATGGGCGGTGCTGGCATGCTGCGCGCTTCTGACGCTCGTGGCGTTCCTGGCCAGCGACACGATCACCCAATGGGTGATCGCTTCGTGCGAGGGAATGTCCGGCGTCAGCTACCGGCAGCAGTTGATGCTCTGCTGGGCCGCCCTGGGCAACGCGTTCCTGATGGCCCTGTACTTCAACCTGCTCGGGTTCATGGGCGGCATGCGCGTGTACCGGATGATCTCGGCCATGGAGATCCTCTTCGGCGCGCTGTTCGCCGCGATGGGAGCGACGGCGCTGCTTATCGAGCCCACAGGCCTGGCGCTGCTGCTGGCCCACATGGCGTCGCTGGCGGTGGTGCTGGTTGCCGGTACGGCCCTGCTGCATATCGCGGTCAAGCGGATACAGCCGGCGCCGGCGGCGCCCTCGGCCGCCCACGCGCCCGCCGAGGCTCCAGACGCGACGCGTCGCGGTTGGGAACCTCTTCTCGACCCGGCCCCCGAGCCCGAGCATGGGGCCGCCGGGGAGCCCAGGCTGGCCGCCATCGACGAGGCGGCCAACGGAAAGGCGCCGGGCGTCTTTCTGCGGACCCTGCGGTTCGGCCTGGTCGCCATGGTCGGCAACACCCTCTGGGTCGTCGCGAATCAGATCAGCTTCTGGCTGACCAGCCATCGCTACAGCCCGGCGGAAGGCAGCGTCTTTCACGTGTTCATGTCGCTGTCCCAGCCGGTGATCCTGATATCGACGGCCGCCTGGACCGTTATCTTCGCCCACATCGCCCGCCACTGGGAGGGCGGGCGAAGGGACATGGCCCTGCTGAACCTCCAGACGGCCTTCAAGGCGGTGGCCCTGGCGACCATGACCCTGGGCATCGCAATGCACCTGCTCTGTCCGCTGTGGGTGAGGATTCTGCCGGCGACCTGGCGGGCGGGCCAGCCACTGCTGCCGGGGCTGCTGCTGTTCTTCCTGGTGATCGGAAACCTGGGACTGCTGAACATGCTGGTGTGGCTCCAGGAGCGGCCGGCTGTCACCATCATCACGGCGGCGGCGGGCGGGCTGCTGAACTGGACGCTGGCGGCGCTGTGGATGGGTTCCGAGCCGGCTGACGGACTGGTGGGGGCAGCCTGGGCCGCGGGGGTCGGGATGGCCGTCGGCTCCGGCGGCGTGGCAGCGGTGTATTTCCTGGCCACGCGCGTTCGCTTCCACGCCAGCACGTACGTGGTGATGGCCGCGCCGCTGGTGCTCCTGCTGAACTTCAACCGACTTGTGCCCGCCTGGGCGGTGGCGTGCATCTGGGCCGCCTTGCTGACAGGCGCCCTGGCTACCGGCTGGGTCTTCAACCGCAGGCAGAAGGCGCTGCTGGTGGCGCTGGCCAAGCGCGCCGCCAACGTCGCCAGGGGCCGACACGCATGAGCCTCGGCGTATCCATCGTGATCTCGACCCACGACAGGCCCGACAGCCTCACCAGCGTCTTCGACTCGGTCCTCCGGCAGACGCTGCCGCCGCGCCAGATCATAGTAGTCAACGACGGGGGCCTGGACGTGCCGGCGGAGCTTTCCGACCGTGCCCGGGCCGCGGGAATCGCCTTTCGCCACGAGCGGCTCGACACGGCCTCGCTGACGGCCTCGCGCAACCGCGGGCTGGCCCTGGCCGACGGCGACGTGGTCCTGTTGATGGACGACGACGGGGCGCTGCCGCCGGACTATCTCGCCCGCCTGGCCGAGCTGTACCAGGCCGACCATGCCGGCCTCGTCGCCGGGATCGGCGGGGTCATGGACGATCCGGGCCTGCGCGCCCCCGCCAAGCGCCTCTGGCTGGCCTTGGCGCACCTGATGGCGCGTGGGCCGTGGTCGCCCGCGCGCTGCGCCGCCCGCTACGTCAGGCTGCCCGCCGCCCTGGCCGGCCGACTGCGCCCCGCACGATGGCTCAGCGGCGGGGCCATCAGCCTTCGAGGCCAGGTGGCGGCCACCGAAAGGTTCGAGGAGCGATTCTGTGGCTATGCCCTGTACGAGGATCGCGAGTTCTGCCTTCGCGTCGGCCGGCGCCGGGCGCTGTTCCTGGCCCCGCAGTTGAGGGTCCGCCACGCCCCCCAGCCCACGGGGCGGCCGAACACCAGACGCCACGGGCGCATGTACGTCGCCCACTGGCTGCACATCGTCCGCCGCAGCCTCGGAAGCGACGCCGGGTCGTGGGTATTGCTGGGCTACGACATCCTGGGGGCGGCGGGTCTGTATTCGGCCTGGGCGGCGGTGACGCTGCGGCGTAAGAACCTGCTGTTAGTCCTGGGCATGTTCGAGGAGCTCGCCCGGCAGGCGGTCGGCGCGTTGCGGCGGATCGTGTTCGGCCAAGCATCGCATGCCGGCGCCTCCGCGCGGGCCTGAAGAGCCCGCGCCCGAATGCCGATGACGCCCCAGTGAGGACTGCGCCGTGCGCGTGCTGATCGTGGCCAACAACCTGTTGATGGGCGGCGCCGAGCGCCTGGCCCTCGATCTGGTGGGCGCGCTCCAGGGGCAGGGCTTCGAGTTTGTCGTGGGCTCGATCCGCCGCGACGAGGCCCTCCGCGAGGCATTCGAGCGCGCCGGCGCGGTCGTTCGCACCGGCTTGGCGCGCTGGCGGTTCGACCCGGCTGCCCCGATCCGGCTGGCGAGGATCATCCGCCGGCACCGGATCGACGCGGTAATCGTCCTGGACGCCATCCGCAACGGCATGTTCTACTCGTTCGTCGGTGCGGCGTTCAGCGGACGGCGGGTCGGGCGCATCTGCTGGTGCCACTCCACGCCCGGCGGCAAGGCCGGTCGGTTCGTGCCGCTGCTCCGCGCGTACCGCGCGACGGGCATGCTCGACGCGGTCGTGTGCGTCAGCCGACACCTGCGAGGCCTGCTGAAGGCCCGCGGCCTGGCCCGCCGCGCACTGGTCATCCCCAACGGCCTGGACGCCGCCGCCTTCGATGGCGCCGCCCCCGCCAGCCTGGACGTCCCGAAGGACAAGCACGTCCTCGTGCAGGTCGCCAACGCTGTCGAGGACAAGGACCCCGACACGCTGCTGAAGGCTGCCGCGCACCTGGCCGCGCGGAGAGACGACTTCCTCCTGCTGCTGGTCGGGCGCGGCACGGACTCGCCGGCTATGAACGAGGCGATCCGCCGCAGCGGCGCCGCCGGCTGCGTGCGGGCCCTGGGCCATCGCGGCGACGTGGCGGCGATCCTGCCGGCCGCGGACGTCTTCGTCCTGTCCACGAAGATGGAGACCTTCGGGCTGGCGGTGGCGGAGGCGATGGCCGCCGGCCTGCCGGTGGTGGCCAGCGACGTGCCGGCGTTCGAGGAGCTCTTCACGCACGAGCGCGAAGGGATGAAGGTCCCGCCAGGCGACCCCGCCGCGCTGGCCGACGCAATCGAGCGCCTGCTGGACGACGCCGACCTCCGCCGGCGCCTCGCCGAGGCGGGCAGGCGCAGGGCGAGGGCATTCCCGCTCGGGCGAATGGTGCGGCGGTGGAAGCGCCTGCTGGTGGTCTGGAGGCCTGACGGTCAAGCCTGATCCGTGCCGATAAGTATGAAACGGCGAGACCCCCGCCCGTGGTCGGAATCTGCGCATGCGGATACTGCACATAAACAAGTTCCTCGACCTCGGCCTTGCGGCGGCGGGCGGCGCGGGCGCCTACGTCAGGCGGCTCATGGAGGTGCAGGCCCGTCGCGGGCACGAGGTGCGGCTGTTCGGCTGCGCCTCCGGCGCGAGCGAGCCGGGCATGCCCGAGTACTTCGACTTCGCGGCGGCCCGAAGCCCTCTGGCCCTGCCGCGTATGATTGACGACTCGCTCGCGGCCGCCAAGCTGGACGCCTTCCTTCGGGCCGGCCCGGCCGACGTGGCACACGTGCACAACATCTATCATCACCTGACGCCGGCGATCCTGCCGGTGCTGGCGCGAAGGCGGGTCGGCGTCGTCATGACCGTGCACGATTACCGGCTGGCCTGCCCCGCCAAGCACTTTCTGCGGCCGGACGGCATCTGCACGCGCTGCCAGCCGAACAAGTATTACCACGCGGTCAGTCCCGGCTGCCTCGGCCTGCGGGGGGCGGCCGTCGCCCTGGAGAGCTTCGTCCAGCGGCTGTTCCGCCGATACTTCCGCTGGGTGGATCGGTTTTGCTTCCCCAGCCGGTTCCTGCACGGGGTGATGCTGCAAGCGGGCCTGCCGCGGAGCAAGGCCGTCGTCTCGCGCTACGTGGTGGATGAGGTGTCGCTGCCGCGGGACACAGAGCCGCAGCCGCGGGAGATCCTCTACGCCGGCCGGCTCAGCGCCGAGAAGAACCCGCAGATGATGCTCGACCTCGCCGAGCGGATGGGCGACGTGCGTGTAGTCATCGCCGGCGACGGCCCGATGGGCGAGACACTCAGACGGGATATGGATCAACGCGGGTTGGGCAACGTCGAGATGACCGGGCAGGTCCCCCACCCCAGGCTCTGGGAGCTGTACGCGCGGGCGGCGGCCGTCGTCGTTCCCAGCCTGTGCCTGGAGAACAGCCCGCTGACGATGCTCGAGGCCATGTCCGGCGGCAAGTGCGTGATCGTATCGGACCATCCCCCGCTCCGCGAATGGGTGCGGGATGGACAGACAGGTCGCGTGTTCGACCCGAAGGACATCTCCTCGTTGCAGCGCGTGGTGGAGCAGGCGCTGAGGGATCCCGACGGCGGCCGCACGATGGGCGGGGCCGCCAGCGCACTGGTGAAGCAGCGCTGCAACGAGCAGGCCGTTGCGGACCAGGTCCAGGACCTCTACGAGGAGGCGATCGCCCGATGCGGATTGCGATGGTAGGCAGCCGCGGCATCCCCACGCGGACCGGTGGGGTCGAGCGCGTGGTGGAGAACCTCGCCTCGGAGCTGCGCGCCCGCGGGCACGATGTACTCGTGTACGCCCGGCGGTACTACGTCGCCGGCGCGGGCGAGCTGCCGGAGGGGGTAATCGTCACCGGCGGCATCCGCAGCAAACACCTGGACACGATCACGCACACCGCGACCGCCATGTTCGACCTGCTCCGCCGCAAGGCAGACGTGGTGCACGTCCACTCGCCGGCCCCTGCGCTTTTGAGCTGGGTGCCGGCGGCCGCCCGTCTGCCCGTGGTGCTTACCGTCCATGCGCCGGACTGGCGGCGCGACCGCTGGTCTCTGCCGGCCAGGGCGGTGCTGCGGGCCGGCCTGGCCTGCGGCATGAAGCTCGCCCGCGCGGTGACGGCCGTCTCGCAACCGCTGGCCGACGAGCTGGCCGCCCGGTACGGCCGTCATGTTCACTACGTCCCGAACGGCGTGCCGGCGGCCGAGCCCCAGCCGGCCCGCCTGATCCGGCGCTGGGGCCTGCGCGAAGACGGGTACGTCCTCAACGTCGGCAGGATCGTGCCTGAGAAGCGCCTGGACCTGCTGCTGCGCGCCTGGCCGGACGCCCGCGACGACCGCCCGCTGGTCGTCGTGGGCGACGAGGCCGAGCCGGCATACGCCCGGCGGTGCCGCCGACTGGCCGACGGGCACAACGTGATGTTCCTCGGCGCCCAGTCGGGACAGGTGCTGGCGGAACTCTACAGCAACGCAGGCCTCGTCGTTCAGCCCAGCGCGCTGGAGGGAATGTCGATGGTGCTCCTGGAGGCCGCCGCCTACGGGCGGTGCGTGCTGGCTGCCGACATCCCCGAAAACAGGCTCCCCCTTGAAAACTGCGCCCTATACTTTACTATGGATGATCCTGATGAACTGGCAGCCCAGGTTCACCGATGTTTAGGAGAGGCTGACACGCGCTGTGCGTACGGCCGGGCGGCCCAGGCCAGGGCGCGGGAGTTGTCCGTGTCCAGCCAGGCCGACCGCATGGAGGAACTGTACGGCAAGGTGCTCGGACTCTGATTGGAGGGCAACCTGGTGTCAACGGCGACGGCCGTTCTCAGCAGCGAGGAAGTTCTATCCCGGCTTTCGTCGGCGGATGAAGCCCCGCTCGTGCCGGCCGGCCGGGCCGCCTACCGGCTCTCCAAGCGTGCGCTGGACATCGTGCTGGCGACCGCTGTGCTGGTTGCCGTCTTGCCGGTGATGCTGGCGGTCGCGCTGGCGATCAAGCTCACCTCACGAGGGCCGGTGTTCTTCAGGCAGCTCCGCGCGGGACTGGGCGGCCGGCCTTTCATGGTCTACAAGTTTCGCACCATGCGCGACGGGGCCGACAGGCAGCGCCCGCTGGTCTTGCACCTGAACCACAAGAACGGACCCATATTCAAGATCCCGGAAGATCCGCGCCTGACGAGGATCGGTCGATTCCTTCGCCGCAGCAGCCTGGACGAACTGCCCCAACTGTTCCACTGCATCACGGGGCAGATGTCGCTGGTGGGCCCGAGGCCGCTGTGGGTCGCCGAGGCCGAACGCTCCGAAGGGCCGGCAACTATGCGCACGATGGTCAAGCCGGGCCTGACCGGACTGTGGCAGATTTCCGGCCGCAGCGAGCTGACCTACGAGCAGTTGGTACTGCTCGATCTGTACTACATCCGCCGCCGCATGTCGCTGGACCTGCTGATCCTGATCCAGACCATCCCCGCCGTCATCACCTGCCACGGGGCCTATTGATCGGCCTCTGGGCCGGCCGCTTCGCCCGCCTCACCGTCCAAGACAATCCACCGCATGCGCCGGGACTTGCTTCATCCGGCAATGGCAAGTGCCGATAAGGGCCGCGGAGGATAACCCGATATGGCTCGGGAAAGCGGCCGAAGCACCTCGCGCGCCCGCAGGTGCAGGCAAGGCATCTTGTCGTATCATCACGGCCGCTACCGGCAGGCCGTCCATGAGTTCGAGGCCCTGGCGGGGACCGCCGACCCGCTGGGCCGAACGGCAGCCAGGTATCTGGCGCTCGCGCACCAGCAGCTCGGACTGACCGCCCTGCGTCAAGGCCTGCTCGAGCAGGCCGAGAGGCACCTCCGCGCGGCGATGAAGGCAGCCGGCCCCCGGCGCGCCGGGGAGGACCTCCAGGCACACCTGGCGTGCGTCTATGCCCGGACGGGCCGCTACGACCGCTGCGCAGACGTCCTGGAAGAGGCCCTCAGGACCGACGCCCAGAACCCCTCGTCCTGGCGAAGGTTGGCCCAGGCCCAGTGGCAGGCGGGCAATCGGGCCCAGGCCCACATGACGCTCACCGCCGCTTTCCGCGGGCTCGGGGACAAGGCCGAGCTGCACCTCCAGCAGGGGCTGTTCTATGCCGTAGAGGACAGGCTCCATGAGGCCCGAGGCGCCTTTGCGCGCGCGGCGAATGCCGAGACAGAGATGCCCGAGGCACACTACTACCTGGGACTGGCGGCGGCTGGACAGGGAGACATGCTGACCGCCGTCAGGTCGCTCCAGAGGGCCGTGAAGCTTCGGCCTGGCGATCTGATGGCCTCATACCAGCTCGCCCTGGCGGTCAAGGCGGCCCGCCAAGCGGGCTTCGAGGTCGTCGCCCAATTGCCGAGCCCCGATCCCGCTGAACTGCACACGCAGCAGTTGGCCCAGAGCGTGGCGAGAGAGCCGGACCTGATCGACGCGTTCCTTGAGCACGGCCCGCACGGCGCCGCCGTCGATCCGAACGGACAGGAGGCGGACGTCCTGCGGACGCTGCTCAAAGCGATCCGCACGGCACTGGAGGCCCATCCCCGCTACGCCGACCTGCATCGGTACTGCTCGGTCGTGCTGGAACGGCTGGGACTCGCCGCCGAGGCGATGGAGCACGCCAGGCAGGCCGTCCGCATCAACCCAACCTACGCCCAGGCGCTCGTACAGCTCGGCCGGCTCTGCGCAAGACAAGGCCTCACCGATGAGGCGCTGGAGCATCTGGACCGGGCCGTCACCTGCGGGGCGGACTGGCCGGACGTCCACTGCCTGGTGGCGGAGCTGCTGGCGAACCTGCATCGCACGGGCGAGGCCGCCGGGCACTTGCGGCGGGCCATTCAGTTGAATCCCAACTACGGGCGGGCAGCGGAGGCCCTGGAAAGACTGGCAGCCTAAGTGAGAGCTTCGGAGGGAAGACGGCAGTGAGTTACCTGCTTGAACTGCTCGGTCGCGGTCTGCAACACGACTTCGGCGACGTGCTCGACCGCTACTTCTGGTGCCCCGGCACGAAGACCACCGACCAGCTGGAGGCCTCCTGCCGGGAGCATCCGCAGCGCGCCGATCTGCACTTCCAGCTCGGGCTGGCCTACCTGCGCGGCGCCCGGTTGGTCAAGGCCGTCGAGCACCTCCAGCGCGCCTGCCAGCAGAAGCCGGACGATCTGCCCGCGAGTCTGGCGCTGGCGTCTGCCTACGCGGAGAACGGCGATGCCGCGCGCGGCCTGGAAAACCTCCGGCTCGCCAACCAGATTCGGCCGGGCGAGGTGCCTATCCTGTTCGCGATCGGCTTCTGCCTGGAGAAGCTTCAGCGGCCCACTGAGGCGGCGGAGTACTACCGGGATGCGGTCGGGCGCGACGGCCACTTCGCCCCGGCGCGGGAGCGGCTGGCGGCCGTCGACCTGGCGCTGGACAACGTCGAGGGGGCCATCGAGCAGTACGAGGCCCTGAAGGAGCTGCTGCCCGAGCAGGCCTGGATCCGGACGGCCATCGCGCACCTGTACTTCCAGGCCGGACGCTGCGACCGGGCCATCGAGGAGTTCGAGAACGCCATCGCCATGCAGCCGGAGAACTGGTCGCTGGTGGACGAGCAGGTCGAGGCGCTGGTCGCGGACGGTCACATCCGGGAGGCCATCGAACGGCTGCACGAGCTGGTCGACCGGCAAGGCCCCTTTGCCGACCTCCACGTCAGACTGGCGGACCTGTACGGCCAGATCGGCGACGACAACGCCGCCATGGAAAACTACCACCGGGCGCTGGACCTCCAGCCGACATACCTGGAAGCGCACGTGAAGCTGGGCACCCATCACCTGGCCTGCGGGCGGTGGGAGCAGGCCGCCGAGGCCTTCCACCAGGCCTCTGAGATAAACGACTCGCTGCTGGTCAACTACGTCGCCCTGGGCGTGGCGCACGACGCGATGGGCCGACCGGGCGAGGCGATCAACAGCTTCGAGCTGGCCGCCGCAATCGAACCCAACAGCACGCTGCTGTTCGCGGAGATGGCCCGGCTGCAACTGAAGGCTGCCGCGGCGCGGGAGATGGAGCAGAGCTTCGACCCCGCACCGCAGCCGCCGGCAACGGAAGCCGACGCGGACTACGACGATATGCTCCACGACCAGCTCCAACGCCATGCCCGGATGGTCGCCGACCACCCCGGCCACGCCGACATGAGATACCAGTACGGCGTGCTCCTGCGGGCCGAGGGCCGAACGCCCGAGGCGATGGAACAGTTCAGCAAGGCCGTCGAGATCAACCCCTCCTACCTGAAGGCCACAGTCAAGCTCGGCATTCTCCAACACGAACTGGGGCTTGGCGAAAAGGCCATGGGGACCTTCCGCCAGGCGCTGGAGCTCCGCCCGGAGCTGGTGGACGTGCACTACAGGCTCGCCCTGCTGTACACGGACAGGCGCCGGCTTGAGGAGGCCGTTAGGCACATGGAGGCGGCCGCCTCTGGCTCGCCCGACAACGAACAGGTCCGGGCGGGCCTGGCCCTGTCGCTACAGAACATGGGGCTGATGGACCGCTCCGCAGCCGCCTGGCGGAGCCTGCGAAAGCTCCACCAGACCGAGCACAGATAGCCTCACCCCACACGCCGGCGGTGCAGGCTCGATCCCCCAATGCCGCACGAGCGAACCGCGGATTGCGGATTGAAGACTGCGCGAGCGAGATCGTGCGTTGCCGACTGACGCGGCCGCCGGCTCGCTGCCTTGCGCGGCGCGGCGGCGAACGTGAAGCGCTAAACGCGGATTCACGGATGGGATGACTCGGTCCCGCACTCCTTGACCGCCCAGGGGCGGCGTGCAATCATAGACAGCAGCTTTCCTACGCCCGTAGCTCAACCGGACAGAGCAGCGGTCTTCTAAACCGCAGGTTGCGCGTTCGAGTCGCGCCGGGCGTGATCGTCTCAGGTGTGCGCAGGTGCGCGCAAGCGGTAGCATTCACGCGGGCTTGCGGCGCGTCGCCTTGCTCCGTTTCCTCCGTTGCATCGTCTCTCACGTTGTCAGGAAATCGCCCTTCGGCGCATCTGCGCGCTGCGCCAGGCGCTGCGCGCTGCGCGCCCGCCCGCGCGGGTCCGCGGTTCGCAACGCAGCGCGCGGCGCCCTTGTGCGGACGGTCCATCGGTCTGCCCGTTGCGCGATCGCCCGTCCTGCGCGATCCTGGCGCGTCTGGCGCCGGTTGTGCGGCCTGCGCCGTTGCGTTGTCCGTTCCAGTCGCCTTCATCGCCTCGGCCTTCGGATCGGAC
>Ga0307380_10009827_pt1 | contig 12111 bp, 21 predicted proteins | sample UN3MG_FD_202239 | JGI IMG/M metagenome (GOLD analysis project Ga0307380, IMG submission 202239) | Soil microbial communities from Risofladan, Vaasa, Finland - UN-3 | ecosystem: Environmental > Terrestrial > Soil > Coastal area > Acid sulfate soil | place: Finland: Risofladan, Vaasa | collected... | reverse complement strand
TTTGGAGTAGGCGCATTTCTACCACGGAGGTAGTTAATTCCGTCGCCTATACCATCAACGACTTTACTAGCTGCAATGACCGTGCCTACACCTATAAGCACTTGACCCGCTACTTCAATTGCAGGTCTGCTATAATCCCATATAGCTTTTCCAATAGGGAGTAAATTAATCATAACGTACCCTTTCATTTAGTTTAAAATAGCCTTCCATACCATGCGGCATAGTTGGCACTGTTTATGAACGTATAGTAATTTTCAATGAAAATCATGAATAGAACATGAATAGAATAGAATACTGCACATGACTCGAGGAAGGGTAGTAGGGTGAGTATGTGGAGCATGTATGCTAAAATAGCCAAAATAGCCATTTTAACAAATAGAACAATAATTGAGTGCAAAAAGCGTTTCATCATATTTCCTTTCAGATATTCGATGTTATACTTTATCCCTATTCTTATACCAAATACTAACCCAAACTTGTTCTTGCGGAAGTGGGTACCTAGAACCGACCCCCCTCTCCGACCCAGGGTTGAAAACTACTTTTTGTCTATTTGATTTTTTTAAATACTCAGGCAAAACGCGGAATCTGAAATTTTTTATCTAAAAAAATAAAGGGCCCTTATGGGCCTAAAAGTTTATTCATAAACTTGATCTCAGATTTAATAGGATTTTCTGCTATAAATTTATCTAGACTTTTTTCTAAAGAGTTCTCTGAAGTTTCTCTTAATCTCCATTGAACTTCATTAATTAAAATTGCGCCAGCATGTCCATCTTCTAAATCTGCGAGTAACATGTTTAAAACAGTTTCATCATTAAAACATCTATCACAGTATTTCTTACATTCTTGATGTAACTTAGCCATTTTTAAATCTAATTTTTTAGCTTTATTAACTAAGTCCATTCCGCAAATTTCTCTTGACATTTTATTCCCTTTCTTTGTTATTAAAATAAAGGCCCTATCGGGCCTTATTTTCTTTCCCAGATTAACCCACAACTAGTTTCTGATAGTTCTTTCTTCATAATGGATAATTCTTCTGCAGTTTTATTCATTAAGATTTTCTGTAGCCGTGGTATTCTATTTAAGATAATTCCCATATCTTCACTGGAAAATGTATTTGGATCTTTTGGATTAAAAATCTCTACACTATCCACATAAATATGACTTGCTTTAGAACTAGAATTAGTTTGGTCTTTCACTTTAACTCGCATAGCGATTTTGATAATACTGCCACCAAAATCATTGTTAAAAACATAATTAAGTATGACCCCATTAACATTGACATAATCTGTCATTTTATGTTTCCTTTAATTTATTAATAAATGTTTACTACCTTTCTTATACCTATTCTTAATCTAAAAAAAATAAAAGGGCCCTATTGGGCCCAGTATTACACAGCGTATCTATATAAAGAAGTGTTGTCCCCAGTTTTAGTGAGAAATGTTTCTAATTTAATTTTTATAGTTTCGTTGCTAGGAAAATATTTACTTGGATTAGCCAAGGTATATACATTAATAGTTTTTCTTTTTCTATTAGTTGTATAGTCTCCAAAGTCCAACCAAACTAAATAATTAGCTGCTACATCTTTTGGATTAAATTGAGAGAATCCTGCTTCTTGTGTAGCTTTTACTTCTATCGTTAATTGATTACCTTTATCATCTTCTGCAACAAGGTCACTACCATTACCGAATTTAAATATATAATCATTTTGTAGTTCTGAAAAAAGTTTTCCATTTCTACATTCATTTAACACTAGTGGTTCTGTAACCACAGATGTTAATTTAGGTTTAGGAATTAAGTAAGCCATCTCATTCGTTTTACATAAGTTTGTATGCCGAATATTCAAACTTCTCATTCCCCCGAGCAACTTTTTAATCTGCTCTTTCGATTTAAGTGTTTTCATACTTAATATTATTGATTAAATTCGTTTCAAGTTGTCCTTATTTACGTTGTCCTCTTGTACAGACATATATATATTTATATATTCTGTATCGTTTTCTAACATAGGTTCAATATCATTGCTGAAAATTTCTTCGACAACATAGGCCTCATTTGTATCCGGACTTAATTCCAGATTTGATATTAAATGAATAAAATAAAAAATTCCAAAGTTAAATTTAATTTTCATAAGTATTTTTTGTTAAGTTAAAGAACCCTTCAATCAGGAATCTTATACCATATATTTTTTATATAAAAAATAAAGAGCCCTATATAAGGACTCCTTTTTTGCGCAGATCTCCGAATACTTCGCGTATACGACCTTCTCGTAAACGCTTGGGGTGTCGTTGTAATTTTGCTACCATTTTTCCAGCAACATTAACCTGTCTTGGAATCCAAACAAGATTACATGGGTGCTCTTTAAAAAGGCGCTGACCTTGAGCAATTAAAGCTAAGCTGAACTTATGTTTAATGCTGGTGCTGCCGTTTAATAAGAGACCTATTGCTGCCTGACTATCAGATAAAATAGTATCCGGTCTTTTCGTCCTTTTGCTACGAAGCTTTAGGATTTCTATAGCTGATATGATTGCTAATAATTCTAATTGATCAAATTTAGGATTTTTCAATTTATTTGGAAAAACTTTATAACCAAAAATTTTACCAAAGTCATTAGTGACCACAAAAAGACCCCACTTTTTATTCCAACCTGCGTCTGTATATAGAACCATAACTAGTCCTTTTTATTATTTAAAAATAAAGAGACCTACTGACCTCTAAAGTATCTTACCAATAATAAGTTCCTTCGAACCATAATACCCCTCTTTTTCCTTTCTCTGATATAGTCATAGTATTCCTGTACATATGTATAATCCAAACACTTCTACCAGAACCCAGTGCCGTTACCTCTCTACCAAACTTAAAGTAGTCTGATACAGCCACAAACTCATCTGTTACCCCATGTTGATTTGTTATGGTTATCCGGTAAGGTGTAATTTTTACTACAATCTTTACTGCTTTGGATTTACCTTGTAACCCTTCTGTATACGATAACTTATCTACTACAAATTTTTTCTGTGCAAAATCTACCTGCACAAAAGCAATTAGAATAAACAACAGAATTAAAAATAACTTTTTCATTTTATTCCTTTCTAATTTATTAATAAATATTTACTACCTTTCTTATACCTATTCTTAATCTAAAAAAAAATAAAGAGGCCTAAAGGCCCCTTAATTATAACTTGTGATCCACTGTAAGCATCTTTTCCGGAATCATTCCAGGCAGTGGAGATAACCAATCTAAGTTCTTAAACAATTTATATACTCTGCTACATTCATCAGAAAAAGAAGTAGAATATACATTTCTACCATCAGTAACAGAGCAATAAAACAGAGTAGTTTCTATTGTCCTTTGTAAAACTTCTAGCTCAGTCTGTCTACTAAGTCCCATCTCACATAGATTTTTAAGTTTACCACGAAGTGTTGCTAGTTTAAACTGGTTATCTTTTGTTCCTACAAGTCTTTGGATAATTGGCATATAGGTTTGAGTAAAATATCCTTTATCGTCGTACATTTTTTTACTTGCGTCTAATTCAGCAAGAGGGATTCTTTTATGTTTGTATAACTCCAATAAATAGGCTGTGTGATTCATAGCAAATTCCTTATAAAATTAATAAATGTTTACTACCTTTCTTATACCTATTCTTAATCTAAAAAAAATAAGAGGCCTACTGCCTCTTAAATTTGTGGGACATACTTGGAGGTAATAATCCCTTTTGCTCTATCTCCTCTTCCGTAAGATTCTACAAAGATAATTTTACCACTCTTCTTAAAACGTTTAAAATACCCGCGAACATTGTGAAATCGGGGACTACCTCTTTTGTTCATTAGTTTGTAGCGAGCCTGTATCTCCCCAGCTTTGATTTTTATAATTCTAGTTTCATCTCCAACTAATTCTAGAACTTTGTTATCAATTTCTTCAGGATTTTCTATTCCTTCATAAAATACTCGATTATCATTTATGTAAGTAATAGCACAAAGAATATAATATAGGAAGTCTTCCATAAACGTACTATTTAACTCAAATAATCTATGAGCAAGTAGCACTTCTTTTTCTCTAAGAGATATCAATTCTTTATAGAGAGTTTGTACTTCTTCTGAATCTTTGTTACTAACAGGTTCAGCATCTATGTCTTTCGGTTCTACATAATCCGGATAAGTAAATTCAAATTTTCCATTATTAAAGGCTATTGTGATTCTACCAAGCAATCCTAATGGAACCTTATCTTTTGGATGAGTAACACCATAATCAAATATATATAATTCATATAAAGGATTTGGTCTAGATGTCAATTTAAATAACCCGACGTAAGAGAGAGAATTTTCTTTATCAATATCTGTAAAAAGCATTGTCTTAAAAGGAACTTGCTTTTTTTCCAAGTATTTTAGGTTATAACCTACTTCTCGTAAATCAAGATCAGATTGTATAAATTCAGTTATATCTATTTCAACTGAATCTATTAAATCACGGTAATGCTTGAAGGCTTTCAAGGTATCCTGTTTGAGGTTTGGTAAGTCAAACAATTTTTCATTAAGAATTTCAGTTTTCATAAGTGTTCCTTTAAGTTATTAATAAATATTTACTACCTTTCTTATACCCTTTTCGAACTATATAATTCTTAATCTAAAAAAAGAGCCTCGATTAATGGCTCTTTCTCCTAGGTGAGTCAACCTTCAAGAATCGTTCTTTGCCTATAAAAACAAATTGTTCCGTTTCTCTTACTATTTCACCGGGCGAAACAAATTTTTTAGCATCTTCATTCCATACAAATCCTAGAGACAAATTATGCCTAAATATTCGTCTCTGTTCTTCGCTTGAGAGAGCCCAACTAGGTGGCATACCTTTAGTAATCTTCGATGGATTTTTAGATACATGAACTATCATTTTATCTCCTTTTGTTATTAAAAATAAAAAGGACCCTAGCGGTCCTCTTTTAAATTTCCATCAGATCCAATAGACCATCGTTTATTCGGGTCCATTTGGTTTTCAATATTTTTAGCACGTATTCTAAACATTTCCTCCTGCATATCCTGGTCACCAATTAAAAAGGTATCTGTACCAGGATCATAATCATAATGCATTATGTATCCATCGTCATCGAAAAGTTGTGCGTCAAGCCATTTTTCAAAATCATTATCGAAATCTTGTTCATACCCGTCGAGTCTTGAGATTTGTTTACTTAGAAATACTTTATCTACAATCAAGTAAACAAGAATACCAATCCAGAAAAGAAAAATTAGAACAGTGCTAACGAATTTAATAAGTCCTACGTGATAGTGTGTCTGGGCTACAATGTATGCCTCGGTCGCGCGTATGGTGGGTAAAGTAGAAATGAAAAAAGCACCAATGGTCCAGAGACCTAGTAATAACCAAATTGACATAAACCCTCCTTTTTGACCCTTATAATAACTGTGCTGGCAATGCCATACCGATTAGTATGTGGACCACTGCCAGCAACATTTAAATTATTTCAGAACAATCATCTTCTTTTGAATACTTTGTCCGTTGATAGTTAAACTATAAATGAAACAAGCTGAAGCTTTATCAGAATGAAAGTCTGTTGAGTAAGTTCCGTAGTCCTGGCGTTCATTTACAAGAACCTGAACTTCTCTTCCAAGAATATCATATACAGTCAAATTCACATCCGAAGGATTATTTATTTGGTATGTTATCTTGGTATTTCCATTGAACGGGTTTGGGTAGTTTTGTAGTAGAACAAAGTCTGATACTAGACTAACATACACCTCATTCGAATAACTTACGCTTCCATCATAATCGATTTGCCTAAGCCTATACTTGAATTCTGTTCCGGATACATTATCGACATACGTATATGCATGTGGACTTGTACTTGTACCATTGCCAGATATAAAACCAATAACTTTCCCATTACGTTCGACCTCAAAGCCTTGATTATTTAATTCTGTTGCAGTAGACCACTTGAGCGTTACTTTGTTATTAACAGCTTGAGCTGTGAATGAAGTTAGCTCTACAGGAAGAGGAGATTCATCACAAGGCCAATCTCCGATTGTTGCGTTCCCATTCAGGCCAACCATTGTAAAGTTATGCGCAGAAAATAAACATAGATTAGAAAATCCATTACAATCAAGAATAGTAAAATTAAATTGTGCAAAATCGACAAAATCTGTTCCAACCAAATAACCCGAATAACCATCTACGAGTTCAAACTCTATCCATATTTTCTTACCATCACTGGATAAATACGTTTGTGTTGTGTAGTTTGGAGCTACAAAATTTAATACTTCAGCATTCCAGAATTCAAGAGCATCAGTATTGAATGTGAATCTAATCTTAATATTCTCGAGTTCTACTGAATTCGGCCAGTCAGTTATATTGACTTGAAGCTTGGTTGAGTAAGTCATATCCTGACAGTTAGCCTGTTGATTAATGAACTGACCATTTGCTGTTGGTCCGACAGTATCCTGTGCGAAATTTATCATAGTAAATAAAAAGACACACAGTATAATAAAAAGGTTTTTCATATAACCTCCTACTTTAATGATTAAATAAATAAAAGAGAGTCACTCGACTGAGTGACCCTGAATTGCATCATATGATAATGGCGTTATAACCATTACTAATGTTCTTATACCAATGTGTTAAAAAGAAAAAGAGCCCGTAGGCTCTTAATATCTCTCTAACCAAATTACTTGTAGTTTTCCTTGTACTTCATCAATATTAAAAACCTTATAGATATATTCCCCTTTCACAGAATCATACCCCTCACGTATACTGGCAGACCAGGTTTTAATTATATAGTACCTGGGCATTTCAGTGCGTGCTTTTGTTTTAGGATAGTGTTTAGTTAAAAAGGATTTACACCCATGGAATAAAAGTTTTTCATATGGACGAATGTAACTAATAGTTTGGTTAGGAACTTTCATTCTGATCTCTAACCTCATTGACACGCCCTTTATATTAGTAAATAAATACCCCACTTTACTGGTGGGGTACCACGTTATCCCTCAATTCCCATTCTAGCTATAAATCGTTTCTTTAGTGTTGTACCAGTTGTTTTCTTGAATTGTTTCTTGAACTTCTTGTAGTTGCCCTCGTACTCTTCTCGAACATCATCTACATCTCCATTCATCAATGTAGGAAAACCAAATAACTTGAAAGTGTCATATACATAGTTCTTGAATAACTTGTACTTTTCTTCAAATTTCGGGTCTATAATTGAGCCTTCAAGAATAAACCTTTCGAGGATTTCATTAGGCAAAAACTCATAGATAATCTTATTTATACCACTGACATAACTTGGATAGAATCCAAAGTGTTCTTTGATTATTTCAAGAGCATTTGTACGAACCTGGGTCTCTGCTGCATCTTCAAACAAGTCAGCAATACTATTTCCTACTTCCTCATAAGCACCATCTGTATCAAGAGTCAAGGAATCTGGATTACGAAGCAATGTTAGAAAATCATTATCATCAAATTCACACCTCATTGAATCAATTTCCGTATCATTCACTTCCAGCTGTCCCTTTAAAATCTTTATACGATCTTTAATTTTATCTATCATTTCCATGCTATTATCATATCTTTTTGAGTCGAAGCGAGCTTTGGTATTAAGCTCATAAGTGATTGGATTGCCGTTAAAAACTATTTCACCTGACGTTGGTTTTACATGAACCCATATGTAGTCTAACATTTCTTCAAGTAATTCTAGGTTCAGGGTATTGGTAGCCCTGAATACAATTCGTAACGAAAACAGTTTTTGTAAGTATGTCAAGTTATCCTCCTTCATTGGTTTTAAGTTTATAAATCTCCCACTGTTTCAAGTCTTTACTTGAAATGGTATACAGTTTTTTACACTTTGGACAGTTCGGGTTTTTTAGAAATAGTTTACCAAACTTGAAGTGCTTGGGCTTGCCCCTGACAGGGTGGAACTTATGTCCACAGTTACATTTAATGAGTTTCATAAAATGCCTTTAGCCTCCTTATCTGAAGAGAAGTCAAATGTTTTAGTGCCTTCTCTACAGTCAGACCTGTCATTACAATACCTGACGTTAGTCGTCACGGTTCCTTTCGGCAAGTTATACTTGCCGCTGTCATCTCTGGAAAATACAGAGATCTTGTCATCAGGACGTCGTTCACCACACACATGACAGGTCCAGGTTAGGTCTTCCATTATTATTCTCCAATTGTTATTGTTACTTTAATTGGGGTTTGTTCGAATTGTTTATTTCTTCCTACGGAAAGGGTTATTCAGGGCCGCACCAAAATCCATACCTTTTTTCATGGTCCATCTATCCCATGCTTTTGATGGAAGCATATAATCTTCTTCATACATAAATTCAAGATATTCATTTGCCGCATCAAAACTTCCCTCGAACACTTCAAATACAGCTTCTACTATACCAGAACTTGTGTTCCAGCAAGATGCAAGTGCCTTGAATACTCCTGGGTTCAGTGTAGAAAACCTTATATGAATCCGAACATCCTTAGGAGACTCACATAATTTATCATAATCTATCCGTAGACCCAGATATTGCTTGAGTGCAACGAGCATTGTTTTCTTGTATACCTTCTCATATGACTCGAGCATGGCTTCACACTTAGATTTAATTAGGGCTTCTTTAACTACCATTGGAAAGTTATCAGGAACATCTCCAAGTAGATTATGTTTTTCTACAAATTTATTTACATGCTCTGTATAAACACGAGCCCGTTCATTTAACTTGCAAGCTTGCTCGGCAGGAATTAGCTCTGATAATTTATCCTCAGGGAGAAAAGTAATGTAGGCAGTTTCAGGGGAGGGTATGGATAGGTAGAGACCAAAGTGGTCATCTATAAACGCGTTCAGGAAATCATTCGCTTTTTTCCAGTCCTTGAAAAATTTATTTTTCATTTTTGTTCCTTATTAATAATGAATATTATTTTTTTGATCAGTGTCCTTATCTCCCTCCAGATCTTGAGCTAGTTGCCCAGATAAAAAGCCACACGAGACCTGGCGCTATTATATACAAGCCTAGGCGTAGTAACCATTCACTACCTTCAGGGGCAGGGGGTTTTAGTTGAGCACCAAGATGTAAGTATACAATTACAGCGTATTCCACTACTGCAACATGTACCAGTAAATGAAAAATTACTATTATTCTGTTGTTCATGTTACCAGTCTCCCTCCTTCCACACCTTTTTAACGCCCTTTTCAGTTACTACCCCCGCTAAAATGAAAATACATAGAGATGTGAGTATAAATGGAAAAGCATACCATGCCTGCTTATCAAAATCAATTATTTGAGCGAGGATAAATGGAGACCAGAGCACTAGAATATCTGAAATAACAATTAAGATAGTCAGATATATTTTCTTTTCGTGGTCCATATTAGTTCCTTATTTAGTTATTAGTTAATTAAAAAAGTCGGGCTCTTGGCCCGACTACTCTACTACCTACCCCCCTAGCCACTGAATATATATATAAATATCACAGTAGCAACGAAGGCTATAATTACATACCAGTTATACACCCTCATATACAGGCTTCCATAAGTAGTCCTGCAATCTTTACTGGTGCAAATGCTGGATCCGGATTAGGAATTTCCTCGTAACCATCCTCAAGTAATAGTTCTCGAACATCTTGATGAGTGAAGGCACCATTAGTTACTGGAACGAAATTCGAAGGAATATTCTGACCTGGACGCTCTACCTGAATATGGTCACGAGTAAAGAAGAACTTCAGATCTTCGATTGAGATATAATATATGCTCATGGTGATCCTTTCTTGTTTATGATGGAAATTTATCGTAGGGTTAATTTTGCCATGCAAACCTCATTGGTCTCTCCTTATAATTTGAAATGGATTAATTAAAAAAGGCCCACTAATGTGAGCCCGAACGGATTCTATTATTCTTATACCTAATCTTCTGCCCATTTCCACACTAGTCCACACGAAGTTCTACGGCCCCCACGCGCGACACGCGCGATAGTGTTGGCTGCCACTCCATGAATACGTGCGGCTTCAGAGGCACTTTCATATATTGCTACGAAGTTGCCTTCGAGAGTATAAGCACAAATCTTCTTGGTACGTGTTCTGAATGTATGAACAGACATGCTTTTATTTGTAGAACTTATCTTTTGACGTGTAGAGCTCGAATGCCTTTTATTCAAGACTCCTCCAGTATCCAAATTATAACCGAATGCTCGATCTAGAGTCTGGTACTTCAGAATATATAGGCGCTCAAGCTCATCTACGTCTTCAGGGGTACAGAATGTAAGCTGTGCAATTTTCAAGTTATCCCAACCATACTTGCGAATAGCATTATATAGAGGGGTATTGTATTTTCTTTCTTTAGCAGTCTTCTTGTGGTTCGACATACGACTGGTAAAATTTACCGTTTGGCCGACATAAGACTTTTCGTTAGGGAAAATAAAACGATATATTAAGTGCTTCATTACTTAATATAGCTATATATTTACCCGATGTCAAGTCATTTCTGTTAGTGGATTTGAATCCATCAATTTTTAAGTTAAAAGAATGGGGAAGCCCATTCTTATCCTTTCTTTATCTTAGCTCTTTAGCGAAACTACACGGTCCCCATCTATGGGAATCATACCTATTTACTATTTCTTGCCATGGTCTTCCAGGATCTGGCGGATAGCATGTTCGTGCTATACCTTTTATTTCATCATAGATTATATGAACATTTACTCCAAGCACTGGAAGCACATATAGAGAAATTCTACCACCAACAGAATTAAATGCTGGTTTCATTGTACGAAGGATACTGTTAATTCTAAAATAGTCATTACCATTTATAGTTTTACGGTATCGCTGCTGTAAGCGTAGGATGAAATGACTTTTTTTCTTATTTAAGAATTTGTCATCTCTCCATAAAGTTATATACATAATATTACCCTTTCATTTAATTAATGGATAGTATCTATATTTCTTATGCCAAATTCTTAAGCTAAAAAAAGGGGACAAACCCCTTTATAAATTTCATCAATTAACTGTCTTTGTTTGATCTATATTAAATATCGGAACACCAACTTCATCGGAATTTTTAAATTCTTCTTCTTCAAGTTTGTTCAAAGCCTCCATTAATGGTTGTTCAGCTTTCGCTAACATTTCTTGTGAAAATTTTGTCATGATTGCTAGCTCACGTTTAATCACTTCGAAACTTACTTCTCTGAATACATCTAGATCTAGTTGAGATAATTTTTTAACTCGTACATATCTAGATTCGGCCTGTTCATCGTAAACAACTTTCAAGGAGTTTAATTGATTTTCTGACATAGCAATAAGGAACCCTTTCTGAGCTTCTCTGATCTTTTCATCTGAAGCACCACTCTCTTCAAGTTCAGCGGATTTCTTTGTTGTTTTAACCATCATATCAACTAGTTCTTGAATTCTATCATTTATAAACTTCTCGTCATTCAAAAATTTATTAAATTGTTCAGCTGTTTCTTTTTCACATTCTTCTATAAATCTTAAATGTTCTTCAGTCATCTAAATTCTCCATTTAAAAAAAGAAAGCGGGAGATAAATCCCGCTTTAAAATACTTAGTGCTTTAACTTATTTTGTAGCTTTGAAATCTAAATTCAGGTCCTTGGCAGTTTTTACCATTAACATGTTAATCAAATCCATGGCCCCGTTGCTATAGGTCCCGCCGGTACCTCCCCCGATCATAGTTTGAGGAACCCAGTCTCCCTTGTAATTAGCCATCGCATCAAATGCGTACTTCATAACTTCTGCGTATTTATCTAGTTTTACTACAAGCTGTCCATCAGCATTCATATTCAAGCGCTTACGTTCAGATTCACCCTGACCCAAGAGGATCTCTTTTTGCTTGGTGAATTCAGCGGCTTCTTTCTCAAGTCGTGCAACTTCTTTTTCCTGTTCCGCAAGAGTTATCTTCTGGGCCTTGATTATTTCTTGTTTCCATTTGGAAACTGTAGCATCTTTTTGACCTTTCTTTTCCTCTTGTATAAGTTGCTGTTCTTGCTTTTTCGTTTCAGCGATAGCAGTTTGAACTTCCATCTGTGCACGCTGTTGAGACGCAATTTGTTGCATAATAGCTTCTTCGTATCGAATACGTTCAATACTAACAGCAGCAATTGTAAGTCCAAATTTTTCAAATGGGGCTTCCTCTTG
>Ga0307380_10009826_pt1 | contig 12112 bp, 9 predicted proteins | sample UN3MG_FD_202239 | JGI IMG/M metagenome (GOLD analysis project Ga0307380, IMG submission 202239) | Soil microbial communities from Risofladan, Vaasa, Finland - UN-3 | ecosystem: Environmental > Terrestrial > Soil > Coastal area > Acid sulfate soil | place: Finland: Risofladan, Vaasa | collected... | reverse complement strand
CCACGTGGGCGGTGGGGCTGTCGTTCGGCTTCTCGGCGCTGGTGGGGGTGGTGTTCGGCATGTTCCCGGCGATCAAGGCGGCCCGGTTGGATCCTATCGAGGCACTGCGACATGAATGATCTTCCGACGCGCCGGCGATGGGCGGCGGCCGTGCTGGCGGCGCTGGCCGCCCTGCCCGGGTGCAATACGCTGATCTCGGAGTGGGTTTCCGACGGCTTCCAGGTCCCGCCCGAGCGGCTGCGGCAGATCGAGCGCCTCCGGCTGGCGGCACGGGCCGTCGATGCCAACGCGGCGGCGACCCGGCCGACAACGCAGCCGGCCGAGCCCCCGCCGGAGGTGCTTCAGCTCACCCTCGAACAGTGCCGCGCCCTCGCCCTCGCGGGCAACCTGGACCTGAAGGTGCAGTTGCTCAGTCCTGCGATCGCGGCGGAGTCGATCACCGAGGCCGAGGCCCAGTTCGAGGCCTTGCTTGCGGCGGACGTGTCCTGGTCGAAGACGGACACGCCGGTATCGAGCGGCCTGAGCGGCTCGGCGGTGGAGTCCGCGGCCGTCACGCCTTCGTTGCGGGTCCCGCTGCCGACGGGCGGCTCGGTGTCCTTGGATCTGCCCGCCTCGCGCCTGATGACGGACAACCAGTTCTCGACGCTGAACCCGTCGTACACGGCCGACCTTCGGTTCGGCTTCCGCCAGCCGCTGCTCCGGGGGGCGGGCTTCTACACGAACACGCATGCGATCCGCGTCGCGCGGTGGGAGGGGAAGCGGTCGGAGGCGTTGGCGAAGCTGGAGGTGATTCGCGTTCTGGCGGCGGCGGACCGGCTGTACTGGCGGCTGTACGCGGTGCGGCGGGAGCAGGAGGTCCGGACGCAGGAGCGCGCCCTGGCGGAGGCCCAGCTCGCCCGCGCCCGCCGACAGGTCGAGGCGGGGGACAAGGCCGAGGTGGAGATCGTCCGCGCGGAGCTCGGCGTGGCCGAGCGGAAGGAGGCCCTGATCGTCGCGGCCAACGAGGTCCGCCGCGGCGAGCGCGACCTGAAGCGCATCCTTCAGAAGCCGGGCCTGCCCATCGGCAGCCGGACGGTCGTCGTGCCGGGCACCCAGCCCGCCATCGTGCCGTACCACTTGGACACGGGGCGGCTGATCGAGCTGGCGCAGGCCAACCGGATGGATCTGCTTGCCCTGGAGTTCCAGCTCGCCCAGGATGCCAGCACGATCGACTTCGAGCGAAATGCCGCCTTGCCGCTGGTCTCGGTGGGCTACACGTACAACATCAACGGCCTGGGCCCCACGCGAAACGACGCGTTCGACCTGATGTTCGACAAGCGCTTCGAGGACCATTCCCTCGGCGTGCAGGTGGAAGTGCCCCTGGGCAACGCCGCCGCCCGCAGCCGCGTTCGGCGGGCGGTCCTCCAGCGCGTCCAGCGGCTCGCGACGCGCCGGCAGCGCGAGGTGCTCATCGAGCAGGAGGTCCGCGACGCCGTCGATCAGATCGAGGCAAACTGGCAGCGCATCCTCGCCAGCCGGACGCGCGTCGCCCTGGCCGAGCGCGTCCTGGCCGCCGAGCTGCGGCAGTTCGACCAGGGCATGCGGACGTCCACCGAGGTCCTGGAGTCCCAGGCCAGCCTCGCCGACGCGCGCTCCGCCGAGCTGCGGGCCCTCGTCGAGTACCAGGTCGCCCAGGTCGACCTCGCCGTGGCGACCGGGACGCTCCTGGGTGCGGCAAAGGTCCGGTGGGAGCCGAGCCGAGGGGATCGGGAATAGAAGAGGGGGAGAAAGAAGCAAACAGCCAACAGCGGACACTCCACAACGAACGGTCAAGTGCAGAGGCTGTCGCCACGCCTCCGGCCGTTGGATGTTCGTTGTGGAGTGTCCGCTGTTGGATGTTGCTCTTCGCTGTTTCTTCTACTCCCTTCCCTTTGCCGACACCGTCTCCAGCACCGTCCGAACCACCGCCGCCAGCTCCCTGGCGTCGGGCTGTTGCGTCTCGTCGAGGAGGCTGACCTCCAGCCACTGCTTGGGGCTGCCGGCGATCGGGGCGGCCGCGTGGAGGAACAGCGTGCTGACCCACCCCCGCGTCTTGTCGGGATAGGTGATCGAGCCGATCCGGATCTGCCAGGCCCGCTTGCCGGCCGTGACGCTGCCCGTGTGGTAGACCTGGTACAGCAGGCCGCGGGCGAGGGTCTGCTGCTCCTCGGCCTTGAGCACGTCGGTCATCAACTCGGCGCGCTTTCGGGCCTCGCAACGGAGGCGGATCGGCCACTTCGCGTGCTCGGCGCGGATCTGGGTGATGGGCTTGTCGGCCGTGTCGGCCTTGTCCTCCTTGCCGGACCGCCCGAAGTCGCTCGGGGCGTTCAGCGTCAGGGCGAACAGCTCGCCGTCCTTGGCGAACGGGGCCGTCTTCTCCGCGGGCTTCGCCTCGTCGATTGCCTTGGGCAGCGCGGCGACGCACGCGGCGAACATCTTCGCGACGGCCTCCTTCTGAGGATCGGGCAGCGGCTTCGGATGCCTGCCGGCGAGCACTTCATCCAGCCAGGGCCCCAACTCCCTGGGCGGCGGGAGGTAGTGCGAGACCGGCCCCAGCACCGGCAGGATCGAGAGGCTCGCGCCCTGCGGCTCCCGCCGAACGCGAACCTGCCGCCAGTACTGGATCGCCGCCCCCTGCGTGATGTGGTTGATCGCCAGGTACGGGCAGGTCTTGACTGTCTCGGCCGGGGGGTAGAACCACTCGTGCCGCCGGCCGCGGATCACCACCGGGTTGGTCGAGACGGCGATCACCGCCCGCCAGCGCTGCGGGGCGTGGTCCACGAGGAACAGGGCCGTCTGCCCGCCGCCGGAGACGCCCATCAGGACCACGCGTTTGGGATCGGTGCCGTAGCGCTTCTGGACGTCGGCGACGACGTCCAGGATGTGCTGTGCGTCCTCGTAGCGCCACTTGAGCTTGTCGCTCGCCTGCGGCAGCGCGACCACGCACTTCCTCTGCCGCAGGAGCGGCCCGTAGTCGGTCTTGAAGCGGTCGAGCTTCGGCTCGTTCGTTCCGTGCAGGAACACCACCAGCGCGGCGCCCTGGGACTGCCCGGGCGGCAGGAGCGCCTCGTACGAGCGCGGGGGCTTGCCGATCGTGTGCGTGGCCGGGCCTTCCGCCGCCGCCGCGGCGCCGGCGAGAACGAGTGCAATGACCGCGGCGGCCGGACGACTGCACCGGTGAGAGTGCCGTGTGCGTTCCATGAGGAAGCATCCTACGCGGTTGGGCTGTCAGATGGAACCAGTCCGTCCGGCAGGGGGGCCGGTCGGGCGGAATTCCCTGTCGCCCGGCCGGGCGCGCCGATAGAGTGGAAGCCATCCTTCGCCCGGTGACGAAGCCGATGGGGTCCACCAGGGACGGGAACGATGCCGATCCGGATCCGATGCGATTGCGGGCGCGTGGTGGACTGGCCGGACACGTCGGCCGGGCAGACGGTCGAGTGCCCCGGCTGCCGCGCCCAGGTGACGCTGCCGGCCTGGGCGCCCGCGACGCCTCCGCCGCGGTGGGTGGCCGGCGCCCCGGCCGCTGTGCCGGGCCCGACCCCGCCTCCGCGCGTCGTCCCGCCGCCCCCGCCGGCGGCGCCGTGGGTGGTGCAGCGCCCGAGCAAGGGCCTGGCCGTCGCGTCCATGGTCCTGGGGATCGTCAGTTGCGGCTCGTGCTTCCTGTTCGCCTGCTTCCCGTTCTCGTTCGCGGGGGTCATCTGCGGGCTGCTGGGCGTGGTGCTGGGGTGCGTCTCGCTGGCGAAGAAGCGCCCCGGCAAGGGCTTCAGCATCGCCGGCGTGTCCACCGGCGCGGTGGGGACCGTGCTGTCCCTGGCGCCGCTGGGCCTGTTCGGCGCGATGGCCGGCATGACGCGGTGGGGGCCGCGGGGCGCGCCCGTGACGCCCATGGCGACCGCGCGCAAGCCCGCCGAGCCCGCCCCGCGCGTCCTGACGGCCTCGGAAATCAGGGCGGCCCTGACCGGGCCGATGAGTCTGCCCCGCGACGGCCGCCGGGCCGACGAGGAGCTCCGCAAGGCGCTGGCCGCCTTCGACCGGCGGGAGACCAGCCCGCTGCTGCGCTACGAGTGCGTGCAGAACTTCCGTCGCCACCTCGCCTGCGCCGGCAAGGCGAAGCTGGACGACCCCGACCGGCAGAAGGCGTTCGAGACGGCCGCGGGGGAACTGGTCGACGCGGTCCTGGCCAAGTACGCCGAGGCCGGGGAGCACCAGCAGGACGGCCGCTGGGAGGAGGCCATCGCCGCCTGCCGGAAGCTGATGGAGCTGATCCCGGAGCGGGACAGCCCCGTCCGCGGCAACGTGCAGGAACACTTGGCCTACTGCCGGCGTCGGATGACGGTGGACCTTGAGGAATGGAGCGTCGAGTAGACAGGTAAAGTCAGATCGAGGACAGCCATGCAGGTGCAGTTCACGTGCGAGTGCGGGCAGGTGATGTGGGCGGACATCGGTCCCGGGGGCGGGGCCGTCCAGTGCCCGGCGTGCGGCAAGCTCCTGAACGTCGCGGGCACGGCGGCCGCGCCGTACGGGCCGGCGGGCTACGCCCCGGCCGGGCCGCCCACGACCGCCAGCGGCAAGGCCATCGCGGCGCTGGTGTTCGGCCTGTGCAGCTTCATCCCCGGCCTGGGGGTGCTCTGCGCTCCGGTCGCGATCGGCCTGGGCATCGCGGCGCTCGTCAAGAAGCTCGACGGCAAGGGGATGAGCATCGCCGGGATCATCACCGGCGTCTGCGCGCTGGGCGTGCAGGCGCTGATCGGGCTGTGGGTCTACTGGATGGTGATGGCCGTGACGAGCTTCACCTCGCGGGCCTTCTCGACGCTGTCGACCATGCCGACGGTGAAGGCGACGGCCAACGGCCTGGACGCCAACCAGATCGACACGTCGCTGCACGTGAGCGTGGTCGTGCCGCTGTCCGCGGAGCGGGCCGAGGCGGAGTTGAAGAGGGCCCGGCAGCTCTACAGGGACCGCGACGCCCAGCCGGGCAACCGATACCGCTGCCTGGAGGCCTACGCCCGCCACCTGGGGCACAAGGGCGGGGACTTCGAGGACCCCCAGGACGCCGCGAACGTCCGGGAGGTCCGCCAGGAGCTGGCCGGGAAGATCGGCGCCAAGCTCAAGGAGGCCGAGCGGCTCCAGCTCAACGCCCAGTGGAAGAAGGCCGAGAACGCCTACGCCGAGGCGATGGAGCTCGTCCCCGACGCGAACAACCTCATCCACCTTTCCGCCGAGGGCAGCAGGCAGAGCTACCGGATGATCCGCGAAGTCAGCGGAGGCGACGGCGAGCCCTGAGCCCCCCGCACGGGAAGACCGTTGACATCGGCCACTCCCCGCCGGAACAATCCACGGGCGCGATCCGGGACACCACACAGGAGCCCCACGATGTCCGTCCTCGACGACTTCTTCCAGGTCCGCCGGCGGGGCAGCACGATCGGCCGGGAGGTCATCGGCGGGCTGACGACCTTCATGGCCATGAGCTACATCCTGTTCGTCCAGCCGGCGGTGCTGGAGCGGGCCGGCATGGACCGCGGCGGGGTGTTCATGGCCACGTGCATCGCCTCCGGGGCCGCGTGCGTCCTGATGGGCCTGCTGGCCAACTACCCCATCGCCCTGGCGCCGGGGATGGGGGAGAACTTCTTCTTCGTGTTCACGCTGTGCGCCGGCGGGCCCGCGGCGGCCGCGGCCAGCGGCGCGTTCCACCTGACCTGGCCGGAGGCGCTGGCCCTGACGGCGGCGGTGGGGGTGGTCTTCCTGCTGCTGTCGACGGTGGGGGTGCGGTCGATGCTGCTGAACGCCATCCCCGACACGCTCAAGAGCGGCATCGCCGCGGGGATCGGGCTGTTCATCGCCTTGATCGGCTTCGAGTGGGGCAACCTGATCCAGCACGACCCGGTGACGTGCGTGAAGCTGGCCGGGATCCAGGGCAACTACGTCGCCGGCCTGACGCTGCTGGGGCTGGGGATCACGCTCAGCCTCATGGCGTTCCACGTCCGCGGGGCGATCCTGATCGGCATCCTCGCGACCACCGTCGCCACCGGCGCGGTGGGGTGGATCTGGGGCTTCCAGACCCTCGAGCTGACCGCGGTGGTGGGCGCTCCGGAGGGGCTCGGGCAGACGGCCGGGGCGTTCTGGGCAGGCTTCGCCACCCTCGGCGAGAAGCTGCTCGGCCCCCACACGCTGGAGGTGATCGGCTTCGGGTTCATCCTGCTGTTCATGGACCTGTTCGACACGGTCGGCACGCTGGTGGGCGTGGCCAGCCGCGCCGACCTGATGACCGACGGGCGCCTGCCCCGGGCCGAGCGGGCCCTGGCCGCCGACGCGGCGGGGACCGTCTTCGGCGGGTGCCTGGGCACGAGCACCGTGACCAGCTTCATCGAATCGGTGACGGGCGTCTCGGCCGGGGCGCGGACGGGCCTGGCGGCGGTCGTCGCGGGGCTGTGCATGCTGGCGGCGCTGTTCTTCCAGCCGCTGGTGCACGTGATCGGCGGCGGGGTGAACGTCGGCACGGCCGCGGCGCCGGTGGTCCGCTACCCGATGATCGCCCCGGCGCTGATCGCCGTGGGGGCGATGATGATGCGGGCGATGCGAGAGCTGGACTGGGACGACGTGACCGAGGCCCTGCCGGGCTTCCTGGCGATGGTGAGCATCCCGTTCACCTTCTCGATCGCCACGGGCATCGCCATCGGCTTCGTCAGCTACGCCTTCGGCAAGCTCGTCACCGGCCGGGCCCGGCAGTGCCCGGTCATCGTCTACGTCTTCGCCGTCCTGTTCGTCGTCCAGTACGTGCTGGGGGCCTGCACGAACGTGATCCGGTGAAGGGCCCGCAAGCCCCCGCGGGCGGAGGGCCGCTCAGTGGGCCGAGGTCGCGCCGAGGGGCTGGATGACCGTCATCGGCCGGCCGTGACGGAACAGCTCGACCTTGACCGTCTGCATCGCCCCGGCGTCGCGGACGGCGGCGATGTACTCGACGGGGTTGGTCACCTCCCGCCCGTTGAACTTCGCGATCACGTCGCCGACGCGGATGCGCCCGGCAAGCTGCGCGGCGCTTCCGGGCACGACCCCCACGACCTTCACGCCGCGGGCGTCGTTCTGGACCTGAAGGCCCAGCCGGGCGTCCTGCGAGCGGTCCTCCGCCATCGGCATGCGCAGCGACAGCACCCACTGGTGCCACGCCGGCTCGAGGACGTACAGCCGGCTGCCGAGGGCCGCCTCGAGGGCCTTCACGCCGGCGGGGTCGCTGCCGCACGTGGCCTTGAAACGCTTGTAGAAGTCCGCCAGGCGGTCGCGGTGGTGCAGGTAGTGCATCAGGTACCGGGCCTCGGCGTAGGCCAGGGCGGCGTCCTTCATGAACGCCTGCGGGCCCATCGTCAGCAAGTCCTTCAGCGGAATGGGCTTCTTGTTGAACACGGCCTTGCGGACGGACAGCAGGCGGCCGTCGGTCTCCGGCTCGAGGCCCGAGGGCGTGATCCGGCTGGTCTCGAACAGCGTGGCCAGGCCCTCGGTGACCCAGAGGGGGTGGCTCTGCCCGGCCGCGGCGGCGTCGGCATGGTGCAGGGCGTGGGTGAACTCGTGCAGGAGGGTCCGCCCGCGGTCGATGGAGACCAGCCGCCGCGTGCGTGGGTCGTAGAAGCCGACGCAGTCGGGGAAGGGCTTCTGGAGCCTGTTGAAGTCGTCGACGATGGGCAGGACGACGGTGACGTTCCACGCCGGCTCGGAGGCGCCCAGCGTGCGGCGGAACGCATCCGTGAACGCCGTCAGGAGTTGCAGCGTCTTGTCGAGGTGGCGGTCGTCCAGGGCCGAGACGAAGACGACGCGGCGGCTGCCGTCCACGCGGGCGCGATAGCCCTTGCCGAAGGCCGCAAGCTGCTCGGCGGCGGTCTGCTGTGCCTGGGCGTCGAGGTCGCCGGCCTTGCCTTCGGCGGCCGGTGCGGCCGGCGCGGCCGGCGCGAGGGCCCACAGCACGGCGCAAGCGGCGGTCATCGCGGCGATTCGGTTCGATCGGCGCATGGTGGCTCCCGTTGCGCCATCGGCGGATGGGGCAGGCGACGTGAGCAGCAAATCTCCGAAGGCTCGGCCGCGGGGGCCGGGGGGAAAAACGGTTGCCGCTTTTCCTTGACACCCAAGATATGGCCGCCTACAGTGGGGCCTGTCCCATATGTGGGATCGGCCCGTACCGGGCCCGAAGGTACAGCGCGATGCAGTGTCCCTTTTGCGGACAGGATAACGACCGCGTTGTGGACTCGCGCAGCAGCGAGGGGGGGCGCGTCGTCCGCCGGCGCCGCCAGTGCCTGGCGTGCAACCGCCGCTACACGACCTACGAACGGGCCGAGGAGACGCTGCGGCTGACCGTCATCAAGAAAGACGGCTCCCGTCAGCCCTACGACCGCCAGAAGCTCATCACCGGCCTGGAGAAGGCCTGCTACAAGCGCCGCGTGACGAACCAGCAGATTCGCGCCATCGTCGAGGCGACCGAGGAGGAGATCTTCCGCCACTGGGAGAAGGACGTGCCCTCCAGCTTCATCGGCGAGGCCGTCGGGCGACACATCCGCGACCTGGACAAGGTCGCCTACATGCGGTTCGCCAGCGTCTACCGGGAGTTCGCCGACGTCGGCGAGCTGATCGAGGAGGCCAGGGAGGTCGAGGACCTCCCGACGGTCGGAGCCGATCAGAAGGAGCTGTTCGAGCCGGAGTGAGATCGTGCGGCCGGCACGGGGCCGGTGGCGCGCCGAGGCATTCAAGACCTTTCAGGATGAAGGGTTGGGACTGTGAGCGGATCACGGAAGGTCCGGATAGTCAAGCGGGACGGTAGCAGCGAGCCCTACGACGGCGCCAAGCTCGCCGGCACGGTGTACCGCGCGATGTGGCGCGGCCCCGGCGGGCGCCAGTGCGCCTGCCACCTGGCCGTGGCGATCGGCATCCACCTGCGCCGGTCGCATCTGCGGCGAATCTCCAGCGCGGCGATCTTCGAGATGGTCGTCCTGGCCCTGCGGCGGGTCGGCTTCACCGAGCCGGCCGACCGCATGGAGGCCCACCACCGCCGCCGCGCCCGCCTGCGGGGGGGCCTTCGCGTGCATCACGACAGCGGACAGGTGAGCCTCTGGGACAAGAGCTGGCTGGGCGAGCTGGGCCGGCGGAGCTGGTTCCTGTCGCGGCCGACGGCGCGGATCCTCGCCGGGCAGGTCGAGTGCGAGCTGCTGGAGGCCGACGTCTCGGACCTCAGCCGCCAGGACGTGCTCGAACGGCTCAACCGGCTCGTCTCGGAGTACGGGCTGGCCGACGCCGTGCCCGTGGCCCGCTGAGGCGGGGGACAACGGAGAGCCATCGCATGCCGAAGGCAGACCCCGACGTGGTCGCGAGGATTCGCGACGAGGCCCAAGGCGTCTACCGGCGCATCCGCCGCAAGGACAAGCCGCAGATGAAGCTGCCCATCCGGGCGCTGTCGAACGTGCGCTACCGCCCCGGCGAGGGCTACTTCCAGCTCCGCGGGCGGAGCAAGGTCCGCACGCTGACCGTCGGGACGGTCAAGACCTTCGCCCAGACGCTCAAGATGCTGGCGATGAGCAAGGAGCTGATCGCCACCGGCCGGCACTCGACCAAGCGGGAGGCGTACTACCAGGCGTACAACTGGGGCGAGGCGGCCTTCGGCGGGCAGGACGAGTCCGACACGGTCATGGACGACGTCGAGGCGATGCTCGCCGTCAACCGCGAGAAGCTCCACTTCCGCGCCGACGAGCACGGCGGGGAGGTCGCCGGGGAGCTGATCGTCCTCGACCGCGACCGCCGCACGGGCCGGCCGATCGAGATCGACTGCACCCGCTTCGGCAGCGGCGCCTACAGCGTGCCGACCGTCGTGGAGGAGCTTCAGTTCCGCACGAAGGCGAAGTTCGTCCTCGCCGTCGAGACCAAGGGCATGTTCGAGCGGCTCGTCGAGGAGGACTTCTACGACCGCCACCACTGCATCCTCGTCTCCATGGGCGGCGTGCCCAGCCGGGCGTGCCGGCGGTTCATCCGCCGCCTGGCCGACTCGCGGAAGCTCGACGTGTTCGTCTTCACCGACGGCGACCCCTACGGCTACTTCAACATCTACCGCACGCTGAAGGTCGGCAGCGGCAACGCGGCACACCTGAACGAGTTTTTCTGCGTCCCGCAGGCACGGTTCCTCGGCGTGACGCCCGATGATATAGTGGAGTACGACCTGCCGACGCACCCGCTGAAGGACGTCGACCGCAAGCGGGCGCTCGACGCGATGAAGAACGACCCGTTCATCCGGCATTACAAGTCCTGGCAGCAGGCCGTCGAGAAGATGCTGAAGATGGGCGTCCGCGTCGAGCAGCAGGCGCTGGCCAAGCACGGCCTGGAGTTCGTGGCCAACACGTACCTGCCGCGGAAGCTGGCCAACGCGAGCGCCTTTCTCCCGTAAGCCCCGGCCGGCCTCCGCGACGCGGGGGCGGAGGAGTCCGGCGGAAGGCGGCAGCGAGGCGAACGAGTGCGAATGCGAGGACGAGGACGAGTACGGTAGCCAAGACGAATACGAGCACGAGCACGAGCACGAGAGCGAGCACGAAGGCGAGTGCGACAGGGAGTGCGGAAGCCCGCGGGGGCCCCGTGGCGCCGACAAGAGGAGACGATGGGTAAAGACATGGCAAGCCCCCCGGCCCTGCCCGCCGAGAGGCGGTTCGGACGAAACACGGCGTTGGGCGTCGGCGTGCTGTGTGTCGTGCTGGCCGTCGTGACCGTCTGGACCGTCCCCCGCCCCACGGGCGACCTGTACGTGGCCCTGGCCGCCGGGCGCGACATCGTCCACGGCAAGCTCGGGTCCCTCGACGACTGGTGCTTCACGACACAGGGGCGAGTGTGGGTCAACCAGAACTGGGGGACCCACATGCTGTACTACCTCTTCTTCGAGGCCTTCGGCGGGGAAGGGCGCGACCAGCCCGACGCCGACGCCGGCGCCCTCGGCGGCCCGGGCAGCAACGACGTCGACCCCGGCGAGACCGGCCTGCTCGTCCTCAAGCTGCTCATCCTCCTGACCGGCTCGGCGTTCCTGGCCTTCGCCTGCCGCCGCCGCGGAGGCGGCTGGGCCGTCTCGCTGATCGTCACCGCCGGGATCATCGCCGCCGGGCGGAGCTTCATCGACCTCCGCCCAAACCTCACCACACTCATGTTCGTGCCCGTCATGCTCCACCTGCTGTTCTGGTCCGGCGACAAGCCGCGGCGAAGCTGGGTGGTGATGATCGTCTTCGGCCTGATCTGGGCGAACCTGCACGGGGGCTTCTTCCTCGGCCTGGTGACGATGGCCTTCTGGTCGGCGTGCCTGATCTTCCCCGAGATGTTCAAGGAGAAGCTCCTCCGCAGCTTCCTGCTGAGGCTGCTGTGGGTCGTCGGGCTGGCGCTGCTGGCGTGGCTGATGTGCGGCGCCGCGGGGCTGCCCAGACGGGACACCGCGCTGGTCGTGGGCCTGGTCGCCGTGGCGGGGGCCGCCGTCGTGGGGGTCCTCGTGCTATGCAAGTGGGCCCGGCAGGAGAAGGTCAAGCTGACCGGCGCGCTGTGGGAGCTGCTCGCACAGATCGGCCGCTCGATCGGCCCGCGGTGGCAGTACCTCGCCGCCACGGCGGGGGCGTGGGTGCTGGCGGGCGTGGCGACGCCCTTCGGCATTCACAACCTCTGGCGCGACTACGCCCAGCTCAAGATGAGCTTCTCGGAGATCTGGAACCTCACCCACCCCTTCGTGGTGATGGCCTCGCAGGACAGCGACCTCTGGCAGAGCGTCATCGAATGGCACTCGATCTTCACCGCCTCGCCGCGGACGTTCGGCACGACGTGGGAGTTCTTCGGCATCGTGGGGCTCTTCGCCGTGCTCGTGCCGATGCATGTGATCACCAAGCTCACCCGCAAGGAGAAGGTCAACCTCGAGGACGTCGTCCTGCTCGCCGCGATCGTCGTGCTGGCCGTGGCGGTCTTCGTGCAGGCCAAGCCGGTGTGGCGGGAATTCGGCCGGTTTACCGACGCGCTCCAGCGCAACCCCAACGCGATGTTCCTGAGCGAGACCCAGCTCCAGCGGACCGGCTGGCTGACGGCGCTGATCGTCTACCCGATCCTCGGC
>Ga0307380_10009822_pt1 | contig 12115 bp, 8 predicted proteins | sample UN3MG_FD_202239 | JGI IMG/M metagenome (GOLD analysis project Ga0307380, IMG submission 202239) | Soil microbial communities from Risofladan, Vaasa, Finland - UN-3 | ecosystem: Environmental > Terrestrial > Soil > Coastal area > Acid sulfate soil | place: Finland: Risofladan, Vaasa | collected... | reverse complement strand
AGGACTATTAAACTTAAATACTATTTCATCTGCAAAGAGTTTAGAGTTACCCCAGAAAGCAAACAACATAAAACCAAATACTAATACTTGTACTACAGAAGCTATTGTAATTTGTTTCATCGGATGTGTTTTTTCTAAATCATTTAAGTTCATAACTGCTCTAATATACTTATTATAAATAAAAATATAAAGATACTTATAATAGGTAATTCTAATTTAATCTTTTCTATGGTCTTTCTGTCCATCTGCTCTAGCTATCCTATCTATATCAGGTTTCAAACCCATTGCTGCACGACACATGGCATCTATTCTAATCATATCGTTATCCATCTGTCTTATTCTATCTATTAATGCAACTATCATACCGTGTTGCGTATCTAACTTCTTATGTATGTCTGCTATTAAAGATTTAAAGAGTACCCATACTAGATATCCTAACCCTGCTGCACCTGCTGCCGGAATACCAATAGTCTCTATAGCGTTTACCCAGTCTTGCATATTACTTCTTAACTAAACTGCCACCAAAGTACATACCTATAATAGCTGATACTAAGTTGGTATCTAATTGTGTTATTACCAAGCCTTGAAAAGTTATCCAATCAAATACTTCTCTACCACTTCTAAATAATCCTCCGGGATTCCATTGTGTATAACCAACAGTAACAGTAACATCAGGATAATAAACAGCTACAAGTTTAGGTAATATAACAATAGCAAATACAGATGATAAAGCTATTATTCTTCTTGTCCATTGGAATCCTTTATCTTTAACATCTCTTGCAGCTTTATGAGCTTTCATTTCAAACTCACCACGAGTTATAAGAAGTTTTTGTGCTTCTGCTTTAGCCTTACGACTTTCTGCCCATACACTCATAACTCCACCCAATACAGTAGAGCCAAGCATAGTTATTATCTCAAAAGGAAATCCCATATTAGTCTTGTAATAATTTATATATTTTATTAGCTTCTTCTATTCTTCTATCTAAATGAGGAACTCCGGGTTTTTCATATTTTTCAGAAAATATTTGTGTTATAAGTGCTACATCTTTACTTTCAGTTAATGCTTTTTGTAAAGCTACTCTATCATTTGTATTCATACCCATAACTGTATCATTGCCTGATAAAACTTCATGTGTAAAACCAACTTGTGAAGCTATAGAATCTTGTAAATTATTTTGTTTTAAATATTTTTCATAATAAGGTTTTTGAAAATCATACTGATATAAACCATAACCTTTACCATTTTGTTGTTGTTGTTTATAATCATAAGTATAACCTGTTTCAACTCCTATGTTTCCTAGCTTAGCAGCTCTAGCTTCTTTTGAGTATCCTAATTTTTTTAACTCGTTATCAATAGCTATAATATTTGGATTAATTTCTCCACCTTTATTAAAACCTAAACGTTCCATATCTGTTTTAGGTTTTGTTTGTTCTTCCAATTCGTCTATAGCTTTTTCAACATCACTTAAGTTTCGTGCTATCTGTGTATAAGTTCCTTGAACATTATCCATCTTTCTATCTTTAGGGTCATCTTTTACATTAGAAACTACAGGTCCTCCTAAAACTTTAGGTTCTCTTACTTGTTCAAATATTCTAGATACTTTTTCTTGTTCTGTTTGTAAATTTTTATAAATTTTTTGTATTTCTTTTTCAGCTTCATCCCTAGAAATTTTACCTTCTGCATATCTTTTTGTTAATCTATTTATTTGTTTTTTAGAATCTGCATATTGTCTTCTAAACTCTTCAGACTTTATACCTAATAATTTTTCTATTTCTATTGGCTGTAATTTAAAACCAAAAGCATTTATAATAGCTTCAAAAGGTGTGTAGTTTGTAGAGTACTGTGCTTCACTTTCTTCTGTTGCTTGTCTAAACGCTGTACTAATTTTTTTAGAACCAAATGATTTTGCAAAAGGATTATACTTATCAAATCTATTATCTGGTCCAAATATAGGAGCAGTAAAAGCAGTAGTAGGTATGTTTGGTGAAAGCCTACTAAGTATGTGTTGTACTTTTACTTTATCATCGTTACCTAATCCAAGTCCTTCTAGCTTTTGTAATGTAAAAGGGTCTACTCCAGTCATTAAAGGTATAAATATTTCTCCTAAAGCTCCAAAAGAAGGAGTTACAGTTGTAGGTAACTTTAATGACTTATCTGTAAATGGTACTGGTATACCTATACCTCTTTCAGGGTCTAAAGAAAACACATCACCACCGGGAATAAAACGCTTTACATCTAAATATAAAGGTGTTTCTTCATCTCTACCAGAAGCAAAAGGTGTTTTGATTGTTGTTGAAGGTAAGAAAGGCATACCAAACATTTTTTGTTTTAGGTCATCTCTCATTAATAACCTTTCTTTTTCTTCGTCACCAACACCATATTGCTTACCAACTTCGTTAAGTGTGTAAGCTCCTAATGACCATTTAGCAAACTTGTGTGGTCTTTTAATAGCAGATTCAGCTAGTAAAGGAACAACTCTATACGTATAAGATAGAAATGGCGTAGGATATCTTCTCATTAAATTAATTAACGGAGCATTGATATCATAGTTTATAAACCATTTTTTAGCATCTGCTGCTGCTTTATCTGGACTAAAGCCTTTAGATAATCTATCTATAAATAAAGCCATTCTAAATGCTTGGTCTTCTAACTGATAAAGGTTTTCTAATTTTCCAAAGGTCATATCGTAACCTTTTTTACTTAAACCTTTAAATGTTTCTATTGCATACTTTTGAGAATTAACAATTTCAGAACTTGATTTATCTGCTAAAAGTTTTAAAGTGTCTGCTAAAACATCTTTAGTTTCTGAAGTTAATTCTTTACTAACTATGTCTACATCATAAACCCCTAGAGATTTTGCTAAATCATAAAGTTTAGACTTTCCTGTTCCTTCTAAACCTAAACTTAATTCTTTAAATCCTTGAGATAAAAATTTATAATCTGCATCAGCAAAATCATATAGCAATACGTTTGATGTCATGTTGTTGACATGAACTACAGGATTCCAAGCAGTCTTAGATTTTTTCCACAGCCTGTTCATACCTAGATAATTCTTTTCTATAGTATTACCTTCGGTTTTAATTTTATTTAAACGTGTTAAATCATTATATACTTCTACTGGTACATACTTATCTGAAAGTTTACCAAACTTTTTAATACTTTCTCCATCAACTTTAGCAGTTTTAGATAAAGTAGCATCCGGAACTAATATCCAATTTTCAGGATTTATTTCTTCTTTTATTGCTTTATTTTCAAAGTCAATTTTAGAAAGGGATAAAGATTTGTCTTTGGCTATATTACTATATAGTTTAAATATAGCTAAATCGTTTGTCATTAAACGAGCAGTTTCAGATATTGCAAAAGCAGCATCTTCTATCTCACCCATTTGCTCTCTTTCTTTTTTAGTATAATCTCTTCTAAGCTCTATTCTTTTTGTGCTTTCAAGTTTGTAACTATCTAAACCCTCTTCAGCTATCTTCCAGTTTCGTATATCTTCTACGTCTTTATTAAGTTTATAATCTTTATCTTTTAGTGTTTTCTTTTTTGCTATTCTTGCTTTTAGATTATCGTATTGAGTTCTTGATACCACTCTAGCAATAGGAAAAACTTCGTAGTCTTCATAAAGTTTATAGTTTTTACTTTTAGGATTTAAACTATCTTTATAAGTTTTTATGTTTATTTCTTTGTCTAACTTTTGTCCTCTTGGTTTTAATTCGTCTCCAATAATTTTAAACTGTCTTGCTGCATTATACGAAGCCCTGTCTATTTCACCGTTTACATATTTTAAATAACTTCTATGTACGTATGTTTCTGCATTTTTCCTAAATATTTTTTCAGACAACAAACCAGCATCGACCATTTCTTGACCAAGAGTTTTAATTAAGTTTCTTGATTCTTTTTTAAATCCAATTAAATCTGGGGCTGTATCTAAATCCCCATCTAACATTCTATATAAAACTTTTCTTTCTTCTATAGGTAGTGTAGCTGTTTTTTTAACTATATCAACAGCTTGTTGTGATAAATTATTTACATCACCAAAAGTTTCTTGTTGTATTTGAACATATCTTTTAGGAAGTGCATAATTATCTACAATTCCTTGAGACATTAACTGACTTAAATTTTTATCTCCAACAGGTATTCTACCTAGTGCTTTAGTTCCACCAACTCCTGTAAGAGTAGCTAATAAACCATAGAATATTTTTTGAGCTTGAGTAGATTCTTCATCAGTAAAAGCATTAACACCAGCAACACCTGCTGCAGTACCTACTAATGCTGAACCCCAATTATTAACAGCAAGATTCCAAACTTTATCTCCAACATGTTGGGTATAAAAGTCTTGAACACTTTGAGTAAGTTTTTTAGGTTCTTTAGTTCTTAAATCTGCTATTATATCATCAACAGCTTTGTCTAATTCTTGTGGAGTTTGAAACTCGCCTTCTTTAGTTTTTTCTACTTTTTCTCTTAAAAGTCTTTCTTGTCTATCTTTTAGTGTAGCAGCAAAGTTCGGCTCTTTATTAAATCTTTTAGATATAGACCTACCAATAAGACCACCACCTAAACCTAATGTACCTCCTAGTGTTGTACCAGCAGCTATATTGAATGCTCTACTTTCTCCAGCTTCTTCATCAACATATGCTAAACCACTAAATGCACCTCCATAACCTGCTCCATATTTTGTAGCTTGTGAAAGTGTTTTAGCTTTTTTAGCCCAACCTACTAAAGGTACATAACCTACAGGGTCAAGAGCAATTGCAGAACCAAAGTATGCAGCAGTTACTTCATCCCCATATTCAGGGTGTTCCATAAGCTCTTTTAGTTTTTTGTTTTTCTTTTTTAATTCTTCAAGTAAATCTTCGTTGCCTGTAAGCTTTCCAAACATTTGCTTTATACCACGAACAGAATCCATACTGCCTGATTTCATAGCATACTTTAAAGCTTCTTCACGACTCATGTAAGGTTCTGATAAAGGGTCTTTATCTCCTAGTCTACCAAAACTTAATCCTGTTCTTTGAGGCGTAGTTGTTTGAAACTCGGTAGTATTTAATTTACCAAATTGTAGTGTCATTATTATTTGTAATTAAGTATAAGATTTGTAATTTCTTGAGCTTTTTCTGGATTTAAGTCTGCAAATACTTCTCCTTTTAATCCTATTAAGTCTCTTCTATCTAAGCCATATTTTTCTTTTATAGTATTCCATAAAGGTTCTCTATTTTTTCTTTCTTCTTTTTCAGTTTGAGTTCTGCCAAAATAATCAACAGCTTTCTCAGCTAGAGTTCCAGTTCCTATTAAATTTATAGCTTGTTTAAAATCTGATATTAATTTTCTTTTATCTGTTTGAGTTTGTTTTCTTTCTGTCATTGTTCCTGCTCCTTTTTCCATAGCTAATTGAAAATCTGTTTTTTCTTCATCAGGAATAACAACAACTTCTTTACCCTCAGTATTTAAAGGAACAAAAACAGGAAGCATAGTATTCAAATCTATACCTACTTTTACTGGTCCATTTAAACCAAACTTAGCTAAGTCTTCTGGGCTTGTTAAAGTAGTATCATTTGTTTCACCAAAGTAATGACCATTAGCTTTTAAATTAACATCTAAATTTCCATCTTGATAATCTTTAATAATTTTATCTTCTATATTAGCTGGTAAAATATAATCTTTAATATCTGTTAAATCTTGTTGACCTTCATCAGTTTGTAAATGATTTTTAGTAGCTTCATTTAAACTACTATTTACAATAATAGCACCATCTATTTTATTATTTGGATTAACATCCATGTCTGAAATATTTAGTAACTCTGCAGCATATTCTCTAACAGTTGGAATTTTTACTTCTGGGTCTATTGGTAAAACTCTTCCAGAAATATCTGTAAAACGATATTCATTATCTATTGCTTCTTGTAATTTTTCAAAATTAGTAGAAACATATTCTGTTAATAACCTACTATCTACAGAAATTCTTTGTTCTTCTGGTATTTGTTCATTAGCAGCTTCAGGAGTAAAACCTTCTTCCATTAATCCTCTATAAGCTTGTTTGCCTTCTGGAGTATATAAAGTTAAGTTAAGCATGTGTTTATTTATTTGTCCTTTTTCTGGAACTACATCTCCATCAAATTCTATTCTTTCTTTTTTAGTTTGTCTTTCACCGTTTCTATCTGTGTAGACCATTAATTTTTCAAAGTATGTATAAGTTTCTTGTTCACCTTTAGCATTTCTTCTTGTTCCTGTTTTTAAATCAGATTCTTTATGAACAATTTCTCTTCTAACATCTGCATTTTTTACAGCTTCTTTATAATCTCCTGCAAGTTTTGGTGACAAAGCATATAAAGCTTTAAATTCATCATTAATAGTTTCAAGCATAGATACTTTACTGTTAGATATATTTTCATTAAATTGTCTTTTTAATTCTACAGCATCTGTATAATTAAAACCTTGACCTTTAAAAAGACTTCCAATACCTTTAATAACATTAAAAGAATTTTGTTTAGTTAAATTATTATATACATTTTGATATTCTTTATCAATAAATGTTTCTCCTTTTTCTAAATCTCTATAAGATATTCCTTCATCATCTAACTTATTAATAATATTATTATATCTATTTTCTATATTTTTTGCTCGTTGTTTTAAAATATCTCCATAAGCTTCGTCTGGTTGTAATTCTAATTTTTTATTAGTAATTTCATCCATAGGAAAAGAACTAAATACAGAATTTTCAAAATCATTTTTAGCATAATCCACAGCCCACATAGCTACGTTACCACCATAATTAGTATTAATAGTATCTGTTATTTTTGATATATTGTTTAAATTTTTTAAATGATTTTTCTTTTGTTGTATTTCAAAAGTATTAGAATCTTGAAGCTCTTTTATATTATCTGCAATATTACTGTCTCCTAAAGCTTTAAACTCAGTTAAAGTATTTAAAATTTTATCTATAGTTTTTTCTTCTTTATTACCTGTAATTTTTTTATAAACTTTTGATTGTGTAATATCTTGTGTATATGGTGATGCCATTATTCTGCCTCTAATAAACTTTTATTGTTTGGTTGTTTGTTATTTTTTGTTAATAAACTTTTAGCTTCTTGTATTGTTTCTTCTGGTATTTCTTCTATTTTTTTAATAAGCTCAGAACTAGTTCCTTTTATAGTTTCTAGTTTTTTATTAGAAATTTTTTCTATGCCTGTTTTAACAATATTAATAGATTGCTCTAATTTTTTCTTTTGTTCTGGTGTTTCTATTTCAGCTTCTTCGTCATTTTCTCCAGCATATAATTCAAAGTCTAATCCTACTTTTTCAGCTAAAGCCATAAGTATATATGCAACAGATTCTACAAGAAGCATCATCATATCAACATCCCAAAGACCTCTAGAATATCCACTCATTAAATAAGTTCTTGTAAGAGTTTCTATAGGTAATCCGTCTGAAATTAAATCAGTAATAATAATAAACTTTTCTTTTTCAGTAAGTTCTTCAAGTATGTAAAGTTCTGCTTGTCTTTTATTAACAAACTGTGGAGGTAACTCCCAAGGCTGTTTAGAATCAGGACTATTAGTTAAACTTTGTCCCGGAATAGGTCCTGTATAGTTTATAAAACTTTGAGCATTTTGTTCATTAATTGTTGACATAATTTATCCTATATAATAATGTTAGGCTGTGGTGCTGTTATAGGTCTAGAGTTTAAATATTGACCAAAAGAAAAAGGGTCTCCTCCGTAGTAACCAGCACTTGCAAAACCTTCAACAGTCATTGGACCTTGATAACCCTGAGCTGCATACTGTTGACCATAAGCTTTAGCATAATCATTTGTAGTTGTAATATCTGTTTGTAATTCTAATTGACTATAAGGTATTCCATAACCTATTTGTTGTGCTTGGTCTTCTTGAGGTTCTCCTGCTAAAATACTTTGAGCTGTAAATGCTTTTTGTCCAAAGTCTCCTATATCTTGTATATTAGAAACTAATAAATCTTTCTCACTAAAATCAGGATTAATTTTATAATCTATTTTACCTGACTCTGTTTTAAAAGGAATACTAGCAGATTCTTGTATTTTTTTATTATAATTATCTAAATAATTAGTATAATTTTCAAGTCTCTGATTTGTAGCTAATTGTTCGCTTGTTAAAGCATCTGTTGCTACTTCTTTATAAGTAGGAGTTAAACTTTCTAATTCTACTTGACCTACTTTTATTGGAGTTTTTTCAAAGCCTGTTATAACTTTTGTAGTAGGTACATCAGAAGGAAGAGTTACAGTTTCTTTTAATAAAGTACCTTCACCACCTTGTCCAACTTTTAAAGTACCTGTTTCGATTCCAAAACCTCCTCCAGCTCCTTCAGGAGTTAGTAGTGAATCAGTTTTAATTGTTGGACTTGTAATATTTACAACCTCTTCTCCGAGCTTAGTAGCATCTTCCATAGCAGTAGTAGGTGTAATATTTTTAGTAGGTAATCCTGCTTTCATTCTTACATTATCCATAGTTTTTCCTACCCATTCTGTAAAACCTTGATAAACATCAGTTAAGTTTTTACCACCACCAACAGGAATTTTACCAATAGTATTACCAGCAATAGTTCCTATAGTATCGCTTATCATTCCTGTAACAGAACTATAAACTTTTCCTATAGTATTACCTGCAGTTGCTATTCCATTTAAAACAGTTCCTAAAGGACCTCCTATAGTTGAAGCCCAACCTCCAAATTGAGTCCATAAAGCCCCTAGACCGGGTAACATTAAAGATAAAGCGAGTGTACCTAATGGACCTAGCTTTCCAAAAAATTCACCTATTTTTCCTAATCCTTTTTTTAAAGCTTTACCTATAGGCTTTACTACTTTTTTAATTCTTTTAAAAACACTTTTAAAAGCACTTTTAAGACCTTTACCTATTTTACTTAAAAATCCCATTTTTTCTCCTAACCTAATAAATTAATTAAACTTTTTAATCTATCTAAATATGATGTTTCTTTTAATACACTTGCATCACCTTGTAATCCTGCTATAGCCATATTAGCATCTCTATCTGCAGCATTTTCTCCAGACTTCCAAATATAATCAAACTCATCTTTCATTTCTTGCCAAAGCTGTGCTTGAGCAGCTTGAGTCATTCCAAAAGCATTTTGAGTATTCATCATATTTACTTGTTGTTGCATAGCTGTATCTGCTCTAGTTATATCTCTTCTCCATTGTACATTACTTTGTTCAATAATTAAAGCATTTTGAGAATTAAATTGTTCCCTAGCAAATTCTTGTGTTTTACTATATTGGTCTACACTAGCTGCTATCTGACTATTAAACTTAGCAACATCTACATCTCTTTGTACTTTACGTGCTTCAGCTTGATTCTGTTGAGTTGTATTAAATTGATTCATTGCATCTATTCTTGCAGAATTGTTTAAATCAATTTGAGTAGCCATGCTAGTCATGAATTGATTTGTTTGATTTTCTGAAGTAGCATTAAATTGTTGAGCAGCATTAAAAGCAGATTGGTCAGATAATAACCTTTGTTGCTCTTGTTGAGCTTTCATCATATTAGCTTGTTGCTCATTGTTCATGTTAGCCATATCCATAGCTAAAAAGTTTTGTGCATTTTGTACAGCTAATCTTTCTCTTGTAGATAAGTTTGCTAAATCCATAGAAGCCATAGCTGTAGCATTTTGCATAATAGCTTGTTGCTCTGCATTCATGTTTGTAAGTGCTACTGTTTGCATAAACTTACTGTTAGCTAATTCAATTTGTTGAGCTGAATTAAACTTTGTTAAATCCATGTTTGCTTCTGTAGTAGCTTTAAATATTGCAGATTGTTGGTCAACATTAAGTTGAGCTAATCCCATATCTTTTGCAATATTTGCTTGAAGCATATTAGTTTGCATAGTCTTATTAAGATTTGCTAATTCTGTTTTTTCAGCATTACTTAATCTTTCAGACTCTGCTTGATTCTTTGCTGATAAATTAGCAAGTCGCATTTGTTGCTCATTGCTAAGATTTGCAAGTTCCATTTGCTGTTTAAATCCAGCATTCTTAGAAAGGAAATCTGCAGCAACTTGCATTTCTAATATTTTTTCTTGATTCTCAGCAGCTTGATTAGCTCCTTCTACTTGTGCTTCTATTTGAAGCTCTGCCATTTCTATCTGTTGCTCGTTCCCAAGATTTTGCATACGCATTTGTTGTTCATTTTGAGATTGAATAACGGCAGCTTGTTGTTGGTTTTGTAAGTTAGCTAATCTTGTTTGTTGTTGTTGTTCAGCAGTTGTCATTACAGCTTGTTGGTCAAACTGACTTTGCATAACTTTCATTTGCTGAGACATTTGAGCTGTTTGACTTCCAGCAGTTTGGCTGTTAGCTAAATTTTGTAATCTTAATTGTTGTTGTTGTGTAGCTTGTTGTAAGTTAGCTTGTTGTTCATTACTTAAATTTTGTGTAGCTCTAGCTTGTAAAGCTTGTGCATTACTTTGTGCCATTGGTAAAGCACTTTGAATAATAGCATTAAATAAACTATCTCTACCTACAGTAGAAACACTTAAACCTCTTCTAGCTAATCCAGCATTAACTGCATCAACAGCAGGTTTAGCCCACATAGGTATTTCACCATCTTCCATACCACCTAACAATGTTTCCATTTGTGAAGATACTAAAGCTTCTTGTGGTAAAGCAGCTACTGCAGCTTGAACTTCTACAGGCTCATTATCTATTTGAGCTTCAACACTAGCTGGGTCTTGAACAATAGCAGAAGAAATTTCTGGTGGTAAGTCTGCAGTTTGTGCTATCATATCTGCAGCAGCACTTTGAGCAGCTTTACCTTTTACAGGTCTTTGTTTAGCAGCAGTATAACCAACTGTCTTATCAATTTGAGCAGCTATAGCATCTGGAGCAGCTTCTCCTGTAATAGTTTCACGTTCTTGTCTTTCAGCATCTGGAGTTGCACTAACAGTAACATCATCAGTACCAACTTCATCAACTAAATAAGTTCCTTTAAGTATGTCATCAACAGTATTAGCTTTTGCAGCTTCAGCTTGTAATTCATCAACAGTTGCAAACTTAACACCTGCTGTTATTTCTCCGGGAGCTACATCTTCTATACGTCTTGCTTCTCTTTCTCTAGCAGCTTGTACATCGACATCTTCATCTCTGACTTGCATTACATCTGCTTTAGCTGCTGTAATATCTTCTGGAGCTTTTACTACGTCTGCTCCGGGAGCTGTAGTTACTTGTTCTCCAGTAACAGCATCAGCTTTATATTCTTCACCTCTTAAAGCAGCTTGGTCTTTAGCTATAGCTACACCTTCGCCTGTAATAGTTTCAGCAGCTTCATCTCTAAATTGTTCTGTTTTTACAGCTTCAGCTTTAGCTCCTAATTCTTCTAAACCTGTCCTACCTGTAGCTATATCTTCCATACGCTGACCAGCAGCACCAGCTCTAGCAGCCCTTTCTGTTTGAGCAGCAGGAGTTCCTACAGGAGAAGCAGGAGGTCTTTTATTAGCTTCTTCTGCTGCTTTTTTTGCAGCTTCTTCTTCAGCTTTTCTTTTTCTTTCTTCTTCTTCTCTTTTTTTTCTTTCTTCTTCTTTTTTTCTTCTTTCTTCTTCTTGTTCTTTTATTCTAGCTTCTCTTTCATCTTCACGCATACCAGTTCCGGGTCCACTTTGACCACCTCCAAGACCTCCGATAGACATATCATCATTATATTTGGTTTGTCCTTTGTCCATATCAAATTTAGAATTAGGTCCACCTACAGCTTTCTGTACTCTACCACCCTTAGACATATCTAACCTATCGGCAGTAACATACTTACCTTGATATTTTTTTAATCTTTTCTTTTGTTGTTGTTTTTTTCTTGCCATAGTTATATACCTATTTTACTTGACTTCAAAGAGTTTGTCAAGCTTTTCACCTAATTTATCTATCCTAGTTATAAGGACATCAAAGTCAGCTTTTAATTCTGTTTTTGTTACATACTCTTTTGCCATCTCTTCACGAGTCTTGTTTAAGAGAATGTCTAATCTTTTGTTTTCTGCTGTGTTACTTTTGATGCTATAAAGCACCGGAGCTAACACCAAAGTTATAAAGATGTTCCAAAATAAATAAGGTGTTAATTCCATAGTGTTTATCCTATAGTTTTAGTAACG
>Ga0307380_10009819_pt1 | contig 12118 bp, 15 predicted proteins | sample UN3MG_FD_202239 | JGI IMG/M metagenome (GOLD analysis project Ga0307380, IMG submission 202239) | Soil microbial communities from Risofladan, Vaasa, Finland - UN-3 | ecosystem: Environmental > Terrestrial > Soil > Coastal area > Acid sulfate soil | place: Finland: Risofladan, Vaasa | collected... | reverse complement strand
ACAGATACGCACATTCAGGTTGAATATGGATAATAAAACAACTAAATTAATACTGGATTTTCATACAAAACTTAACAAACAATTAAAATGAATTTTACCAGCTGTCTAAAATCCAATTTCAAAAAGCAGGGACTTTCAGGAGACCTTGTACCTTTGGTGCATGGGTCGTCATTTTATGTGTATCAACTTAAATCAATATTTTTTAGAATCATTTCATAAAACCAGGCAGCTTACACTTGAATGAAATAAATAAATAAATTTCTTATCCAGGTATATTAAGAGGTGTGAGTGCATTCTGGATGCATTTAATGAAAATTAAGTTGAATAATACAAAGTTTACTAAACGGTTTATTAAAATATGCGGGGGGAGGGATTCGAACCCTCGAACTCCTACAAGACTAGGCCCTGAACCTAGCGCCTTTGACCTGGCTGGGCGACCCCCGCTTTAGGGATTTTTTGTGCTATTGAGCATAGCGAAATGCATAATTGGGTTGAACCTTTGCAAAGTTCAAATGCAGCAATACCACATTGGTTTTTCTAATTCATTTTATGCTTCATTAATTTATCGCTCTTAAAGAGGAACTTTCCCACAGATATTTTCATAATAATAATAAATAAATGAATAATATCAAGAATTATATCTTTAATTCAACCTTCAATCTCGTTTTTTATAATATATGTGCCTTTATTTTGAACCAAGCAGCTTAATAAGCAACGCTTTCTGGGCATGCAACCGATTCTCAGCTTCATCCAGGATTGCAGAATATGGTCCCGTAAGTACTTCGCTGGTGATCTCTTCACCACGGTGAGCAGGGAGGCAGTGAAGCACCATACAATCATCCTTGGCAATATCTACTAATGCTTCATTGATCTGATAGTTCTTCAAATCAAACATTCTTTGCTCTCTCTCATCATCATCACCCATGGATATCCATACATCTGTGTATAAAACATCTGCATTCTCTGCTGCATCCTGAGGACTTCGCACGATCTTGACATTTCCGCCCATATCCCTGGCCTTTTGAACTATATCATCATTGGGTTCATACCCTTCAGGACATGCAACATTGATCTCCATCCCTGTAATTGCTGCTGCTAGTATAGCAGAATTGCATACATTATTCCCGTCACCGATCCATGCCAGCTTCAAACCTTCGAATTTCCCCTTATATTCCCTTATTGTCTGAAGGTCAGCAAGCAGCTGGCAGGGATGCTCGATATCAGACAACCCGTTTATAACTGGCACCGATGCATATTTGGCCATTTCTTGGAGGGTCTTATGACTGTTCACCCGTGCCATTATGGCATGCACATACCTGGACATAACCTGAGCTGTGTCTCCAACAGTCTCGCCGCGTCCCAATTGGAGGTCATGGTAATTAAGATACAGTGCATGACCTCCAAGCTCTGCCATTGCAACCTCAAAAGAGAGACGCGTCCTGGTCGATGATTTTTCAAAAACCATTGCCAAACTCTTGCTCTTAAGCATTTCAACAACCATACCTTTGGCTCTTTTGGCTTTAAGGTCATCTGCTACATCAAGCAGTTCATTGATCTCATCTAAAGATAGATCATTAATAGATAATATATTTGCCAAAAATCTTACCTCCAGAATTACCTAACTGTGTTAGACAGCAGGTCTATTTATCATTATCTCCGCGCAGGGCTTTCATGTGGTCTATACGTTTTTGTATCAATTCCTTTTTGCCAATATCATGCCTGCACTCCAGAGGACCGGAAATATTAGAAAGGGCCGTCTCAGCAATCTGTTCTGCCTCTGTGATAGTCCCTGCCATCCCTACTACAGCAGCTGCCCGTGATCCTGTGGTATATACCACGCCTTCTTTTTCATAGACGCTGGAATAAAACAACAATGCTCTGCCAGTATCACCCACATTAATAGGCGCATCTTTAGTCGGGTTCTCCGGATAACCTGCAGGAACTGCGTACTTACATACAGTAGCCATGTTTGAAAAACGAACATTAAGAGTATCAAGTGTCCCCGTAGTCACTGCTTTCGCAACATCAATAAAATCAGTCTCAAGTAGTGGCAGAACATTCATTGCTTCCGGATCTCCGAACCGGGCATTGAACTCAATTACCCTGATACCTTTGGCGGTCAGTATGAACTGGCCGTACAATATTCCGTGAAACTCTTCACCCGTATCTTCTTTTACCTTGAGAACAACTTCCTGCATGATCTCTTTTGCTTCTGAATAATCCTGCTGGTTCATGAAAGGCAGAAGAGGACCAGCATCATTATAAGACCCCATACCACCCGTATTTGGTCCCAGATCGCCTTCAAAGGCACGTTTATGGTCCTGGACAGCTGGTGCAAAGGCCAGATGCGTACCATCCACAAATGCCTGAACAGTAACCTCCTCACCTTTCAGATTCTCTTCAATAACAACAATATCATTCTTTAGCAGTTCACTCACATATGCTTTGGCTGCATCAACATCAGGCAGCTGGTCACCCATGACCTTGACCCCTTTTCCACCAGTAAGGCCGGCCGGTTTTACTGCCACATCCCCCAGTTTATCCACATATTTATGGGCATCTTGCTCCTGTTCTGGACCAAACACCTGGAAATCAGGCAGACCTGCAATATTGTATTTCTGCATGAATTTGCGGGTCCATGCCTTATCGAATTCTAATTTAGCAACAGCTCTTTTTGGACCTACCGAAGGTATACCAATTGTCTCAAGCGCATCGGCCACTCCGGCAGCCAGTGCTGATTCGGGACCAATCACAGCAATATCAATTTTTTTTATCCTGGCATATTCTGATACTGTATCAACGTCTGTTTCAGAACTGATGAGAAAGTCCTCACATAACGCTGCAATTCCAGGGTTCTTCTTTGACATTACAGTATAGAGTTGATGCTGGTGCCTACTTTTTGAGATCGCATAGGCAATGGCGTGTTCCCGTCCCCCTCCTCCGACCAATAATATCTTTATCATAATAAATCCTCATTTAATATCGTCATTATAAGATAGATTCCAATTCATAATATAGAATAATAAGATTATGGTTTGTATCTACAATAGATTTGGATACTAAATCATATTTATTATAAAGGTTTATTATACGTTACGTTTTATAAGAGTATATTTATCATTCAGAGGGTAATGAAAGGATGGAAACAAGAGATATTATTTATTCAATTGTAATGATCATATCATCCTTTGTATTGACGTACAAATGGATGACCAGATTTGCCTCCACAGACCAAACTGCAGATGCAGTCGTAGTGCTTTCTGCCATGGTATTAATAAGTTCGCTTGCATTAATGATACTTTCGATAGATACGAGATTAAGAAGAATGGAAGCCACTTTGGAAGCCAAGGAACGGGCATTGCGAATCAACATCCAAAGCGTTGAAGAAAATCTGGATCGAAAACTCAATGCTGTACTTAACAAAACCAACAGCAATATGGATGAAATGTCAAAAAGGATGTATAGATAGAAATTAACTAATTCTAATAAATCAGATTAAAATTAGGACTTAATTTAATCCAGAAACGCATTTAGCAGTATTTTTTCGACCTGATCGATGGCCCTGGAAGCATCATCCAGATTTGAGACCCTTCTTATGTCAATCCGGCCTTTTTTATATATCATAATCTGCCAGTCATCAAGTCTGAATCTGCCCACACCCAGACGTGCCGAACAACGCATTTCAGGAACTGCCAATTCAGCCAGAATGGTGCATGCCATTTCCATATCAAGGCCACGGCCAAAGTTTGACTCTGCAATGAAAAGCTTAGGGTCCTCTATACAGGGTCTGGCTAAATAGATCTCTCTTGCAGTAATCATACCAGGACTTATATGGAGCGACAGTTATATTATAATTCGGGATAAAAACTTAATAATATTCTATAGATGATGAAATGTAAAGAGAGGATGGAAAATTATGGTCTTTGATCTGATAACACCAAGTGGTCTGTTGATTCTGATAGTCGCCATTGCTGCATTTATAGCTGTATTCTATTTCCTGAAAGTGGTCAAGTACCTTATTGTGAATTCAGTTATAGGATTGATATTATTATTTGTTTCAAAATTCGTAATCGGAGCCCTTGAACTCGGTTTTAATATTGATATTAACCTGGTTTCAATACTGATATGAGCTATTGGTGGAGTTCCAGGTGTGTTAATAGTCGTTTTACTTGGCTTTTTGGGTATACCCCTGGCATAAAAAAAAGCAAAAAGCAGAAAGCAGGAGTTACCTCTCCTGCTTATACCAATTTTGGAGAATAATATTTCTTAATTACGGTTCCGCATTTCTCACAGGATATTATCAACCAATCTCCTACCTGCTCTTTATCAAAATTCTCAAATATTGATGCTTCGCAGCTCGGACATACATAATACTGCTTGAAATAATAGTTGTAAAACTCTGGTGTTGATTTTAGCCAATCAAGAGTTTTTAACATCATTTCAAGGTATCGCTGGTTGGGTTTTTTCTCTTCAAGCTTGCTTCGAAGACGATCCCCCACCTGCTGTATCTGGCGTTTTGTACCCTGTTGTATCTTCTTATAATCTGAAATATAATTACTGCTTTTTTCGAGATACTTCAGATAGTTTTTATGAGTGTCATCCCCTTTTTGCCTGATCGTCCTGAGGAAATATTCACCCATAAGGTCTTCCAGCAGATCACTACACGTGGTACATATGTTATATTCCGGGAACTGCTTTGAATCCTGAAGTTCACCGCAGACCACACAAGTTTCCATAATGCACCCCCTCTTAATCGATGGTTACAGGAACAGTAGCTTCTCTGGTGAACATTATCGGGAACACATTAATAACTGCCAGCAGATCACCTTTTTTGACATCTCCTGAATCGATTCCTAAAATATAAGCTATATCTACAACCCTATCGTATTCAACAGGAGCGGAACAGCCACCTTTGCCTCCCAGTTTCAATACCGATGCATGAGCATGGTGATTGAAGGCACAGGGCATGGCAAGTGTATCTCTTTGCAGGCTAATTGGTTTGATCTTAATTTTTTCAAACTTTCCATTACCAATTGTCATACTTTCATCTGCAATTACCATTTCCCACTTGGCTCTTGTGGCTATGGTGAATTCATATGTCGATGCCTGGACTTTCATTGATCGGACGTTGTCTTTTTCTTTTGAAACTATGTTTACAATTTCTGGCATTATATTTCACCCTACCTAGGTTAACACTTTAATCTATATATAGTTTATCACGTTTAATCATTATATTAATCAACACTTAATCGATTATTTATCAAACTCTTTCAAGAATGATTAGGCTGGTTGAGTATTTGGTATTGAAATGCTGCCCATTTGCTTCAAGGATGAATTTATAGAAATTTGTTAACAGATGGATTGCTTCTTCATCTTTATAATCATGATACACTTTAATTGTATCCTTATCAGGGAATTCGACTTTTTTTACAATCCCCATGCTCTCATGGAGCATTCTTATTGTCTCTATAAATTCAGTATATGGAATATCTGGTACATGTTTTTTAATAAAGGATTCAATTATACTGATATCCTGGATCGGTTTGCCTGCCAGGGCACTCTCAAAATTAGTGCGGCACATTGAAACGATTTTATAATTGGTGATCATGTGAATATTGATCATGTTTTTCCAGAATGTCGGTTTTCGGAATACCTCGTCCACGATGGATTGATTGTATCCGAAATTTGTTTCAAGTCCGATAAATTTGCCACCTTTTTCAATTTTTCTAAAATCAATTCGCATGGATGTAGCTCGCTTATGAACCATTTCCACGTCAAGATTCATATTGATAGCAAAGAACTGGGCTAAATGAAGTGCCACAAATTCACGGACCATCTCGTTCCCTTCGCTCACCATGAGCGTTACAGACTCAGGATTCAAATTATCCATTGAAAAAATTGATACCTTTACCTGCCATCCAAATTCCTGGCAGATATTATTCATAATTGTATCCAGTTCAGAAACAGTAGTGATATTTAGCGGATCCAATGTTTCTTCCAATACTTCATTATCAATAAGGAGGCCTTTAGTATATTTCAAGAACCATAATAAAGTAGGATGACTTACCACAACATTCTTGTTTGACCTGATAGTTTCTTCAAGAGGTGATAATTCACTGGGTTTAATTATTAACTGGTCTTTAGCCTCCTTCAGAGTATTGAAATTATCAAGGGCCAGATTTGTGAATTCGATAGCTTCCCTTACGGCAGCGCTCAGATTGTAATTGTTTTTGCTCAATAATGGTTCGAGATACTTGAGGTGTTTCTCATCAATAGCAATATTTTTTCTGATAATCATGTTTTATCCAAAATTAGAATTGTTCCAATCCAATTGTTTCGAATTTTTTATATCAACAGTAAATTTAATAGTGCTACTAAATAAAAACGTTTTCATTTATTATTATCTGATTTTAATAAAAATAATAAATACTCTATATCTCATCTTATAATTAAAAATATGTAAAATAAACATGTTATTTATAAAATATAATGGTTTTTAGTATATATATGTGAATTAGAATCGATTTACAATGTTTATATAGTACTGCTACTTTCATAAATAGGGATATCAGAGTGACACTACACACCCTAGTTTGATAAATATTTTACTATATTTTTCTAATACATTTAAGGTGCATCTCAATTTAATGTTTTTCAAGCTCTCTGATTAAGTCACGGACCCTGCTCTAGAAAAACGGGACATCAAGTGCATGCCCAAGGGTTTTAATTTTATATTTCAGACTCATTCTTTTCTTGTGTAATGTAATTGTACCAGACCAGAATTAAAAGATTTGACATCAATCAGTTTTAATCTTTTTCATTTAATTTTCCCTTGAAAAGGGGAATCCCTTCTCCTAATAAAATTGGAATCGTGGTGATAATGAACTCATCAATTAAATCGCACTTTAAGAATTCATCAACAATTGAAGCACCACCAACAAGCCATACATTTTCGTCCTCTCTTAAATTCAATTGACTGATAAAATCTTTTGCACTTTTACTAACAAAAGTTACATTCTCATCTTTTAGTTTATCCTTACTTTTATAAGGAAAACCACCAAAAGACAAAATTTGTTTGTAAGTAGTATTTCCCATTATTACAGTTCTGATTTTTTTATAAAATTCATTGTAACCATAATCTTCCGGACCATTTTCATAAGGTGATAACCAATCAACAGACCCACCTTTTCTAGCAATGAAACCATCAAGACTGATTGCGATATATAGAATGATTCTTTTTCGCATAATTATTTAGATTCAATATATTATAATCTACTTCAGGTTTCTGCCTGAAATAAAAAATAAAACCTTCTTATCATTCTAGTTCCATTATTTTTAAAATACTTAGTGGTTAGATGTTGTTAATGTGGGAATAGTGAAAATTCATTAAATCAGATCTCACCCGGATTGATTCCAATCTATTCAAAATATTCCTTTATATTGGATCTGTTTAAGAAACTATCATTTTGGCTATTGCGATTAATAAATATCATAATCTCCTGACAATTTCATCTAACTGCTTTCTTTTTTTATCATGTTTTTTAGCAAAGCCTTCCCTGGGATAACCCAGGGGCGTGATCGAAAAAATGCGTTCATTATCCTTAAGAGAAAGAACTTTTTTCAGAATAACAGGATCATAAGCTTCGATCCAACAGGTTGCCACACCCTCATATTCAGCAGCAAGAATCATATGATCCATAGCTATTGTGAGATCGGTCTCTATTGAATTATAGCCGTCACTTTTACGAACCCATGATTTATTTATGTCTCCAACTACCACTAAAATATGTGGTGCATCGTGAAACCAGTCCTTTGAATAGCATGGACGCACCTTTTTTAACATCTCTTGAGAAGAAATGATCAAAAAACGCCATGGTTGACGGTTGGCAGCAGACGGGGCCAGACATCCAGCTTTTAAAATCTGATTCAGGGTAGCATCATCCACAGGCTTTGCCGGATCATAGTTCCTGATACTCTCTCTATTTTTTATTAATTCATGAAAATTCATATAATCTCCCTCAGACATTTGGTTAATAGTATATATAAATCCCATATGATAGTTACCTTACGATGACAACGTTTGCTATTTATACATCATCCGAAATTTTTAGAAAACATAAAAAGACGTACCATAAGAAGTGATTTTAATGGAAATACATAAAGACGAACAAGAAACCTTTACTATTGTAGTATCAAGAGATGAGCTTATAGAAATAAAAGATGCTCTTGGATTACGATGTCTTTATTTCGATGCGCTACACAGGAAGAAAGCTGCAATCGCAAGGTCAAAAGCTGTGTCAGATGATGGTGGAACAATAAAAAACGACAAACGTTTTGTCGAAATTAGTAATATGTACGATCAAATAACCAAAGGGATGGAATAATAAGGAATGCTTTTTAACACCTAGAAAACCAAAAACACATCACTTCTTTCGAGAAAAAATAAACAATATCCTATAAAAAATTATCCACTCCGAACTCATGGGAGCGTCAACGACCACGGATTGCTTCGCATAATATCCGGGGCATCTTAAATATGCTCTGAATCGAGCTGCACTTTAAAACATTTAATAATTCTCTCCAAATCCAGGCGCATGTATAACAATAATCTGAATATCTGTCTTTATATTTGTCTCAATTTAATGAATCCCAACCTTTAGAAGAATATTTTACCTAAATTTAATGAAAGTCATGCCCAAATGTTTTTAAGACTTCCATACTAAGAATGATATGCCAGGTGAGATCAATGTCAGAAGCTGAAATGTTGAATGAAATAAAGACTGATTTGAATTTTCTTAAAGAAAAAATGGCCCGGATAGAGGTTACTGTTAACGAAATAGACAAAGACCTTCACAGCAATCCCAATCCAGAGTATATAAAGAAACTCGATCAAATAGAAAACGAAGACAATAAAGTTCATTTTAAAAATATGGACGAATTCGACAAGCTGTTTGGATGAAAGGCGATTTTTTCATGTCTTATGAGTTTGAAATTACTGAAACTCTCATTCGAAAGTTAAAAAAACTTCAAAAAAAGGATAAAGTGCTCTTTTTGGCATGCCGCAAAAAGATTAGCGAGATCATACAGAATCCATTGCATTACAAACACTTGAAATATGAAGACCGTTTTAGGGTTCATGTTGGCGGTTCGTTCGTTCTAACATACAGGGTATTTGAAGAAGAAAAGCTGTTACTCCTTCTGGATATTGAACATCACGACAAGGTATATCTGTAAATGTTATAATGTATGGAGCGGGTGGGGAATAATTGACTGTGCTAAAAGATTTATAAACAACGATAAATGAGATATTGAATGTTTTTCCTTAATGCGCGCCTGGATTAGATATTTCCAATGATGTTTGGATATTTTATTCAAGTCCGAGCATGGGTTAGCTATTTTGCAATAACTATCCCTGTACTAAATTTAAGTATAGTAAGACCTTTTACTGTTAGTACGGGGATAGTTATTTGCAACCACGTTCGTTTCTCATGCTCCCGAAAACCGATAAGTTCCAGAGCAAAACTCTAAACCCAAAAGCAGGCGAAAAATAAATATATCGAACTTACAACTCGAAAAATATAAGATGGATAATAAGATTTAAGGAATAATATGGTCGGAATTTCAGATTATATCACTTTAATTATTAATAGTCAAATTTTTTCATTTGGTTTAGGTATAATTGGAATCCTTCTTGCAATAATTTTCTATCTCAAAGGGAAAAAATATATAAAACCAACCTATTCAATTAAGAGTTTCAATTTAATAAATGACTTTTCCGGGAAACTATCAAAATTAGAAGTTTTTTACTCCCAAAAAAAAATCAAAAATTTGACTATTACTAGAATTGCCTTCTGGAATGATGGAAACTTAATTATACGAAAGGAAGATATTGCTCCAATAGATCCCATTAAAGTCTCTGTAGATGACAAATACGAAATCTTCGAAGCAGAAATCATAGATGGAACAACAAAAGAAGCAAACAATTTCGAACTTATTAGATTGGATGAAAAATCTATAATTATTACTTTTGACTTTTTATCTCATAATGATGGAGCAATTTTAAAAGTGATTCATTCGGGAAAGTCATCAAAAGACATCAATCTTACAGGAACCGTTATAGGGGCAGGTAGGCCAAAAGAGTTAAATGCAAGATATTTCACTAGACCAATGGGTATTTTAACACGTAAATTTATTCTTATGCTAGGTATTATAGGAATTCCATTATATTTATTCCTTATATTAACTATTGAAAACTCATATTTAAAAACTATTTGTATTATTATATTAATTTTGTTAATTATTTTTATATCTCAAACGTATAAATCAAGAGATTTTCCGAACAAATTTCTTTCATTTCAAGAAGATATTTAAATCGTTTGGCTATTTAAAAACTGGTGCGAGAGTTAGATTTTTAAAGGTAATGAAACAATTGGTGACAGAGTAAAAGTGTTATGGAATTTCGATAACAAAATTCACTCAGGTAAATTTATTGAAATTAAAGATAATTTGATTACAATCCATTCAATTGACAATCCAAAGTTGGCTCCTTGTTATCGTCCAAAGATAACTACAAGTGACCATTCAAGAATTACAAAAATGGCAGGAAGACCGGGGCGAGAATATCGATAAATAATGCGTAAAGATGATTAGAAAATCGAAAGGTAGTAAGCACGACTATGACCTCCAAAACGATAGCATCTTTTTTTATGGGGAAGATAATAATTACAAGTCATCCATTGATTTAGATGGTATAGTTATTGATTTCAATGAAGAAGATTATTTAATGAACATTGAAATTCTAGATGCATCAGAAAAATTAAAAGTATCAAAACAAGACCTTCTTAATATTACAAATTTTCATGCAACTATAAAAGTCACCAAAGAAAACATAGAAGTAACTATGAACTTGGAAACATCAAAAAGAAACAGATTAGTAACTAGTTCTTTGGATGCAATTACAATAAATAGTATGAATATTCCATCTAGCACGCAGGGGATAGTAGTTAGTTGTTGATTTCAGTGTTTTGTAAAAACAGATCCATGCCTATTTTCAACTTTTAAAGGATGCGCATGATAGCCATCTCGCAGTCAACGACCCCGGACCAGAGGTCCGAAAGGCATTCACAAGGATGCTCGAGAACTTAACAAGTTGTCGGTTTACTAGGTTTCGATTCTAAATTTCAGGCGCTAAAATCTAAAGAGAAGCAGTTGTTTTGGAACAAGCGCTTGGGTCGCTTTTCCTGTAAATCCGTTTTGATGAATCAGCCAAAAATGAAGTGATAATAATGAGCTCATCAAAATATGGCGATCTATGCAAGATTGCTTGTAATATCCATGATCTCTTTCACACCATCACTTTTTATTTGTATATCAGTTCTCCTTTTAACCCCAAGACCAAGTTCTACCGCCCTTTTTATCTGAGGCTGCTCCCATGGCGAGATATTCTGAATTTTATGAATTGTTCCGAGAGTCTTTAAAAGTGCCAGACCAACCACATCATTAGCAATCACATCACTTGAAGCAATGACAAGACCAGGTTCTCGCAATGTCCCAATATTAGGTCCGTCTGTAACAAAACATTTCGTAGCATCTGAGATATAAAAATCGGGCTTATATACAAGGTTTGCCTCTGCAATCATATTCCCGAATAGTTCGTCGTTGTTCTGTCCGTGGGGAAGTTGTCTCCTATCAAAATCCGAGGTAATGCTTATCTGGGATTTCAAACCCAAGGTAAACAATGCAGTCCAATGCGTTTTTACAATGGGAAGCGCAATCATATAATCGATAGTATCAAGGATTGCAGGGACTGAAAAACCGTGCGGCCATGATTTTGCTTCTGGATGGTGCACCTCTTTCCGCTCTACATCGTCAAAAGATAAAATTTCATCTACACCTTCTGATTCAGCCACCTGGTATAGACCCAAATGTTTCATCACCTTTATGGTATCCAGCGTGGTCATTGATTTCTCGGCCACGATAATCTTTGCAGGGTCGTGCTCCTTAACTGCACGAATAGCTCCTCTAAGCACTTCAGGATTTGTTGAGCCAGGTGGATAATCGGCTGTGTTCGCATTCGGTCTGATCAAAACAGTAGAACCTTTCTGTATATTCATGCCTC
>Ga0307380_10009818_pt1 | contig 12119 bp, 16 predicted proteins | sample UN3MG_FD_202239 | JGI IMG/M metagenome (GOLD analysis project Ga0307380, IMG submission 202239) | Soil microbial communities from Risofladan, Vaasa, Finland - UN-3 | ecosystem: Environmental > Terrestrial > Soil > Coastal area > Acid sulfate soil | place: Finland: Risofladan, Vaasa | collected... | reverse complement strand
GTCACATCCTCCGTCTTGGAGCTTTCCCCTAGATCCGGCGTCTTTACTGCAGCCAGCGCCTTTTGCACGGCCGCCTCTATCCGCCGCGCCTTTTCCGGCTCGCCCAGCCACTCTACCATCATGGCCGCGCTTCTGATGGCACCCACTGGATTGGCGATACCCTTTCCAGCGATATCCGGCGCGCTGCCGTGGATGGGCTCGAAAAGAGCATGAGAAGAGCCGATGTTGGCACTGGAACATAGACCAAGGCTGCCTATTACTCCTGCCGCTTCATCGCTTAAAATGTCGCCGAAGAGATTTGTGGCGACCAACACGTCGAACCTTTTGGGATTTACCACCAGATTGTAGGCGGCGGCGTCCACCAGCATGTCCTCGCAAGGCACACTGCGCCGCGCGGCCACCTGCCGGCAGGTCTCCAGAAAGAGGCGGTCGCTCCTCAGCACATTGGACTTGTGGATGATAGTCAGCTTTTGCCTGCGCTCGGCCAGGTCGCAGGCTGCCTCGGCAATCCTCTCTGAGCCGCGCCGCGTTATCACCCGCAGGGTGTGCGACTCCTCCGCACCCACCTCCTCGAGGCCGGAATAGAGCCCCTCCGTGTTCTCCCGCACGATGATGAAATCGAGATCTTGGGACTGGAAAGGCCGGATATTGGCAAACAGGTCCAGCTCCTTTCTAATCGCCAGGAGCACGCTTCGATAATTAGGATCAGGCGGTGTGCTAATCGCCCCTAAAAGAACGCAGTCGCACTCTTTGATGATCTGCAAGTCCTCCTCGGACATGGCCAGGCCCGTCCTCTTCCAGCGAGCGAGGCCAATCTCCAGAGGGACCTTTTCAAACTGTGCACCTGCTGCATCAAGCACTGCCAGGGCGCTCTCTATTACCTCAGGCCCAATGCCGTCGCCTGCCGCGACAGCTACTTTCTTAGATCCTGCACCAGACATCTCACCGCCTCCGCTATTTTATCCGGCCCGTCTCCCCAATGCACCACCATGCCCAGCTGGCCGTTCTTGCTGGTTTTGCCCCGCCGCTCGGAACGGCAGCAGCGGGTGATGAAAGGCCCACTGGGCTCAAAGACCACCTCGAGGCTGCGTACGGGGCAGATATTGACAAACTCGAAATCTTTGCCAGGATTATTGGCCAGAAATATCTCTTGCGAGACCTCGCAGCCCACGATCATGGGATGCTCGTGCACCACAGGGTCCGTGTCCAAAGAACGCCCCAGGCCCGAGGCCCGGCAAGGGTAATAAACAGAGGCACAGTCAAAGCGGCGCAGATCCAGAACGCGAGGCACAAAACGTACCGTCAGATCCCCCAGTATGCCGCAGCTTTCTAAATTCCTCAGAACGTAGACCAGCCAGGGAGGATCGGGAGGCGAGACATCCAAAACCTCAATGGTAAGAACCTGGGCAAGGTCCGGGTCTTTAACAAAGGTGATGTGCTCATCTGGTCCCTGAAAGACTACTGTGTTGGCCCTTGTGCTTCGGCAGACGCCCTCCGCCAGCTCTATGAGTTGGGCCCGGTTCCTGGTGTCCACAATATCAGGATAAAACATGATCTCCGGGCCTGAGGCGATCGGCTCCAGCTCTGCCACCTCTCTCATGAAGCCCGAGCCCCGACTCTTGACATGGTAGAGCCTGGGCCCATCCCGGCTGATGAGATACTCGGTGGCAAAGTAGACGGGCTCGCCCCGCCTCTCCCGGTCCTTAATCCCTACGAACTTGTAATCTTTTGGAAAGATCATGCCAATCCTTTCTGCCGCCTTCGGTGCGCCACGAGGCCCCCGTCTTCCAGTATCTCCATCAGGAAATCAGGCAGCCTGGTGCCCTGATAGACCTTACCCTTTACCTGCACAGTTCCTGCCGCCAGATCCACCTCCACGATGTCGCCCTTGCCGCAGGACACATCCGCCTCGATCAGAGCCAGCCCTACATTGATGGCGTTTCTGTAGAATATGCGAGCAAAGGACCGGGCCACCACCACGGCCACGCCCGCCCCCTTCAATGCCCAGGGCGCCTGCTCGCGGGAGGAACCGCTGCCGAAGTTTCTGCCTGCCACAATCACATCGCCCTTCTGCACCAGGGAGGCAAATTGCGGGTCTAAGCCCTCCATGGCATGCTCCGCCCAGAGCCTCGCATCTTTTGTGCGCAGGTACTTGCCAGGGATGATCACATCCGTATCCACATCGTCTCCAAAGACCCAAGCCTTGCCCTTGATCATGATTATCTTATCCCCTATCATATTTTACATTGGCAATTCCGGCATAATACTTTTTGCATCACTTTCGCCCCGCTCGGCCAATCTTCTTCTTCACCTCAAGACGATCACCTCCCCGATAATCATCTGCGTTCTAATCATCCTCTTTATGAGAGGCTAATTATGGAGGCATTATTAGCAGATCATTTGTATCTTACATATACTTTTATTAGTCCATAAAATGATTTACTGTTATCATTCTTTCCAGAAAGTATTTATTCTTACATGCACTAGATAGCTGCCATGGCAGGAGTTTTCGAACAGCTTGGGTGGCCCCTGCACAGGAGGCCGAGAATAGAGCGGCAGGTCTTTCCCAGCTTCAGGTCGGACAGAAAGGCCCAGGAGCTGCAAACCGCCAAAGAGATCCTGCAAGAGGTCTTCGGCACCACCTCCGACGAGGTAGAGGAGATGATCCGGCTGCGCCTGGCAGTGCAAGAGGCCCTTTGAGTTCTATTTTTGAGGAGTCTATTTTTAATGGGATAATTTTTAAGGCGCATATTTCGAGAACCTTCTCTTCCGGCAAATCTGAAATATCTTTAGATCCTATAGACGATCATGATACTCGGCATATCCGGCAGTCCCAGGAATATGGCCACGGAGCATATCCTGGGAGAAGCCCTCAAGATGCTGGAGGACAAGGGCCTGGAGACAGAGCAATTCACCGTGCGAGGCAAGCAGATCAGCCCCTGTCGGCACTGCGACTATTGCCTAAAAAACAAGGAATGCATAGTCAAAGACGATATGTATCAGCTCTATCCCCTCATCCGGGAGGCGCAAGGATTTGTTATCGCCACGCCGGTATATAACGGCAGCATGAGTGCTCAGACCAAGATAGTGATAGACAGAACGCGAGCCGCACTGGCAGCCGACCCCAAGACTCTGCGGCTCAAGCCGGGCATGGCCATAGCTGTGGGCGGCGATCGCATAGGCGGCCAGGAGCTGGCCATACAGCAGATCCATACTTTTTACATTCTCAACGGGATGATCCCGGTGAGCGGAGGATTTTTTGGCGCCAACCTGGGAGCAACCTTCTGGTCTCGCGATACACTGGAGGGTGCAATGAAGGATGAAGAAGGCTTCCGATCGCTCAGAAAGACGACAAAGAAGTTCGCGGAAACCGTAGAACGGCTGGAGAAGATGAAGGGACTGGAAAAATAATTATCCTGAAAAGACTCAAGTTACTGCAGGGACACAAGTGATTATTATGGCAAAGGACAGTATTAAGCGAAAGATCGCGTGGGGGATCACAGGTAGCGGCGACCGCATTGAGGAGACGGTCGACACCATGATAAAATTGCAAAAGCAGTACGAAGATGTGGTGGATGTGCGCGTCTTTGTCTCCAAAGCAGGCGAGCAGGTCATCAAATATTACAAGCTCTTCAACATCTTAGAGAAGCACTTCGACAAGGTGTGGGTAGAGATCAACGCCAACTCTCCCTTCCTGGCCGGCCAGTTGCAGGTTAAGCGCTACGAGTTTTTGCTGCTTGCCCCCGCGACATCGAATACAGTGGCCAAGATCGCATTGGGCCTGGCAGACTCGCTGCTCTCCAACGCCGCCATCATGTCCCAGAAGGCTTTCGTTTCCACATACATCATGCCCTGCGACTATAAGCCCGGAATTATAACCACCATTCTTCCTGACGGCAGCGAGATGCGGCTTCGCATCCGAAAAGAGGATGCAGAGCATGTAGAGAGGCTGCGCCAGATGGAGGATGTCTTTGTCATCGAAACGCCCTCTGAGATTGCGGGCATCTTCGAAAAGCATTTCTCAGCCTGAATGCTTTTGCGAATTTCAGCGCAATCATGCCCGCAGCTTTTGGCCCAGAGCGTCTTGCTCTGTGCTATTGATCTTTAGGCAGACAAGATCGGCGCTCTCTCCGACGTAAATTCTCGCCACAGTGGCCGTCAGATTGCCGCAGCTAAAGGTATCATTTATGCCCAGGACCATTGATAAAGACGGCTCTCGCCCTTCCAGTATTAGCAGCCAAACCTTTGCCGCCTGCGAATCTATATCCTCGAACTGCAATGAGCAGTTTCCCATGGTGTAATTCTCATGCACATAGAGAACGACCTCCTGGGAAAAAGCAGGGTAAATCAAGATTGTTAGAAAGAGGATACAAGCAGAGAATATAGAAAGCCCATTTACCCACTTCATACGGATGCTTATCACCTCCCAGGCGTCATCTTCGCAAGTACAGATAGCCTTTTCTTGCCACACTCAATAGTCCCGACTCGGGGCCTGGCAAGCAGCGCAGCCTCGAAAGGATTTAGTACTTATGAATCTATCGTCTCTTAACACGGGATTAGTGAAAAGTAATACGGGTGTTTTCCATGAAGGACGTAGGTATACTTGTACTCGGGCATGGTTCCAGCCTGCCTTACAATAAAGAGCTGGTGGAGTCGCTCGCCCAAATGATCAGCAAAAACCACTCAGGACCGGTCAGGACTGCTTATCTAAATATGAACCAGCCCAGCATCCCGGAGGGGTTGAATAGCTTTGCCGGAACCAATGTATCGAAAATCGTGGCACTACCCCTCTTTTTGGCCCACGGAGTCCATACCCGCCAGGACATTCCCCAGGAGATGGGCATAGATCCAAACAAGCGCAGAGGCACTTTGAAGATAGGGGGCAAAGAGGTAGAGGTCATCTGTGCCGAGCCCCTGGGCGTGGACGAATGCATTGCGACACTGGCATACAAGCGGACGGAAGAGGCTCTAAAGTAGCCGTACTCGACACCATCCACGGCGGCGCGACAATCGCCCGCAAGATGGTAGAATCGGGCCTGCAAGCAGAGGCTTTAGAGGTCTATCACCACACCCCAAATCTGGCAGGCTTCGACCTGGTGGCTGCCCCCGTACACCTCGCCCCGGATAATCCGGCCATAATTCAGGCTAAAAAAGGGAAAAAGAAGATAATCACCCACCATCAGGCGGTGGGCGAGCTATTGAGGGGAAGAGTTGATCCTGATCTAGTGGTCTTCGAGGTGACGGGGACACACAGCAAGACCTCCACGACCCTGTTGCTCGCCCTGATGCTCTCTCGGCAAAAGAAAGTGTTATCCCACACAACCCGCGGCCTGGAGATCTGGCAGGATGGCAAAGCCCGCCTTCTGGAAAAGGGGCTTTCCATCACTCCTGGAAATGTGATCCATGCCACAGAAGTCGCCCAAGTTCAACGCGTGCAGGCCCTGATCTGCGAGATCTCTTTGGGCGGCACGGGCCTGGCTGACTATGGGATCTTGACCAGCCTTTCCGGAGACTATCTCGTCGCCAATGCCACAAAGTGGGCCAGTACTGCCAAACTTCAGATGCTCTCCCTGGCCAAGAGGGGCGCGAAGCTTTTGGCCAACAGCGATGCCAGGCTCTCCCCGGACATCTCTTTTGCCAGAGGCGGAAGGGTTTATGCCAGCTCGAATAGACTGATCTTTGCAAAAGAAGAGGTGCATCTGGATTTGGGTGAAGATCTGGACTTTTTGGGCTATGAGACGGCAATAGCAGGAGCTTGTGCAGCCGCTGATGCAGCAGGTATTGAGAGGAGTGAGATAGCTCAGGCTCTTTGCGGCTTTGACGGCTTTTCCGGGCGCATGAAGATCAAGCGGCTGGACGGTCAGATCATATTCGACAGCTCCAACTCCGGGCTCAAAGCCAAGGATGTGGCACGGGCACTGGATCGGGCCTGTGGCAGCGGCTTGGTCGTGGTGGTGGGAGAGGACTCGGAAACTGTATGTGAAGGCATGGACATCCCTGCTCTGGCCAACCTTCTACGGCAAAGAAAAAGCGAGATTTCAAAGCTAATTTTAGTAGGCGAAAGACTTGTGCCCCTGGCAGAAGAGCTGGGGGCAGCTACAGCTAAAAATCTGCAAGATGGGCTAGAGAAAGCCCAAAGTTGCAGCCCGAAAAGGCTGCTTTCATGCGTGAAATGCTTTAGGTGATATGAATGGCAAGCGAAGTGCAAAATTTAACAATACTTCATCCCAGACCAAGCTCCATTGTGGCAGCACTCTACACTCTGCGCGACCTCGGTGCCGAGGTGGTCATACTGCACGGCCCAAGCGGATGCTGCTTCAAGCATGCCCGCCTCTTAGAGGAGGACGGAGTGCGGGTCCTCACCACCGCACTGGACGAAGCAGGATTTGTTTTCGGAGGTCAGCAGCCGCTCACCGCCCTTCTCAAGAAGGCCAATGAATTGTTCCATCCAAAGCTCATGGCCGTCTCAGGGACATGTAGCAGCATGATCATCGGCGATGATCTGCATCAGGCCGTCCTCAATGCCGAACTGGACATACCCGTCTTGGAGGTGGAGGTTCATGCCGGCTATAGAGACAATACCAAAGGCGTGATCCTCACTTTGGAGGCAGCAAGAGACAAGGGAATCATAGACGAGGCAGAGCTTCTCAGGCAAACGAACCTGCTCGAGAAAGCCACCTTAGTGGAGAAGCTATACGGAGCGGCGAGCAGTGAGTATCTGGCTCCGGAGCGAGGAGATCTCAAATATGAGGCAGCCGCCCGGCTTCTAGAGCTCATCCGGCAAGGCAAGAAGGGCCTGAATATCCTCAATGCCAAAAAAGAGACCGGCTATATGTTTGCGGATATTACCGCAGCTGTTGCCGAAGTAGCCGGAGATCAGGTAGATACCCTGGCCAATCTGAATGACCAGGTGGGCCTGCCCAAGGTAAGAAGAGATGCGGCCAATATTGCCCGCGATCTTAAGGAAAGGAGGGTGGACTTTAAGCTCATCGGCGGACTTGATGAGTACCCGGTGACCGGTGATGCGGTTAAAAAGCTGGCCGCAGAAAAGCATTACGACTTTGCCGTGATCTCGGGAGTGCCCCATGCTCTGCCGGTATCAGCTCTAGAAGGCATGGAGATATTCTCGATCACCAACGGACCCCGCCAGGTCAAGCCCCTGCGTGACTTGGGCCACCAACACGTCACGGTAGAGCTAGATCTGCATCCCAAAACCATGGGCGTGACAACTCTGGTGGAATCGGAGTTTGGAGCCACACTGCGAGCGCTGAATAAGGCCAAAGCTAAAGAAAGCTAAAGAAGATATGCGTTTATGCTCGAAAAGAGCTAAAAATTTTTAGAAGGCCTTGGGCAGTTCCGTGAGCAGCGCATATATGACAAAGCCCAAGGCACCGATGATGCCTATGCCGGCCATGGAGATCTTGGCGATCATATTGAACTCCTCACGATTCGGCTTTCTGGCCAGCCTTAAAACCCGCATGTACTCTTCTACATTCGTGGAAGGCATGGTGACGCCCAGATCCACGTTGTCTAGCTTGCTCTTAAGATCCAGCTTATTCTTGAGATCGAGCTTCTGCTTAACAGGGCCCTTCTTCTCAGTATCGTTAGTTCCCTCGCTCATTCCCCAAGTGGAAGGAATTGGAGAATAAAAAACCTTTCGATCAGGAGAAGGCCTCCGAGAAATGCTGGGCCATTGGATGAAAAGTGCAGCATGATGCGAAAAACGCATGCTATGAATCTTTTTGCTTGCCAATCAAGATAGATTTGCCAGAAACTTCCCCGAGCCTGGCTGCCATGCCCATGAATCGCCCCCGCAAGTGTATTAACCAACCAGGCGACATTCGCTTTTTCAGGATCAAGCCAGAGGATAAGAAAAGATGAACTGGAAAGCATTGATGGTTTTGATGGCTCTTGCGGCCATCTTCATGCCGGCTGCAGAAGCCGACAGCCGGACGATAGCATTATGGAATTACAATGTCACCTTGGATGGCATCGGCCAGAACATCACCGTGCAGCCCATGGCGGTCTCATCCGACGTGGACAGCATTGTGCGCAGCATCCGCTTCCAGGGAGAATCAAGCCTGGATTGGGGCACGATATATCTCTTTGACCATCGCGCGCCCACCAGCATCATATTGGAGGACCTATTGCGACAGATCATGATGCCTTCCTGCAAAGCCATCTCTGCAGATCCAGGAACAATCGGAGATAGGAATGGAATGGTGGCAAAAGCCGATGCACGAGTGAAACACGGATTTGGCCAGATCTGTTATGGTGGGGCGGCGCAAATCTCCAGTACCGGGGAGACTCGCATCTTTGCCATAATCGCCCACTTCCAAAATGAGACATTAAATGAGCACCTGGTGAAGACGGCACGAATCGAGCATATTGCATAATTAATAAACAATATACACATGAAATAAAAAATATAAAAATTTGTTTTAATTTATAGTGAGACGACGTCTGCGCACCCGCGCAGCAGCTGTGTGGCATCCAAGGCGCCGCCGCATGAAAAGGAAATCCGGCTAAGCTGATCCAAAACTAAGTTGGATACGCATGCCTTTTTTAAGACAGTATCGCATATTTTGCTTTGCAGGCCAAGGTGCATCTCGCCATCCCGACGCTCTGCGGCCATGCCTGCCATGCCTCAGCGCGGCTTTTCTGCCTCCACTTCCAGGCGCATCATCTGCACATGAGTCTGGCCTTTCTCATCCAGAGGATATCTCTCCAGATACCTTCCCGCGATCTCCTTCACAAACTTGTCCCGCAGATGGACAGGCAGCCTCTCCAAGTAGGGCAGCCAGGTATTTCTGATGATGCCCTCCAGGCCCGCCTGGCCCTGATGGATCATTTCCTTTGGAATTAACTCCACCCGGCGAGAGTGAAGGCCCGCCTCTGCCAGCCAGACCCTGTACTCTTCCGGCCCATAGAAGTGGTAGGGAAAAGAAAAGTCGGAGAAGTACTCCTTCCACGGCGGGCTTGCGGCCAGTTCGCCAGTAAGATCCAGGAGCCGGGCGGCGTTACCCCTCCCCCCGCACTGCATGAGAAAGCAACCGTAAGGCTTGAGGCTCTGCCGGACGCCTTTAAGGACAGGCAGTTGATCTTTTACCCAGTGCAGGCAGGCAAAGGAGACGACAAGGTCAAATTTCTCGGCAAAATGCAGCTGGGAGGCATCGCCAACCCGAAAAGAGAGATTAGGATAGTCTTTGGGCAGATATTTGCCGGCTGCAAAGCGAATCATCTCCGGCGAGAGATCCGTTCCTAACACACTGCCATTGGGCACAAGGCTGGCCAGGTGGGCAGTAATCCTGCCATCCCCACATCCTATATCGAGGATGCTTTCATCGCCCTCAAGCTTCAGCCCGGCAATTAGTGCCATGGCCCAATTGTACTGGGCAGAGGAACTCTTCTGGTAATCGGATGGGTCCCATTTGTGCATTGACATCGAGTACTCAATGGTTCATCATTTATTTGGCTTTGATTCTTCTGGCCTTGATTCGCCACTTTATCAGGACTGATCTTCCTCTCCCTTTATCGCCACATGCGTCTCTTTCTTGTGGGAGATGCCCTCCAGGAGCTTTGGCACGGCCTCTACCACATGCTCCACTAAAGTGTGTTGATTCTCCTTCAGCCGCTCCACTCTGACGCCGTGTTGATCGATTATTATCACAGCAACGGGCTTCATGCCCAAGCCCCCACCACCTCCGCCTCCGCCCGGTTTGGTTTCAGTTCCAGGACCGGAACCCGCACCAAAGCCCATGCCTACGCTCATCAGTGGGATGACGGTCTTGCCATCCACGGTGACAGGATCGCCCACGACAGTTTTAGCGGAGAGGGCCTTTTGCATCTCTTCGGTTATGGTTTTCAGTATGCTGGTCAGCTCTTGCATCTTCTCACTCTCGGCCAATGATTTCACACTCCCACCAATAATAGTCACGGACCGATGAAAAAGCTTTCCTCAGGGAGTACACAGATAATAGCAAGATGAAATGAATTTAGGGAGATGAATTAAAATAGAAGTGTTGAGAAAGACGGGTCAAGATGAATTGATCAATATGAATAAAATTTTCTAAGAGAGAAAATAAAAATAGACTGGTCATATATCTCCTAAATCCGGGTTCTTCCTTGACCCTGGTTTTCTGGCTTCTCCTTGAACTTAATCAAAGCTGTGAGAAGGTCATTGTAGGGAGTAGAGATGCCATTTTCCCGGGCATACTGGGAGATGGCCCCATTCAAGGCATCTATCTCTGTTTGCCTTCCTTTCAAAATGTCCTGCAGCATGCTGGCGCGATGGCCTACCGTTGGGGGAAGCTGCCTCTCCAGAAGATAATGGTAGTACTCATCTGCATCATTATAAGGAACCTTTACTCCTTTGGCTTTTATCACGAGAAAAATCTCCTCTATTATGACCTTTATGATCTCTCTCGTCTCCGTATTTTCCCCCAGCTTTCCATAAGGTACCTCAAGCAGTGCGCCCAGGGGATTTAAGGAGCAGTTGTAGAGCACCTTTCCCCATATGGCTGCCCAGATGTCATCCTTGCTCACGATTCTGGTGGGAATACCCGAGAGGCTCAGATCCTCTTGCAACGACTCCAAAAGAGGCCGGTTTACGGGCCGGAAAGGCTCGCCCAAGAGGACATCGTCGGCGTTGACGGTGACCTTGGCGTGGCCCGGCTTCTGGATCTCTGCTCCAAAGATGACGCGCGCTCCCACGGTGCGATCTTCTCCCACCTGACGAGCGATGGCCTCCCAGTTGTTCAGGCCGTTTTGGATAGAGACCATGATGCCACCCTCTTTGAGCAGCGGTGCAGCCTCGAGAGCCGCAGCCTCTGTGTCTTTTGATTTTACACAGAGCAGGATGATGGAGAATTGCCTTTTAGGGAGAGGAATGGAAAGAATCTGCATCTCTTGCGCCGGAACATTGTGTTCTCCCCAGATGCCCGTGATCCCCAATCCAGTCTCCGAAAGAGCCCGAAAATGCTCGCCTCTGCCCGCAAAGGTCACAGCGCGACCAATTTTATGCAGAAATGCACCAAGTACGCTGCCGATGGCTCCTGCGCCGTAGATAAGGTATTCCGGGCTTTGCCCTGGTTTCATAAACGGGGGGAGGTTTTGGTCCCTTAAGAGGGTTTCGAAAAGCATGGCAGGAGATCAGCACAAATTGTCCTTACGGCCTTGCCGGAAAATTTAAATATTTTTCTGGATGACATTTTAGGGAGCGGGAAAGACAGGAAAGGCCATTCTGACTTTTATGAGCGCAATATTTGGTGAGAAGCTGACCTTCCCTCAAGAGAAGGGACAGGAAGTCAAATTAGTAGTCTACGGTGACGAATTTTATGCTCAATACGAGACGGAAGAAGGCTACTCCGTGGTTTACGACAGAGAGCTAGGCTTATTCTGTTACGCCTTCTTGAAAGATGGAGCCTTTTTCTCCAGCAAAATTCCTATCAGCAAAAGTCCGCCCCAGGATTTGGAAAAGCATCTGCAAGAGGCAGGCGACGTTCGCCTGGCCAAAGCGGATCAGAGCGCCAGGAGAAAAGGATAGCAGCTTTAAAACTCCGGCTGCCGTTATCCTATGGATTTAGAAGAACGGATGATCTCATGGCCGAATAAGGGAAAATTACAGAAAATCACTCTTCCTTGGGATAGTTGACTTGCCGGGAAAAAATGGTAAAGGTTTCGCCCTTACCGTGGAAACTCGGCAATTGCAGGAACCTTGAAGCAGGTGCAGTCGAAGATGCCTTTCACATCAGAGCCGAATCCGTTGCTGCCCATCTGGTAGACCTCGGGCATGGTCAGATAGCCGCCAGAGCAGCAGGGCAGCCAGTCATCGTCTTCCGTCGTTTCATCTGATGATGCCGTGATGTTCATCAGCTTCTCGATGTGGTAAGTTCCCCAGTAATCTTCATCCACGTCCACGAGCGGCTTCTTCCAGGCTGTATTTGCCACGAACATATTTCCGTCGGCATCTTCTTTGGATACTATAACAGGGTCTCCCTGCAAAATCCCGATGTGAGCACGGCCTGCAGTCATATCCTCAGAGATGTTCATCATGCTCACGCTGGGATCGTCCTCTGAGATGAAATCTTTGGCCAGGATTTCGAGTTCCTTATCCAGAG
>Ga0307380_10009816_pt1 | contig 12120 bp, 9 predicted proteins | sample UN3MG_FD_202239 | JGI IMG/M metagenome (GOLD analysis project Ga0307380, IMG submission 202239) | Soil microbial communities from Risofladan, Vaasa, Finland - UN-3 | ecosystem: Environmental > Terrestrial > Soil > Coastal area > Acid sulfate soil | place: Finland: Risofladan, Vaasa | collected... | reverse complement strand
TATCTTATTCGGCAACTCGAATTCCAATTATACCATATTCAGGCGGCCGATTCAACCATATGAATGGGAAGAAATGCGTGACGCGGTGCGGTTTCCGCGCGGCCGGCACGGCGCGCTGCGGCCGGCTTGCGCACCGTGGCTAAGGTCTCACGCCCTGTCGGGCTTGCAAGGAGATGAAAATTTGAGGATGCGGGCGGGCAAGGGACTCCGCCGGAGCGGCTTACGTCCCTCTCGCGAAGGCGGACAGAGGCCCGCCCCTACAAAGACGGTGCGGGCCTGCGGCCCGCCCGAATAGAAACAGACCGGGCGGTTTCGCATGAATCTTTCCTACGTTTTGCCGGCGAGCGAGCCGCAGTTTCAACACGAAATGAGGTCGGTTCGTGTAGGGGCGGGTCTCCGTGCCCGCCCTTCTTCTCTTAAGTCAATGCCATTGGCTCCTACAGCGGCCGGCAACGTCTCCCGGCGCTGCGACCTATAGCATCGCCCCGCCGCCTCGCTCGAGCAACTGCCGCAGGCGGTCTTCCGCTGCCATGACTTCGTCGATGTGGTTGTTTGTGGCGAGCCTGCTGACGGCAGGATGCGTTACGCCCAGTTCCTCGGCAATTTTGCCGACTTCCGCCTTGCCCCAGCGCCGGGCCACCTGCCAGGCGCGGTCGCTCCAGCGCGAGCGGACGGCGTCGATCAGCAGTACGAGGGTGTTTACCGTGGCGTCGAGCTCGCGGTCGGCGGTTCGGAGGCGGAAGTGCACCTTGGGGCGCCGACGCGGGGTGCTGATTTCGGCGAGCGCGTCGGCTGCATCGGAGAAAACCCGCCCGGCCATCTCGAGGACGTTGCCGCCGGCGAGGTCTTCGATCTCGCCCGTTGCGGCCACGAATCGGACGCTCGCGCCGGCGGGCCGCAGGGCGGCGAAAATCGAGCTGTAGATGTCGCAGACCCGGCGGGGCGATTCCATCACGCCCTCAAACGAGTCGCCGCCGAAGATGACGAACTCGCCGAGCAGCTCGTTCGCGTGAGCGCGGTTGACATTCGCCAGCGTTTTTTTCAGCAACCTGACGACGGCCGGCAGGTCTGCCAGCTTCTGCGATTTTACGATATCGCCGATGACAACGCATCCGTTCATCTGCGGCGGTTCTCCTGGGCGCAAGAGTTAGAAAATCAGCAGCCCGATGGCGCCGAAGGCCAGAATGGCGAGCGCAGGGTTCAGCTTTTCGCCTTTCCACAAGAACACGCACAATGCGGCGGCGGCAATGATGAGCCGCACGCCGTTGCGCGCGATGATGTCTGCCGCATATGGCAGAATGGTGCCGTCGAGGCCAATGTGCGCCATCGGCTGCGGCATGGAAATCCTGCCTTTCGCCAGCACGTAAACCGAATACGCGACCAGGGCCACGATGCCGGGCCGCAGGCCGTGGTGGATTCTGTTGACCAAGCCCTTTCCCGACCCAGGCCCGAGCAGCAGCCTCACGGCCACCGCAGCCAGGATAATCAGCGGCGTGAGCATGCCGAGGATCGCGGCAACGGCACCGGGCAAGCCCGCAATTGCGAATCCGCTGAGCGCCGCAGCGTTCACCGCCACCGGGCCGGGCAACATGGTGGCCGTGGCGATCAGATCGCCCGCCTGCACCTGGGTGAGGTAGCCGTGGACGGTTGCCAGCTCGTGGCTTATCAGCCCGAAACAACCGGCGCCGCCTCCGAACCCGCCCACTCCTATGCGCAGGAAAATGATGTATAGCTTAAGAAGAAGCACCGCCTCAGTTTTTGGAGAACCTTACGTCAAACACTGTTGCAATAACACATGTGCACAAGAACGCGATCAGCGGATGCACCGAAAAACCAATGATCGCCACCAGCATGGCGACAGAAAGCAGCATCGCCGGCGCACCGCTCAGCAGGCGCCTGCCGAGCAGCAGCGCGGTGTATGTTACAAGCCCTACAACGCCGAGACCCGCTCCCTGCAGGAACGCGGCCAGCAGCGGGTTGTTTCGATGCGCCTGCAAGGGCATCGCAACAATCGCCACGAGCGCGATGGACGGTGTGACGACACCCAGAAACCCGGCTATAGCGCCCGGCAGCCCGGCGGTCCGCCAGCCAAACACAGTCGAAAACGAGACGGCAAGCGGGCCGGGCACGGCAAGCGCGGTGGTGAGCGTCTCGAGGAATTGCTCCTCGGTCGCCCACTGGTGGCGTGCGACTATCTCTCGGCGGAAAAATGGGATCATCGCCACGCCGCCGCCGAGCGTCAGCAGCCCGACCTTGAACTGCGTCGCGAAAAACGCCAGCGAGTAACGCAGCCGAGCGCTCTGGCGCAGGCTCACTATTGCAGCCGGTTCGCTCACTCCTCAGGCCTCAAGGCCAACTCAAAGGTGTCGTCGCTTTCAAATGCGCTGACCGAGCTGACGGGGTTGGTCATCTCGCCGAAGACGCCGAATTCCATCATATACTTGCACGCTTCGGCGGCGTTGGCCGCTTCAAACGACTCTGTCTGTGAGAGATCGGGATTGTTCTTCTCGTATGTCGCCACGTAAAAAGCATTGCCAGGCTCGAGCGGCATCCGCCGGACGCTCACGCCGTCGTGGCGTGCGATGCCCAGCCAGCCGCTGCGGTCGCGCCTGTCGACAACCGCCGCAATACGAGGCGTGTTGTAGTCGTCCTTCTCGTAATCGAGCGTCATCAGCGACAGCAGCAGGGCGTCGCGCACGCCCATTCCGGCGGCGATCTTCTCGGCGATCGGATCGGTCTGCGCGCCGTTCGTGGCCACCGCAGCGTCACCCGGCAGCCGCACGCAATTGTAAGCGATGTACGGATTCTTGAAAATGTCGCTCTCGTGACCTTCCTTGGGGACGATCGACACCACGCCGTTGTTGATGACCGCCTTGCGGTTGGGGAACGAGCGTGACGACACGCGATACATCGCGCAGAGCTTGCCTTTCGGATTCATGCCCACGGCAACGATTCTTCCTACGTACATTGTACCTCCTGTGAAGCCGGCTTGGTTGGGACTGGAAGCTGATACCACAAATGATACTTATTCGGCGTGGAAAAGCAACTGAAAACCGGCCGGCCGGCGGCGGCCTCAATCCGCGCCATCGGCGGCGCCATACGCTGCGTCGAATTCGTCCCTGGCAAACTTGCGAACGTACGGCCGGCGGTGGTCGTCGGGCGCGGGATCGGCCGAATCGTACACGCGAACACTATGGATCGTGACGTTGGCGTCGCCGAAGTTGAGCGTGCCGTGAATCGCCGGGCCTCCGCCGTCAACGGTTTTCGGCCATGGAATGATGTTGTTGCTCGCCGCGAGAAATTCCTGGCCGTCCGGCGCCGTCAGATACACTTCCCGCGTTGTCGGGCGCTCTCGCCAGCGCGCCGAAATGCGATACCGGCGCCCCGGCTCGAATTTCAGCGGTTCGTGCATCAGGGCGGTGCCGCCGCCGACCTCGAACCGGTCAGACGTCAGCCTCAGCCCGCTGACGTTTATCAGCGTGAATTTTTCGTTCTGCGGCGTGAACTCGATTTCGACCTCGCCGGCGTCGGCCGAAACAGACGCCCGCTCGCCGAGCTTCACGCGCTGCGGAATCGATATCGCGCGGAGCCGGCCGTCCGCCGCCTGCTCCTCGTGAACCACCTGCGCGGGCTGTCCGGCAGGCGTTGCCAGGTTTGTCGTTATCCTGGCGGCGTTGCCGTATGCGTCGGTGAGGGTGATTTCACAGGTGTAATCGGCCCCCGGCGTCAAACCGCGCAGCACAACCCACGGGCGCGCGAGGAATCGCCAGTTGCTCGCGCGTTGTTTCTCGGCGCCTTCCCGCCAATACTCGGCGGCGGCTTCGGCCACCTCGGGGTTGTCGGCCGACTGCTCGAGCGGAACGGTCACGATGGCGCACCAGCCGCTGCGGCCGGGCAGGATTTCCGTGGCGATGGAGTCCTTCACCGGGATCGGCGCTGCTGTGTCTTTCGTGTTGACCGTCACGTTCGGCTCGTACAGCGGGTCGCCGATGTACGCGTTGACCCAGTCGAGGTAGAACGACGACATCAGCATCGATTCGCCAAGTTGGTAGCCCTGGAAAAGATGGTGGAACAGCACGCCGTCGTCCCACCAGCTTGCCGAGGTGATGTGTGCTCCGCCCGGTGCGCCGAGGCCTGCTGTGACGGTCGCACCCGCCTGGATCATTTTTTCGAGATAGGTGCCGAACTGATCGTTGCCCCTGTTCCAGCCATTGCCCGACTTGATCGCGGTGACGATGCCGCCTGGCAACACGCCATTCCAGCCGCAGATATCGCCGTCATCGTAATAGCGGGGGCCGTCGGCGAAGTATGATGAGTGTATCAGCGGGCGCTCGATGATCCTCGGCGGCTTGTTGATCTCGGGCTGGAGCGTGAAGCCGAGTTCCTTGAGCTGGTCTATTCCGCGCCGCACCGCCGGCTGGATCGGCTCGGGGCCGCCGAGCTTGTTGTAGCAGGTGCCCATCTGCGGCGTGAAATAGCGGGAGCCGTATACGGCGGTGTCGATCTGTGTTTTCGCAATTTCAGGCGTGCGGCCGTCGATCCGCATCACAGCGTAAAGGAAATTCTGCTTCGGCCATTTCGCGCGAAGCTCGGGCGTCAGCCTTGGCATCCGCCCGCCTTCCTTGCCGCCGGGGAAGAGCGGCTCGAGGCGGTCGTTCGGATCGGCGTAGCGGGCCTGGTCGTGAATTCCCTCGAGCTTGTTCTGCATGCCCAGCCGGAACGTGGTCGGGAACATGTATGGATTGAAATGCGCCACCATGCAGAAGCTGAGGCTGTTTGTGATTGCACTGTGCCTGACGCCGTCGCGCGTCCAGCCCAACGACCGTGTCAGCTTGGTGAATCGCGGCTTGGCCTGGTCGCGCATTATCTGGCCGTTCAGCCCCTTAGGCGTGGGCACGTACATCCAATGCGTCCCCGGTATGTCGTAATACATCACCATCAGCCGCTGCTGAAGCGACGAGCCGTCGCCGAAGTCGCTTGGATTCTCGTTGGGGCCGCGAAGGATGCCGAACGAGCTTTCCACCATCTTCGGCAGGCCGTGGCAAACGACGATGTAGACGATGTGGTCCTTCAGGAGCATGCCGTCGGGCAGGGCGTTCTTCGGATTCTCGAGGAACGCCTTGACCGGCTGCTCGATATCCTCGAGGTAATTCCTGTCGTCGCGGATGCCGTCGTCGCCGGTCGTGCTTTCGCGGAAGCGGCTGAAGTCGCGGAATTCCTGTGTGATCCGCTTCACGACGTTGCCCTCGGCGTCGGAGGCTTCCAGCCACAGGTGCACGACGCCGGGCGAGAAGGTCCGCAGATCCATTTTCCAGGTGCAGCCCTTCTCGCTGGTGCTGTGCTCGAGCCAGGGAGCGTTCACGTGGGCGCCGTTTTCGAAGACGACGGTCGCGGCGTCGCGGTCGGGTTTCTTGCCCGCCGCGATCACCACAGAATTGAGATCGATCTTGTCAAGCTCGTCCTTGCTGAGCGTGATCTCGACCTCCCGTGAATCGAGGACGGGCCAGGAGCCGGGCTTGTCTTCGCCGCCGATGTATTCGACACCCCAGTAGTTGTCGTTGCTTTCCTCAGGAAGGCGGAACTGGTTGAGATGATCCTTGCCGTGCACGCAGCTCAGCCCGAGAATGTGCGGCTTCTGGCCGGCCAGCAGGTCGGTGTGGCGCCGGACATAATGCTCGGCGACCTCCTTCGAGTCCTGCCCCGGTTCCGAGCCGGGCGTGTCGATCGTGTAGTCGGCGTTATATAGAACCAGCACCTGGTCGGGCGTGGCGGCGTTGGCGTGAACGCCGGCGGTGCAGGCGGCAATGGCAAGAACTATGCAAACGAACCGCATCATGATCTCCTTGCAGCGGTTGACGGCGTGGTGTGCGGCCGGGCGTTGTTTCGTTCGACCGCCACGGTTTATTATACGAAATCGTGATGGCATAGCATAGGAAGATTTGGGGCCAAGAGAAGGCGCGGCACCATGCAGGGGGGGAAAAACGCGCGCGGGCGCTGGGATCGCGGGCGTCTCGCCCGCATTCTTCGTCCGCCAGTCCGTGTGCGTCCGTGTGCGTCCGTGTTATGATTTGAGGTACTTCATCTCGATGATTCGGTTGAATTCATCTTCGAGGGCGATCTTGGTGGTGGGCTTGAGGCGGCCGTCGCGGCGCTCCTCGCGGAGCTTGCGGCGCATGAATGAATTCAGGTTCGCTTCCGCTTCCGCCTCGAGGTTCTCACTCTCGTCAGCTGAAAGCTTCTCGCGGACCTCGCGGATTTTCTCGAGGATCGTCTGCCGCTCGCGGTTCTGCCGCTCCATTTCCTCCTGCTTCTCGCGAATCTTGCGGAGGCTTTCTTCCTTGATGCTTGTTTTCTCGGCTTCGGAGATGAAATCGGGCGGGGCTTCGTAATCGTCTTCGATCGACTTGCGCAGGAAACCGGGCGGGTTCGCCTTGATCCGCGCTGTGCCGGCACTCATCAGCCAGTCAAACACTTCCACCTGCCGGGCGATGCGGTCGGGGAATTGCTGCGCCAGTTCGCGTGCGACCGGCCGGCTGATGCCCCGGTGCAGCAGCATTCGCGCCAGGTGGCTGCCGATCGGCTCCTCGCGGCGTCCGCGCGGGAAACGGTAGACCACCTTCCACCCTCCGCCGCGGCAACGGTCGTATTCGGCACCGTTGAGGAAGCCGCCGGCGATCAGCTCGGCGTGTGCCTTGTCCAGCACCTTCTTGAGGAACGACGGGTATTCCTCGGTCAGGGGCAGGGCACGGGCGAGTTCCGTGAGGGTTATTTCAATCCGTGTGCGGTCGGGGTAGGAGCGCTTATCCAGCAGCCGATACAGTTTCTTGGAAGTGGGCAGCGACAGGCTCCGATAGAAGGTGGTGTTGAGCGGCTTGGTGTAGTTTGCCTTGCGGCTTTCGATGTACCACCTGCTGGGGTATAGTATGTTGTATTCTATATTTTCGCCGCGGCGCCTGTTTCGGGCGGCGAGTATGCGGTTGTAGAAGCTGACTTCGTCGTACAGTGCGAATACGCCGGATATGTGGTGGCGGTCGCCCTTGTGGTAAAGCGCCTGGCCGGAAGTTATGGAGGTTGCAATCATGCGCTCGATTGCTTCGGTTATTTTCTGATAGATGATGCCGGAGTGCCCCTTGCCCATGATCTCGGCGATGCGGTATTTTGTGAATGACAGCGCGCCGTTTGCGTCGATGTCGTGCTCGTCGATGATCTCCTCGAGCGCGACGTATACGTCCTGGTCGAACGGGCCTGGCAGGCCGAGCGTGCCCGACGCCCGGACGATCCATTCCTGCAGGAGTATGTCGCCCTCGGGGTCTCGCGTTTCGCGGCTGTAGTAGATTTCGCGGAGTGTGCGTGCGTCTCGCTTGGATAAGCGGAAGTAGGGGAATTCTTCCATATTGCACTCGACGCGGATTATCTTGTCCGCATCGTTGGCCGGCTGATCTGTTTTTTTCCCCCGTGTTGGCATCTAGCTTCCGTGACAGATGGATGTTTTAACAGCGCATCAGGCAGGCATGTTGCCGAAAATACTCATGTAGCCTATGAAGATTGCAGACGCTCGGTGCGTTTTTTGAACTGATCGAGAGTCCTCTGCGCCAGCCGCGATGGTACCGACCGGCTGTTTTCCCAGCGGTTGACGGTGGCGAAGCTGATTCCAAGCTCTCGTGCGAACTCCTCCTGGCTGAGGCCGGCCAACGCCCGGAGGTGTTTGATCTCTTCGGAGGTCATTTCTTATGGAAACTCCTTGCGCCTGTTGTAACCTGCGTTATAATATTCGCTATAACGGATGCCACAAGAAACCGAACAGCCGCCGATCAGGCCCGATCTCGCCGATGCCCCAGCACCTGTAAGCGGCTGCCCGGAGGCATACCAGATGTTGTATGCTTCTTTGTTAGTTATATCGTCTGAAAATCGGATTTCCTTAAAGCACTAAAGGCGGATTTCGCAATTCGCGCCGCCGCATTTTCTGTGCATGGGATAGCGGACACTTGCATGGTATGACGGACGCAACCGTAAGTGCTTGCGCCGCAACACATTACGCACGGGCATACGCCGCCGGCGGTGTCGCCGATACCAAACAAGCGTTGCCGCTCGGCAACATGCGGCCGCTCCGCCGGATGCTGCAAATTGTTGGCAGACGCCCCTTTCGCGTGCCCGTCGCTTTTTCTGGACGAAACGTTGCCGTTTGGCACCGTTTTTGCATAGAATAAGCAGTAGGATTATGGTTTGGCCGGCCCCGCGCCGGAATCCACCAGGCAGCGGGCGCACAGCATCAAGCAGGATCAGGAGCCAGGGTTTGTCTGACAAACAAATCGCCGGTCTGGAAGAACGAACGGCTCGCCTGGAACAGATTCGAACGCAGACCAGGAAACTGTCGTCCGAATTGTACGAGCTGTCGCTCCTCAATGAAATCTCGGAAGCGGCGCACTCGATACAATCCGTCCAGCAACTGCTGGATTCCGTGCTCACAACCTGCATGCAGATGCTGAAAGCCGATGCCGGCTCCGTTTTCCTATACGACAACGCGGCCCGCGAGCTTGTGCTGACCACGGCGAAAGGCAAAATGGCCGATTCGCTGCAGGGCGTAAGGCAGAAACTCGACGAAGGTGTGGCCGGATACGTGGCAACGGCCCTCAAGCCGGTCTTCGTGGCAGATATCGAGTCGGACGGCCGCTTCACGCCGCGCGAAAGCGAGCGCTACTCCGGCGCGTCGTTTGTGTCGGTGCCGCTGCATCAGGAAAACGAGCTGCTGGGAGTGATGAGCCTCCACAACAAGGAGGGCGGCAAGGCGTTCGAGCCGCAAGACCTCAAGCAGCTTCTAATCGCGGCCAACTACTCCGCGTCGGCAATCAGGAAGCTCGGCCGCCACGAACTGCTCGAGGAATTCAACGACGAACTGCACAACCGGCTCGACACCGCCCTGACGCGGCTCGACGAAACCAGCGCCGAGCTTAACCGGCTGAAACGCTACAACGAAAGCATAGTCACAAGCATTCCGCTGGGTCTGCTGACATTCAACCGAGACTTCCGCATCACGTTCATCAACCAGCGCGCCCGGGAAATTTTCGGGCTGACGCCTGAACGCGGGAACCTGCTGGACCTGGATGTGACGGAACAGGGCCGATTATGGGCGAAAGAACTGCCGGCGGTCATCGAGCTGGCCGACGTCATCAGGTTCGATTCGGCCGTCCTCGTTCCGCCCGACGGCGACCGAACATACATCATCCGGGCGATCGCAACGCCGTTGAAAGCACCGGACGGCGCGACCGTCGGCGGAGTGGTAGTGGTTGAAGACATCACCCAGCGCGTGAAGATGGAAAGGATGCTGGCCGCCTCCGAACGCCACGCCGTGATTGGCAAGCTGGCCGCACGAGTGGCGCACGAGCTGAACAACCCGCTCGACGGCATCCTGCGTTTCGTCAACCTGTGCCTGACGATAGCGCGCGGCGACCAGCGGATGCAGCAGTACCTGGGCGAAGCCCGCAAAGGCCTCGAGCGCATGGCCGGGATAGTCGGCTCCTTGCTCGAGTTCTCGCGCAACACGCATCGCCTTAGGCGAAACGTCCAGATCAACGATGCAGTGAAGGAAGCCGTCAACTCGATCAAGTTCACCGCGGAGGAGCGCAACGTCGAGATCGTGACGGAGCTGGCAGATGCTCTGCCCGAGGCCGCCTGCGACCTGACGCAGGTGGTGCTGAACCTGGTGAAAAACGCCATCGACGCAATGCCCGGCGGCGGAGTGCTTACCATCGCCACCGGCCGGGAAGCGGATTGCGTCAGGCTGACCGTGGCTGACACCGGCACCGGCATCCCGCCTGAGCTTCGCAAGCGGGTTTTCGACCCCTTCTTCACCACCAAGGAATCGGGCAAGGGCACGGGCCTGGGATTGGCCATCTGCAACGACATGGTCGAAAAATACCAGGGAACCATCAGCCTCGAAAGCGAAGAAGGCAAAGGAACGACTTTCATAGTGAAGGTGCCGATCGCATAGCACAAGACGCGGACGCCGCCGGGAATTGCGCGCCGCTCCAGAGAAGAACAGGAGTTACACACCAATGTCCGGGCAGATTCTTGTTGTCGATGACGATCCCATCGAGTGCAGGTCGCTTTCGGAGTTCCTCAAGCTCGAAGGCTACAACGTGGACGGCGCGGAGAGCGGCGGCAGGGCGATCGAACTGCTTGACCGCGGCCCTTACCAGGTGGTCCTCAGCGATGTCAACATGCCCGATGTCACGGGATTCGACGTGCTCAAGCACACCACGGAAAACTACCCGGACGTGTCGGTAGTGCTGATCACCGGCTACGGCCAGATCGAAGCGGCAGTGGAAGCGATCAAGCTGGGCGCATTCGACTACATAACCAAGCCGCTGACCGACGACGGCGTGAAGCTTACTATCGACCGCGCACTCGAGCAGCAGCGCCTGCGGCGCGAAAACCTCGAGCTGCGCAAGCAGCTCGGCCTGCGCAACCAATACAGCATGCTGCTGGGCCGCGACCACAAGATGCAGAAAATCTACGACATCCTGGACGTCGTGGCCGACACCAAGGCCACGGTGCTCTTAACCGGCGAGTCGGGCACAGGCAAAAGCCTCATAGCACGCACAATACGCCAGAAATCGGCGCGACGCGACGCACCCTTCGTGGAAGTCAGTTGCGGAGCATTGCCCGAAACGCTGCTTGAAAGCGAGCTGTTCGGCCACGTCAGGGGAGCATTCACCGGGGCCGTGGCCGACAAGCCGGGCAAGTTTGAGCTTGCAAACGGCGGAACCATCTTCCTCGATGAAATCGCCGCCGCGTCTCCTTCGCTGCAGGTGAAGCTGCTGCACGTGCTGCAAAACCACACCTTCCAGAAGGTAGGCTCAAACGAATCGATCTTCACCGACGTGCGCGTGATCATCGCCAGCAACAAAGACCTCAGCGACGAGATCGAGCATGGCAACTTCCGGGCAGACCTGTTCTACCGGATAAACGTGGTGCCCGTCGAGGTGCCGCCGCTGCGCGAGCGCGTGTGCGACATCGGCCGGCTCGCAAGGCATTTCACAGATATCTACGCCCGGGAAAACGGTGTCGACATCACCGGCATCACCGAGCCGGCAATGCGAAAACTGCAGCAATACCATTGGCCCGGAAACGTCCGCGAGCTTGAAAACGTCATCGAGCGCGCCGTCATACTCGCCAAGGGCACCGAACTCGGAGAAGAAGACCTGCCCTCCCACATCACAGACGACACGCTCACATCGCCGCAGGCGGCGGGGCTGCTGCCGCTCAAGCAGGCACTCGAGGCGCCCGAGCGCGAGATCATCGAACGAGCACTGCGGGCAACGCGCTGGAACCGCCGCAAGACCGCCGAGATGCTGCGAGTGAACCGCAGCACGCTTTTTAAGAAAATGCGCAAATACAACCTCAACGTGCCAAAGGGAATGGAAGGAAGCTGGGAGGCCGGCGACGACGGCTGAGCGCCGTTGCCCGCCGCTGAAGTGCTTGAGGCAGTCATTCACCGGGGCTGTGGATAAATCCGGCGCAGCCGGTTGAGCATCCAATGAAAGCAAGGCATATCATCATCGCGGCAGTCTGGCTCGCCTGCGGCGGGTTCATCTGGATGACCGCCGCCGGAAAACTGGCGCCGTCGCCCGAGTCGCTGCTGAAACAGGCGCGCGAAGAAATCTCGCGCCATCGGCTCGATTCCGCCGAACGCACGCTCCGCCGCGCAACCGCCGCCAAACCGGACTACGCAAACGCACACCTCGCGCTGTCGCGGCTGCTGATGCGCCGCAACGCTTTCATCGAAGCCTTCGGCTGCCTTCACGACGCCCTGCACGCCGATCCGCTCATAATACAGTCGCTCGATTTCGAGCAGTTTGTAGACGGCCTGTCGCAAAACGCACAGCACCGCACATACCTCGAGACGTTTGCAGGCCTCGCCGAAAACCTCGCCCCCGAGCACGTCCGGCCGGAGCATACAGGCGCGCTCGAGCTTGTCGCACACCTGCATAACCATCAACTGCAACTCACGCTCGACCAGGCCGGCGCGGGCCTCGCATACCTCACCGGCTCCGCCAGCTCGGCAGCGGTGGATCATTTCCTTGCCGGCGAATACGACCAGGCGGTCGAGCAACTGCGGCT
>Ga0307380_10009811_pt1 | contig 12125 bp, 9 predicted proteins | sample UN3MG_FD_202239 | JGI IMG/M metagenome (GOLD analysis project Ga0307380, IMG submission 202239) | Soil microbial communities from Risofladan, Vaasa, Finland - UN-3 | ecosystem: Environmental > Terrestrial > Soil > Coastal area > Acid sulfate soil | place: Finland: Risofladan, Vaasa | collected... | reverse complement strand
GGCGTGTCGAGCTGGATAATTAAAAGGCTCGAGCCGGAAGATTCAGCGTTCTTTAAGCACTCCTCGACAAACTGGCCGCTGACAGGGCCCACCATCCCGTTAATCTCAGCCACATCCACTCTCGGCATCCCTGCCTGATCTTCAGCAGGCCGGGCCGAAAGCCGACCTCCCGAAAGAGAGAGCGCAAGGCTTGCGTAAAACGCAACCATAGGCGCGCGGTGAACAAGCACTGTGAAAAATCTCAATCCGAAAACTCCCATCACATCACCTGATAATGTGTTGTATTCCAAAATGTTGGAAAGACTTGATTTGAAAAAGGAAATCGTTCGACCAGCGTTGAAACAAAAAAAATTAAAAAAAGCCCTTCATTTCAAGGTGTCATAATACCGGGCGTCTGTCAATAATTAAAGCACTAAAAATTATGTTTCATAAAGGATTAATCTTCTTTAAAGACACCCACTATAACTTTGGCATGACGGATTATTAGATCCCCGATCCGGTAACCCACCTCGAGAACCTGCTTCACAGTCTGGTCCTCCTTTCTGTCTTCCACCGGCTGGGTGAGCACAGCCTCGTGCAGGTCATAGTCAACCGGTACGCCCACCTGGTCAATCGTCTCTACCCCATGCTTTTCCAGGGCCTTGAGCATTGCTTTGTAGATTAATTCCACTCCCTGGATAAAGCTCTGATCCATGGAATTCTCATTCTTTCCGGCATGCTCGAAAAAACGCTTGAAATCATCCAGTACCGGAATTATATCACGGAAAACCAAAGACTTTACCAGACCGGCAAGCTCTAATTTTTCTTTTGCTGACCGGCGCTTGAAATTGTCGTATTCGGCCAGGAGACGTTTATACTTGTCATCGAGAGCGGCCAGTTCAGCGGAAAGTGCCTCAAGCTCTGCAGGCTTTCTTTTTCTAGGGGCCTTTATCGCTTCCACAGCCTCCTCAGTAAAACTCTCCGGCAGTGCTTCAGGTAAGGCTGCGGCTTCAAGCTCTACAGAGTCTTGTACTATGGCCGCCGGTTCTTGCCGATTTTCCAAATCGTCCTTTTTATGTTTCTTTCCTTTATCTTTAATTATACTCATCCTGACTCCTTTATCTTCGATATCGCTCCAGGACAACTGATCCGGGAGGATATAGGCATCGTTCAAGTTACACCTCCCGGACTTGTTTACTTCTATTCTTCAAAGACTAAAAATTGATCTTGATTATTAAATATGATTTTATTAAATTATAAGATTAATCATAAACTGTCAACTGATTGACACAATTGATTTTGGTTTTTCCGTAATTTCAGATAAACCGATTCGCTTTTTACTGTCTTCCCATCCTCTGGCTGGTTTATTCTTAGACAGACAGGTTATAAAGTTCTGATCCAAGAAGGCCTTGTACGATCTGGAGTCTGGATAATGAAAAATTTTACACCGGATGAACTTGCCGCCAACTGTACCTCGAAATATGTCGGCTGTGTCATTGCAGCTAAGTATGCGCGAAAGCTGCATCAGCAGTACCGCGATTCAACGCAGTATCTGGATAAAAAATGCACATCGCAGAGCTTAGAAAAACTCTGCTCCGGGGAATTGAATTACGAGATTGTCGACCGTAGGATGACCAAGAAAAAACCTAAGTCAATCTTTACTGAAAAAAGTTGATAATTTTAGCCTGCCTTGGATTAATCAAGCCCCTCTTCAGGTGAGGTTCTCCCAGGACCGAGACCGCTGGAGGGGCTTTTTTTATCCAGGCTCAAGCCATATAAGAGAACCTTTTCCGGTCTATGATACCCCGCGGCTGCCCGCCCTGGAAGAAAATTTTCAGATTGTCCACCGCCTCTTTCATCATCCAGATACGCTGATCGGGTGTAGGCCCGCCGATATGGGGTGTCAAAAGCACGTTCGGAAGGCTGCGCAGTTTGTTATCGCTCGCTGGGGGCTCCGGTTCGGTGACATCTACGGCGGCTGTGAAACGGCCGGTCTCGAGCTCTTCGATCAAGGCCTGCTCATCCACAATTGCTCCGCGAGAGTTATTGATAAAAACGGCGCCCGGTTTGATCAGCCTGAGGAGATCGCGGGTTATCAAGCGCTGGTTTCCCGGAGTATTGGCTGCGCTTAAAGTAATCACATCACAGGTCGAGAAAATCTCCTCGAGCGAGCTTTTCCTGAGCGATTCCCGAGCCGCATCCTGATCACTCAAATGCTTGCTGTAAACCCAGAGCTCGACCTCGAACGGGCGAACCAGTTTGATAAATTCTCCGGCGATCTGTCCCAGGCCGACTATGCCGACCTTTTTATGTATCAGGCTCACATTTTTCGACTTGTCGTATTCCCACCAGTTCTCATCCTCTTTCACCCATTCGGCGAAATGAAGCAGGTTGCGCAGGCAGGCCAGAGTGACACACAGGGTGTGCTCTGCCACCGGTTTGGCCATCACATTCGAGGCGTTGCAAAGGATCAGGTCTGGCCTGAGATCGAATAGCTCCCCGGATATAAAGGGCCTTATCTCTCCACCGGCATGAGAGATTATTTTCAGCTCCCTTGCTCTCTCCAGGACCATCCGGTCAATCAGCGGCGTATTCCAGGTGGTTAAACCTCCATCCCTGCCGGCGAAAAGCCCGGCATATTCGTTTCGCTCAAGCTCAGCCGGATCGATAACGACCTCGAGATCAGCGAACTCTTCCAGAGTTTTGACAATCCAATCGGGGAGCAAATCCGCACGGTAGATTTCCCGCACTAGAACCATTATACGAGGACGCACTTTAAAAATCCTTTGTTGAAAGTTTTGAGCTTTAAAGAAAAGTCGGAATACTGTTTACCAGATAAATAATATTTTATTACTTGTACTTCAGTGACAACTTTGTTTTGCAGGGTTGAACCTTTTTGGGCCAACCGATTCACTTTTCATAAACAATGAGGATGGAGACTCTATGCTGTGGGCTAGAGGGCTGCACTTTCAAGGTTTTAACTTTTGTCCAGGCTATCGATTGTAAACTATACTCTGGAGGTTTGATTGTGCACCGCTACAGCCTTCAGCCTTTAGCCTATTGTCAGCAGTCTTGACATTCTCAGTTATTTAATCCGTGCAGGTAACTATGCATTTCTAAGTTGTAAAAGCAATACCTGCTGATTCCAGCCTTTTTCCAGGGACGATCCGGCTCTTTCATGTAAAATGAGGTCAGGTCTGTTCACTGCCCTCTCAGGCTCCAAGCCTTCATGAAAGTACGCCGGCAGTGACAAGGATGCCGACTTTCAGTGACATAGCGATCAAGAGGCCACGCCGTGTGTAATCTTGAGCCTTCATGTTTTTTGCCTTTTTTTGATAATCCTTTAAAAGTTACCTGATAAACAAAAAAATGTCTGAGAAAAAGCTCATTTTTTTCTTGCGGAATCACATTTTTTAAAATAGAATATTTTCTAAAATATAAATGCGAAGGACTGAATCATTAATCAGCAAAATAGTCACCACTCGACTCATGCCGGCAAAGATCCCGCAGTAAAAACATTTTCTTAAGTTTCAATTCCCTTTCTCAGGAGGAAGATTTCTATGACTAAAGCCGATATAGTTGAACTGATTTCGGAAAAAACCGGTTTTACTGCAAAAGATGTCAAAATAATTGTGGAACAGTTTTTGGATGAAGTTAAAAACTGTCTGAAAGAGGACAAGCATCTGGAAGTACGCGGTTTCGGCACATTTAAGGCCAAGAACCACAAATCGCGCAAGGCCCGTAATCCCAAGACAAATGAAGAGGTTGTAGTCCCGGCAAAGAAAAAAGCCTTTTTCAAGGTGAGCAGAGAACTTAACAGTCTGCTGAATTAAAAAAAAGGGCCAGCTATAAAAGATCAATGAATTTATTGTGCACTCCAGGCACTAGGTTGCAGCAAATCTTATTCTTCAAGCAATACATCCATCCAAAATCCAGCCCGTCAGTTATAAGGGGAAACTTGTTTTTTTACTTTCTACACGTAATAAATTAATGAGAATGATTTAAGAGTAATAAAAAGCCTTCCTTAACTCAATCTACGAAACAAGCCTGCGGGCGGGGCTTTTCAAAAAACCGGAGTTTTTCCGAGGTCCGGAGATTTCCCCAGGGGCGGAGCTTTTCCAAGGCGTGGAGCTTTCCCGAAGTCCGGGGCTTTCCCTAGATCCGGTATTCTCCCCAAGCCTGGTGTTTTTCCAAGGTCCGGAGCTTTCCCGAAGTCCGGAGCTTTCCCGAAGTCCGGGGCTTTCCCTAGATCCGGTATTCTCCCCAAGCCTGGTATTTTCCCAAGGTCCGGAGATTTCCCCAGCTCCGGAGCTTTACCAAGGTCCGGGGCTTTTCCAAGATCTCCGTTCCACTTTTTTATTTCGTGAAACAAGTTCTATTTTCCAGCGAGTTTAACTTTCAGGGAAAAATTTCTGCTTTTTTCTACCTTTATAGATCTATCTAATCTTCCAAGACACAGCTCAACAAGAGTTTTAAAACACCTTTCAGGATTCTCACGCATTTCCCTTCCCAAAAGGCGCCGCGGTGTTCAGGCGTTTTCCTTTCAGCGGAAAACGATCTTTCCAAAACGGTAGGGCACGTGGAAGTCATCCAATCCGGTAGGACTGAAAGCGCTTTCTTCGAGGCGGTCTCCCTCGATATCTATCCGGTAAAGATTGATCCGCCACTGGTCGCCTGGTTTCGGTGGAACGTTGCCCGAGAGAAACAGCTCATCGAAACGCAGGGCGATCTCGCATTCCCAGAATTCAGCCTTGCCGTCGTGGGCATTAAGCTTCCCCTTGAGATAGACCTGGTGTTTAAAACCGCTGGGATCCCATGCCGTAAAACCCTGGAACCTGTCTCCCCTGCCCGGGGAACCGCAAAGGACTGCATTATTGAGAATAAGCGCATCAAATCCGGTATTGAGGGGACTCACCTCGAGCTCGTAATAGGCGCAAAGCGTGCCGGCGGGATCGATAAAAATTTCGACCACCTCTTCGTTATAAATCGGCTCATCGTGGCCTTTCATGGTCCCCCAGATATCAGGGTCCCGGCTGTGGAAGCCCGCGTAAAGCCACTCGTCATCATAGAGCAGGCGCACCCGGGTCGGATAGCGGGGGGGCTTGCCGGTCGAGCATTCAACCAGCTCGATTACCGGCGCTCTCTGCCAGGCGGGATCATCCAGGCGACCGTCCACTTTGATCGGCGATTCAGCGCGGAATATCTCATAAACAGGAACTTCACTTTTTATGTCCATGATTGATTTCCTTTTTCCGGTGTGCTTCCCAGGCTTTCACGGTTTTTTCGGATTTCGGAGAGTCTTGACAAATTGTGAAAACATAAAAAATTCATTCGTTCTGGTATTAACCAAACTACAATCCGTCCTGCCGCAGGTCAAGTGGACATAGCAGCCGGTGCAAAATCTATCCGGATAACTGATTGCCGTATCCGGCAATGAACCACCCGCTGCGAGGTATAATTAGGCGCTTAATGCGCCTACATCGACAACAAATTGTCGATGTGAGAATACAGAAGTCAGTAGTCAGAAGTCAGTAGTCCCCGCTCCAAATACATCGAGTCCGAAGCATGGTAGAAAAGGCCGGGACAGGTTACTTGGGGGGGGGTGAATTTTATATTCTGACTCCTGACTTCTGTCTACTGAATTCTGCTGAAAAACAGATTGAGAATGATCTCAGGTCGATCAACTGAATAGATTACAATAAATTTCAAATATTTTTTGCTATGTATAATAAGGTTAAAACCGATCTATCTTATCCTTGACCCGTGGGCGAACACATGGGTGTTTTGTAAAGACACATGGGTTCGCCCCTTGTATGAGTCACCCGGGGCGGGTGACCTCGAATCTGAGCTTCGAGGAATTTATTCGATTAAATGAAACTGTGCAGGGAACCTCTGATAAAAAACCCCACCGCCCGCACACGAGACAGGCGATGGGGTTTTGATTTGGCGCAACTTAAGCGCCGCGATCTTAGTACATATCACCAGGAGAGGGACCCGGAGGCATGTGCGACTTCTTCTCGGGCTTCTCGGTGACAATGGCCTCGGTTGTCAGCATGAGACCGGCGATCGAGCCTGCATTCTCAAGAGCAATGCGCACCACTTTGGTGGGATCGATCACCCCGGCCTTGACCAGGTCGGTGATCTTGCCCTCAGCAGCGTCAAAACCAACGTTCTGGGCTGCGTTCTTGACTTTTTCGACAATCACCGAACCCTCGGCTCCGGCGTTATCGGCAATCTGGCGCAGCGGTTCTTCGAGTGCGCGCTTGACTATGCTGATCCCGACCTGTTCATCGGGATCTTTTAATTTAAGCTTGTTGAGAGCCGGGATAGTGCGTAAGAGCGCCACGCCGCCGCCGGCTACTATACCTTCCTCGACAGCCGCCTTGGTAGCATGCATGGCGTCCTCCACCCGGGCCTTTTTCTCTTTCATGGCCACCTCTGTGGGAGCGCCGACATTAATCACAGCCACCCCGCCAGCCAGCTTGGCCAGGCGTTCCTGCAGTTTTTCCCTGTCGTAGTCCGAGGTGGTATCTTCGATCTGCTGGCGGATCTGCGAGATACGGCCCTCGATATCCTGTTTCTTTCCGGCCCCTTCAACCAGAGTGGTGTCGTCCTTGTTAATAGTAATTCTCTTGACATGGCCCAGATCGCCCAGAACCACGTTCTCGAGCTTCAGGCCGATTTCCTCGCTGATCACGCGGCCACCGGAGAGGGTAGCGATATCCTCGAGCATGGCCTTTCTGCGGTCGCCGAAGCCCGGGGCCTTGACCGAAACCACTTTCAGCGTGCCGCGAATCTTGTTCACGACCATGGTTGCCAGGGCCTCGCCCTCGACATCCTCAGAGATAATGAGCAGCGGCTTGCCGGTCTGAGCCACTTTTTCCAGAATGGGCAGGAGATCTTTCATTGCACTGATCTTCTTATCGTGGATCAGCACGTAGACATCTTCATACACGCATTCCATTTTCTCGGAATCGGTAACGAAATAAGGGCTCAGGTAACCTCTGTCAAACTGCATGCCATCCACGATTTCAAGCGAGGTCTCAGCGCTTTTTGCTTCCTCGACAGTAATCACGCCGTCCTTGCCGACTTTTTCCATAGCCTCGGCAATCAGGTCGCCGATTTCCTTGTCCGTATTGGCTGAGATAGTACCCACCTGGCTGATCTCGAGCTTGCTCTTGCAAGGGGTGGAAAGTTTTTTCAGTTCCGCGACGACCTTTTCCACGGCTTTGTCGATCCCGCGCTTGATACTCATGGGGTTGATCCCCGCGGTGACACTTTTGAGGCCTTCCTTAAAGATGGCCTGGGCGAGGACCGTAGCGGTAGTGGTCCCGTCACCGGCCACATCGCTGGTCTTGGAAGCCACTTCGCGTACCATCTGGGCTCCCATATTCTCGAAAGGCTCTTCGAGCTCGATTTCCTTGGCCACTGTCACGCCATCCTTGGTCACTGTAGGGGCGCCGAATTTTTTGTCCAATACGACATTACGCCCTTTCGGTCCAAGGGTAACCCTGACCGCGTCGGCCAACTGTTCGACACCTCTCAAGAGACTTGAACGGGCTTCAGAGCTGAATTCAAGTATTTTGGGCATTCCTTTTCCTCCTTAAGGTTGTTCGACGGTCGCCTGCTTAAAAAGGCTCCAACCGTCCGGGGTTTGACAAGACTGGCTCTTTGAAAAAAATTGTCTGAAAAGGTTATAAAACAGCAAGAACGTCGCTTTCACGCATAATCATGTACTCTTCATCATCGATAGTCACCTCGGTGCCGGAATATTTGCCGTAGAGCACCTTGTCTCCCACCTTGACTTCCATGGCGACCCTTTTGCCTTCATCAGTGAGCTTGCCCGGACCGACCGCCACTATCTTGCCCTGCTGCGGCTTCTCTTTGGCCGTATCAGGAATAATGATACTTCCTTTTTTCTGCTCGGTTTCTTCAAGGGGTTTTACAACCACCCGGTCCGCTAACGGTTTGATCTTAATCTTCATACGAGCACCTCATCTGTTCAGTTAGTGATTGTTTAAAACAAGGGACCAAAAAAAGAACCAGCGCACTGAAGGTTATTAGCACTCGACTATGATGAGTGCTAATAACCAGGGTAAAAAAATTTAATTTTCGTTTTTATTCGCCGGGCAGCTCTTCGATTCCGCGCATGAAGAGCAACTGGGAGCCTCGGTTTTTTCCAGCTTCCGGGCTTTGTCTTTGTAATCGGTCGCGTAAAAACCGGTTCCCTTAAAAATAAAAGTACCGGTGCTCATAATCCGCCGCACGTTTTTACTCTCGCATTTTTTGCAGAATATCCGCGGTTTCTCATTAATGCGCTGCAGGATTTCGAACCGATTTCCGCAGTCAGTGCATTCGTATTCATAAATCGGCATCTGAATGACCTCGTCTCAAAATACTCTGATTTTTCTCTATTCAAAATGCAAAAGTCATACCAGAAAGTCCAGCCTTTGGGCTTTCCTGTTTTAATCCAAGAAATATAATGGGTTATTGCCGATTTGTAAATAGCTATTAAATCACTGGTCATTTTTTAGACTCTGCCCACTTGGCAGAAAACTTGTGCCAAACAGGCACAACCAATTAAGAAAGCTTCACAACTCCCCGGCTGGAAATCAGCTCGCTTTTTCAACCGGCTTTCCCTCTCGAGTTTCAGTCTTGAAACGGACCTCTCCGGAGAGTGAATCGTAACAGGCCGTCACCACCGTGCCTTTAGGCGGCTGGTTTTCCAGGACAAAGCTGGCCAGCGGGTTATGGATCCACTTCTGCATCAGCCTCTTGAGCGGCCGTGCGCCGTAGACCGGGTCGTATCCCCTTTCAGCGAGAATCTTCCGCAGGTCTTTATCCAGCCTGAGGTTCAAGCCGCGCTCTTTAATTATTCTCTCAAAGCGGGCCAGCTGGATATCGATTATCTTATCGATATGTTCCGGTTGCAGCGGGTTGAACATGATTATATCGTCGATGCGGTTCAGGAACTCAGGCTTGAAGGTCTGGCGCAGGATTTCGGTGACCTCGTTTTGGACCTGCGATCTGCCGCTGCGGCCGGATTGTTCGATTATCGAGCTTCCGACATTGGAGGTCATAATGATCACGGTATTGGAAAAGTCCACAGTCCGGCCCTTGGCATCGGTCAGCCGGCCGTCATCGAGCATCTGCAGCATCAAGTTGAAAACATCCGGATGCGCCTTTTCAATCTCATCGAAAAGCAGTACTGAATAGGGCCTTCTGCGCACGGCTTCCGTAAGCTGGCCGCCCTCCTCGTAGCCCACATATCCCGGGGGAGCGCCGATCAATCGGGCCACCGAATGGCGTTCCTGGTATTCGGACATATCGATCCGCACCATGGCGTTCTCATCATCGAAAAGAAAGTCAGCCAGGGTCCGGGCAAGCTCTGTTTTGCCGACACCGGTCGGACCCAGGAAAATGAAGCTGCCGATTGGATGGTGCCCCTCGGTGAGGCCGGCGCGCGCCCTGCGGATGGCGTTTGAAACAGCCTCGAGGGCCTGGTCCTGGCCGATCACCCGCAGTCTGAGACGCTCTTCCATGTGCAGGAGCTTCTCCCGCTCCCCTTCCATGAGCTTATCCACCGGGATACCGGTCCACATGGCCACGACCCGGGCAATATCTCCCTCTTCGATTTCCTCGCTCAGAATTTTTTTGTCTTTCTGCAGCTCAGCCAGCCTCCGGCGGGCTGTCTCAAGCTCTTTTTCCAACTGGTTCAACCTGCCGTAGCGCAGCTCGGCGGCGCGCTGGAGATCACCGACTTTCTCCGCTTCCTGAGCCTCCCAGCGCGCTTTTTCTATCTGCTCCTGGAAAGAGCTTATTCTGCGGATCTGCTCTTTCTCGTTCTGCCAGGCCAGTTTGAGCCCTTTAACCTCCTCTTCCAGCTCAGCCAGCTCTTCTTCCAGTTTTTTCAGACGCTCGCGGCTTGCCGGATCGCGCTCCTTTTTCAAGGCTTCCCTTTCGATCTGCAGCTGCAGAACCCGCCGCTGCACCTGGTCAATCTCCGCCGGCAAACTGTCGATCTCGATACGCAGGCTGCTGGCGGCTTCATCTATCAGATCAATGGCCTTATCCGGCAGGTAACGGTCAGTTATATAGCGCTGGCTCAAGGCAGCCGCTGCGATTAGCGCCGCGTCCTGGATACGGACTCCGTGGTGCACCTCGTAACGCTCTTTGAGCCCGCGCAGAATGGAGATAGTATCCTCCAGACTGGGTTCGGAGACATAGACTATCTGGAAGCGGCGCTCGAATGCTGCGTCACGCTCGATATATTTCTGGTACTCGTTCAGGGTAGTCGCACCCACGCAGTGCAGCTCCCCTCTGGCCAGGGCAGGCTTGAGCATATTGGAAGCATCCACAGCCCCTTCAGCCGCTCCGGCCCCTACCAGGATGTGCAGCTCATCGATAAACAGGATCACCTCGCCTTTGGACTCGTCGATTTCCCGCAGGACAGCTTTCATGCGCTCCTCGAACTCTCCGCGGTATTTTGCGCCGGCCAGCATAGCCGCGATATCGAGCGCCAACAGGCGTTTGCTTTTCAGCCCCTCCGGCACGTCGCCATCGACAATTCGCCGGGCCAGCCCCTCGACTATTGCGGTCTTGCCCACGCCGGGATCGCCGATAAGCACGGGGTTATTCTTGGTGCGCCGGCTCAAGACCTGGATCACCCGCCTGATCTCGCTGTCCCGGCCGATAACCGGGTCAAGCTTCCCGGATCTTGCCAGGGCAACCAGATCCCGGGTGTAGCGTTTCAAAACTTGGAACTTATCCTCGGGATTCTGGTCCGTAATTCTCTGGCTTCCGCGCAGACCGGCCAGAGCTTGAAGGATCCGGTCTCTCGTGGCGCCAAACCTTCGCATCAGGCTGGACACAGGACTGTCCGAATCTGCAAGAGCGAGCAGGAGATGCTCTGTACTCACATACTCGTCCCCAATTTTCTCCGCTTCTTGCAGACCTTGCCTGAGAACGCGCTTCAGAGCGGCGCCCGGGTAAATCTCGAGCCCTGCTCCTGAGGCTCTCACCCCTCTATCCACCAGACGCCCGGTTTCCTCGCGAAAGCCGGGCAGGGATACCTCCAGTTTGTCGAGTAACGGCTTGACCAAACCATCCTCTTCCTCGAGCAGCGCGCTTAAAAGGTGCTCCGGCCCGATCTCCGGAGCCCCTTTCTGCTGCGCCGCCCGGTTAGCCTTCGCCACAGCTTCCTGTGCTTTTAGTGTAAAACGGTCCAAACTTAACATTGATAAACTCCTCAATTAACCACCCCGCGGCAAGCCGCGAGGTATCTGTTCGGAATTCGATTGATGAATTCGATACAACACTTCCCCCCCCCGTAGAGGGCACGGCATGCCGTACCCCTGCGCCTGGTATCAGCGGCAGGCTAGCCTGAGGCAGAGCTTCGAGGAATTCTTTTCGATTAAATGGATTTACCTGCCTTGCCAGACAAAATCATTAAGATTATTTCTTTAGTGCTCTTGTAAAGCATAAACTCAATTTCTATGCCAGCAGCAATTGGAGCCCTCCGTAGATCCTTTGAACCTTCCGGAAGACCGCTAATCCAGATTGGCCCGGAATTTAAAATACCTGAGCACCCGGCGGATTAAGATTCGAATATCCCTGCCATTTTGGCAGCAGCTTCCGGGACTTGGGAGAGAATTGTAGTATGGAAGGTAGATAAAAGCGCCACGCGCAAGAGTGAAACTTTCTCCAGGGAAGAACGCCTTCTGAAAAAGGGTGGCTTTAAAGCTTTTGCCAATGCAGATTTACCTTGGGCCATTCGATTTTGCGCATTCGGGCTGATAAGATCAGACGCTCCGGCTTTCCTCTTCTTTCAACCGTTCCCGAACCACCAGATACAGGATACTCAGCACCAGGGCCGCCCCCAGGCTCAAGCAGATATTGAGCAGCCTTTTGGGCCTGCTCTTGTATTCCGGAGTAACCGCAGGATCGAGCACTATGGCTGTGGGAGTATTGTCCATTTCTTTAATCCGCGCCTCTTCATACTGGGCGTGGAGAAGCATGAACAACTCCTCCTGCAGCCTGATCGCCCGGTAAAGCCGCATGTAATCCATGGCGATCTCAGGAAGCCCTTTTTGGATCTTGCCCAGGGCCCGATCCAGCTCGGCAATTTCCTTTTTCAACAGATACAC
>Ga0307380_10009810_pt1 | contig 12125 bp, 9 predicted proteins | sample UN3MG_FD_202239 | JGI IMG/M metagenome (GOLD analysis project Ga0307380, IMG submission 202239) | Soil microbial communities from Risofladan, Vaasa, Finland - UN-3 | ecosystem: Environmental > Terrestrial > Soil > Coastal area > Acid sulfate soil | place: Finland: Risofladan, Vaasa | collected... | reverse complement strand
GCTCACCACAGTCGTTCATGAGCCTTTGGCTCACCCTGGATGCATGAAAATGGGGACGAGTTGGGTAGACTGGTTTGATGAGCCCGGACCGGTGCGAAGGCCGAATCTCAGTGGTGCTTCGAGCCCGTACCACAGTCTGGCCAGGACATCGCCTCGAACCCCAAATTGTTGCCCGCGACGTTTGCAGAGCACGCAAAGCAGATTGCTTAGACCTTCGATGTCCCCCGGCTCCGGGTCGATGAAGGAGGTCGTCATGGACACGATGTATCGTTGTTGTGCCGGGTTGGACGTGCACAAGGAGACGGTCGCTGCGTGTGTACGGCGGGTCGATTCTGCCGGCCGAGTCGACAAGCGGATTCGCACCTTCGGGACGATGACCGGCGAGTTGCTTAAGCTGCTGGACTGGCTGACGGCGGAAGGCGTCCAAGCCGTGGCCATGGAGTCGACGGGAGTGTTCTGGAAACCGGTCTGGAACATCCTGGAGGGGTCGTTGGGCTTGATCCTGGCCAATGCTCGGCACATCAAGAACGTGCCGGGCCGCAAGACTGACGTCAAGGACTGCGAGTGGATCGCCCAGTTGCTGCAACACGGCTTGCTGCGTGCCAGTTTTGTGCCGGACCGTCCGCAGCGGGAGTTGCGTGACCTGACCCGACACCGCAGTCAGTTGGTGGCCGAACAGACCCGGGCGGCCAACCGAATTCACAAGACGCTGGAGGACGCCAACATCAAGCTGGGTTCGGTGGCGACAGACATTCTGGGTGTCTCGGGCAAAGAGATGATCCGGGCGTTGATCGCCGGTCGAAGCGAGCCGAATACTCTGGCCGAGTTGGCTCGGGGCCGGTTGCGGGAGAAGTTGCCGGCGTTGCGCGAGGCCTTGCGTGGCCATCTGACGCCGCATCATCGCTTCATGCTGGGCCGGTTGATGGACCATCTGGATTATCTGGGCCGCCAGATCGCCCAATTCGATGAACGAATCGAGCAGTGGATGGTCCCTTTTCGGGCGGCCGTCCAGCGGGTGATCACCATCCCGGGCGCGGGCCTGCGGACGGCGCAGAACATCCTGGCTGAGATCGGTACGGACATGAGCCGGTTCCCGACGGACCAGCACTTGGCCTCGTGGGCCGCGGTCTGTCCGGGAAATCGACAGAGTGCGGGTAAGCGACAAAGCGGCCGGACCAACCACGGCAATCGCTGGTTGCGGGCGGCGTTGACCCAGGCGGCCTGGGCGGCCAGCCACAGCAAGAAGACCTACTTGTCGGCCCAGTATCGCCGCCTGGCTGGACGACGAGGCCGCAAGCGAGCCATCGTTGCCCTGAGCCATACCCTGTTGGTCATGATCTACCATATGCTGCGCGACGCTGTCGATTACCGCGAGCTCGGACACGACTACCTCGACAAACTCCACCCGCAACGACTCACGAACTATCTGGTCAAACGTCTCGAATCCCTGGGACATACGGTCACTTTGACTCCGAACCAAGAGGCAGCGTAGGAGTATTTTCAAAGCAGATTATGCAGGCTATTGCGTATCTTGACGGCCAACAAGGGCAAGACAGGGTCTTCGAGTCCACCGGCACGAACGCGATCCGAGCGCCACCTCCTCAGCCCCGCGCCGATCTTTAAGATGTTCGCTCCCGCCCCACCCGGCATCATCATGGACAGCACGTCTGAGGCGGCGCATCGGCCGCAAGTGCCGCGTCGGCCGCCAACAGCCCCGCCCGGACGATGAACACCGCCGGGATCGCCTCGTAGGCCCGCCCATCCACCACCGTCGTGCGGCATTCCACCCTCGTCCCGAGCTGGTCACAACAGGAGCCGCACAGACTCCTGCCCTCTTTGGCGTGCAGCCAGTCCTCCAGCGGGCGCCCGTCCAGGAAGATGCGGTTCGACTCCGAGACGTCCCTGGCCACCGTTTCCGGGTCCAAGGGCGTCTCTTCGAGAACCACCTGCATGTTCAGCGGCCGCAGGCAGCGCCGCAGCAACTGAGCCCCCTGCCGAACCTTGTCCTGGGTCGTGCCACACCGTTGGCACGTTTGACCCCTCTCGTCCACCAGCCGCTGCCACTTGACCGTGACCGTGTGTTTGGAGCCCACCTGTGTAGCGGCGCATCCCGTAACAACCAGCATTGCAGCGACTGTGGCGAAAACCTTCATCATGGCCGGTACCTCACCGTGGCGACTGATCTGTTCATTCATCGATCTGGAGTGAAACTGTTATTAACCCGGCTGGCCCACGCTCCGTTGCCACTCGGCGTAGGCCGCATACCCACCGGCGAGATTGACCACCTTCTCTCGTCCCAGGCCCGTCAGAATCCGGCAGGCGTTGTAACTGGTCTGCCCGACCTGGCAGTGCACCAGCACGGGCCGATCGCCGGGAATCTCATCGAGCCGCTCGCGCAACTGCGGCAACGGGATGTTGACCGCGCCCTCGACGCAACCGGCGGCGTGCATCGCCGGCGGGCGGACGTCCACGATGAACCAGCCCTCCTCGCGTAATCGCGCCACGTCGGCCGGCTCAACCTGACTGACCAGACCGCGGTCCTGATTGTCGGCCACGAACGCGGCGATGTGCACCGGGTCCTTGGCCGCCCCGTACTGCGGAGCGTAGGCCAGGTCCAGGGAGGCGAGATCGTCCGCCCGCCCGCCGAAGTGGATGGCCGTGGCGATCACGTCGATTCGCCGATCCACGCCGGCTCCGCCGACGCCCTGGGCGCCCAGGACCCTGCGCGTCCCCGGTTCGTAGACCAGCTTCAGCTTCATCTCCTCGGCGCCGGGGTAATAGCCGACGTGGTGACCGCGCCGGATCAGGACATGGGCATGTTTGATACCGGCTCGCTGGGCGGCCTTCACGCTCAGCCCGGTCGTGGCGACCGTCAGCCCGAAGAAGCCGACAACGGCCGTTCCCGCGACGCGGGCGGCCGGCGGTCCTTCACCGGTGACCGCGATCTGGCCGGCCAGCCGCCCGTGCTTGTTGGCCGGTCCCGCCAGCGGGATCATGGTCGGCCGACCCGTCACCGCATCGACCACCTCGGCCGCGTCACCGGCCGCCAGGATCAACGGGTCGGACGTTTCCAATCGCTCGTTGACTCGGATGCCGCCGCGCGGACCCAACTCGAGCCCGGCGTCCGCCGCCAGCTTCGAGTTGGGTTTGACACCGATCGACATCAGCACCAGGTCGCACTCGATCCGTGTGCCGTCGTTGAGCACGGCCGTCGCGGCCAGATCATCTGCGCCCCGCTCCAACGACTTCAGCGCCGTTCCCAGATGCACGACCACGCCCTGGTCGCGAAGGTGCGCCGCCACGGGACCGGCCATGTCCTCGTCCAGCGGTGGCAGGACCTGCGGTTGCAGTTCGACCAGCTCCACGTGCAGACCGCGACCGGCCAGCACCTCCGCCCCTTCGAGGCCGATGAAGCCGGCCCCGACGATGACCGCCCGCTTCGGATCGTGCCGGTCGATCCAGGAGTGGATCGCGTCGGCGTCCTCCATGTTGCGCAGCACGAAGACGTTGGGTGCATCCAGGCCCTCCATCGGCGGGATGATCGGCGACGCCCCGGGCGCCAGTATCAGCCGATCGTAGGCTTCCCAGTACTCCTGGCCGTCGTCCAGATTGCGTACGCGCACCCGTTTGCCCGAACGGTCGATCTCGACCACCTCGTGGCGCACCCGGGCGTCGACGCGGAACTGCTTTTGGAACCGTTCCGGCGTCATCATCAACAGCGCGTCGCGGTCGGTGATCACACCGCCCACGTAATAGGGCAGGCCGCAGTTGGCGAACGACACGTGTCCGCTCTTCTCGAAGACGATGATCTCGGCGTGTTCGTCCAGGCGACGGGCGCGCGTGGCGGCGCTCGCCCCGGCCGCCACGCCGCCCACGATCAGGATTCGTCGGGCCATTGCACAACTCCATGCCCGGGCTTACGACCATACAGCAGGAAGTACGCGACCGGGATCACGAACAAGGTAAACACCGTGCAGGCAAACAACCCGAAAATCAAGCCCCAGGGCCAACCCCAGGTCACGGAACACGTCCATGGTGATCTTGCACTGGCGCCCTCGCCAGCCCAATCGACCTCGAGACCTTCCAGCATCAACCAAGGCACCCCGCCACCGCTACCCAGGCGACTTCGGCTCGGCTGCACCCCGGCCTTGATGAACGGCCCCGTTGCCGGTAAGATGCTTCCGCAGTTGGCCCTTCTGGTCGCGAACTTGCCGAAACCCAAGATCCGCAATCGGCATGGTCCGGGCCAGGATGCGCCGCGGCAGGTCGGACCGCGAACTGCGCAAGCGGGCGTTTGGACTCGTCGTTAACCGTCCCGCCGACGTAGGGTGGACTGGCAATGACGCGGCGCGGGCGATGAAATCAGAGCCGCGCACGTCAGTAAGCGGTTGGATATGAGGACGACCTTGTCCGGGGCTGTCCGCTCCCTCACGGTCGCGGCTCTGATCGGCGAGCGGCAAAATGGGCGATTTGGACAGGTCGTGCGGCCTTATGAGCCCTCGAAAGACCGTTTCCAAGCTGAGATCGGCGCCCGCGCCTTACTTGGCGCCGGCGTCCGCCCTCAAGCAAGGGATCAACACCGCCCCAAGCAGGTATCGGGACCGCATAGGCTGCCTACTCGGTCCCGATACCGTGCTTACTCGGTGCCAATCTCACCCTGGTCCGAACCCGATGTCACCGAGACGCGGACGCCACCTCACTGAGGGACGGACCGTATCTCAGCGAGATAGGCGTTCTACCTCACGGGGGCGTGGGTCCGACGCGGGCAGGGTGGAGGTGTAGCAATCAAGTTCCGTGAGGGACGCACGCGGCAGCCCTCGCGAAAGAATCGCGCCTCCACGCTAATAACTACAGGAGACTGATATGGGTTCTCAACCGGAAGCCAAAAGAACTTTTGTCGCCGCACTTGCTAGCCACGATAATGATGACGTAAACAACTCCTTATCGCGGCTCTTCGAGCGGCTTTACAAAGAGAGCCCAGACCGACTGCGAAACTTCCATTTCGTCGTTACCGGTGGCACCTTCAACCGCATACTGGCTGACGACGCCAAGACCGGGGGGAACATAACGCCGGTGTCAGACAATGAGGGCGCGAGAAGCTTCATACGGGCCAACACTACCTGTCTCCCCCCGCGGGAAGAGGGAGGGGTCACGCTCCTCTCCTACCTGGTTGTACAGCGTCGGTGCAGTGTGATCTGGCCCTTTTTTACACCTTTGACCGGGCATTGGCTTACTCCCGAGAACCTCGCTCTGATGCGCCTTTGCGATCTCTGGCATGTCAAACGCTTGATGAATCGCGGTTCGGTGGAGGAATGGTTCACGCGGGAGGCTGAAACTGATGCGAAGCGAAACCGCCAACCGTGGCCACCGAATTTGTATCTGGCAGATGACGAAGAAGAAGGAAGAACAGCAGCTTGCAACGCGCTTCCTCTTCGCAACGGCGGTTGGAGAATCAAACCCGAAGCCCAAGCGCTGCCCACAACGAATAATGGAGAACCGGACTTCCGAAGAATGACTCTCGCGCTCATTGCTCACGACGAAATGAAATCGCGCATGGTCGAGTTCGCCGTCGATTTTGAGCGCGAACTGTCCATATTCGATCGCATCCTGACAACGGGCACGACAGGGCGTCAGGTCGAAGATGCGACGCCCAAGCTTGGAAAGGGCGGTAAGATTTACCGATACCACTCCGGCCCGAAGGGGGGCGACATCGAAATCGCCACGGAGATCCTTTTGGGTCGATGCCATGTAGTCGTGTTCTTCGTTGACCCGCTTAATCCGCACCCACACATCGAGGACATTCGCGTGGTCTTCGGGGCTTGCATGATCCGGGACCAGGTTCGCATGCTCACAAACGAGATGCAGGCACGGGAGTGGATGGGACGGGTTGTTAGGAAACGCTTGTGACACATATCATCGCCAGGGGCGCACGGACGGGTGGCCGGGGTTCTTTGAACCTGGGATCTCGGCGGCTCGATTTGAGCCGGGACAACCCGAGACGGCTGACGGAACGTTGCCGAGCCGCGCACTGACGAATCGAGCGGAGGAGAGCTTGTTCCATGTTCCCGTGCGAGATATGGGCGAATCCGATCTGGTGTCTTTACGACAACTTGGCGGGGCAGGTCGTATTGAAGCACCCCTGGTGGGAGGGGCTGGCCGTCGAGTGCCCACATTGTCACGAGCCCCTTGCCGTCGAAGGCTACAGAGCCCACTGCTGCGGTCAACACTTCAAGACCGGGTTTGGCGAGATCAGACAGATCGAACCGGTGGGAACGCATGATCGGAGTTCGGGCCGCGGATGGGCTTCGCTTCGCCCCTATTGCGGTACCGAAGCCACGTAGAGCGCGTTCGTCCAGGCGACGGGCGCGCGTGGCGGCGCTCGCTCCGGCCGCCACGCCGCCTACGATCAGGATTCGTCGGGCCATCGAACCACTCCATGCCCGGGCTTACGGCCGTACAGCAGGAAGTACGCGACCGGGATCACAAACAGGGTAAACACCGTGGAGGCGAACAGGCCGAAGATCAGCGCCCAGGCAAGGCCCGAGAAGATCGGGTCCAGCGCGATCGGCGCGGCGCTGAGCATGGCCGTGCCCGTGGTCAGCAGGATGGGACGCAGCCGCACCACCCGCGACTCCATGATGGCGTCGAACAGGTTGCGCCCGCGACGCAACGAGATGTGAATGAAATCCACCAGAATGATCGAGTCGCGAGTCACGATGCCGGCCAGGGCGATCATGCCGATCATGCCCGTGGCCGTGAAGAAGATCGGGTCGGCGTACCCGCCGACGCTGCCGCCCGAGATCACGTTCAGCAGCCAGAACCCCGGCATGATGCCCACGACGGTCAGCGGAATCGCCAGCATCACCACCACCGGCAGGGTGAACGATCCGGTCTCGTTCAGCAGCAGGATGTAGATCATGACCAGGGCGGCCGCGAAGGCCAGCCCGAGGTCGCGGAACACATCGAGGGTGATCTTCCATTCGCCCTCGCCGCTGAAGACCACGTCGAAGCCCTCGGGCAGCATCCAGTCGACACCGCCGCCGTTGGCCAGGAACGTACGCCCGCCCACGTCACGCGGCTCGTCCGTGGCCACCCAGCCGGCCCCGATTGGTTCGGCCGCCTGCGGCGCCAGCGTCCCGCCCGCGACCCGATCGGCCTGGATATCGACCACGGCGTCGGCCGGCGCCCGTCCGGCCGTCTCGGCGAACACGTACGCCACCCGGCGCAGGTCCTTGTGATAGATCGTCTGATCCACCCGCTGCTCGGACCAGGCGCCGAGCTCACCCAGGGCCACCAGGTTGCCGCCCACCCCCTTCACGGACAGCCGGGACAGATCTTCCAACGAAGATCGTTCGGCCCGGGGCAGGCGGACGAGCAGCGCCAGCGGGTTGCGTTCGCGTTCGGTCCACAGCGTTCCGACGCGCGAACCACCCAACGCCGTTTGCAGTGCCGAGGCAATGTCATCCGTGCCGACGCCGTTGATGGCGGCCTTGGTCTTGTCCGGAGCGAAGACCCACTTGGTCTGCTCGGCCTCGGCGACGTCGTCCACGTCCACGACGCCCGGCTCGCGCTCCAGCCGTTGGCGCACCGTGCCGGCGGCCGCCAGCAGGTCGTTGTACGTGTGGTCGGGGCGGCCGAACACCTCGGCCACGACGGTCGAAATCACCGGTGGACCGGGCGGAGTCTCGACGATCTTGAGATTGACGCCGCCTTCGCGGGCGATCTCGTCGAGTCGATCCCGCAGCCGCAGGCCCAGCGCGTGGCTCTTGATGGCCCGCTCCTTCTTGGGGACCAGGTTGATGCGCACCTCGGCCATGTTGGAGTCCTGCCGCAGGTAGTAGTGCCGCACCAGCCCGTTGAAGTCCATGGGGCTGGCCACGCCCACGTAAGACGTAAAGCCGACCACCTCCGGAACGCTCTGCAGGAAGCTCTCGAACCTGCGGACCACCGCGTCGCTGCGCTCCAACGTGGTGCCCTCGTCGAAATCCAGCACCAGCAGCAATTCGTTCTTGTTGTCGAAGGGCAGCATCTTGAGCGGCACGTCGCGGGTGGCCGCCAGGATCGCCGATACGACCAGCAGGACCCCCACGCACCCCAGGAAGACCCACGCCTTCCAGCGGCTGGTGATCAGCGGGGCCATCATCGGGTGGAACAGCCGGTACAGGGCGCTGCGTTTGATCTCCTCGGCCGAGTGCTCCTCCTCCGCTGCGGCATCATCCGACGCAGTCGAGCCATCTGCACCGCGAGCCTCGCCGCCGGGCCAGCCGTGCTTCAGCAGGTGATACGCCAGCCACGGCGTGATGGTGAACGACACCACCATGGACATGAGCATGGTGACCGGGACGTTCAGGGCCATGGGCCTCATGTACGGCCCCATCATCCCGGTGATGAACAGCATGGGCAGAAACGAGACGATGACCGCCACGGTGGCCGCGATCAGCGGCGGGCGGACCTCGTTCACCGCTTCCAGGACGATCTTGCGAGTTGCCCGTTTGCGGAGACCGAAGTGCCGGTGGATGTTCTCCACGTCCACGATGGGGTCGTCCACCAGCAGCCCCAGCGACAGGATCAGGGCGAACATCGTCACCCGGTTGATGGTGTAGCCCACCAGCAGGTTGACTGTCAGCGTCAGCCCGAACACGATCGGCACCGCCAAGGCCACCACCAGGGCCTGCCGCCACCCCAGCCCGAAAGCCAGCAGCGCGATGACGATGACCACCGCCACGCCCAGGGCCTCGACGAGTTCGTTGACCTTCTCGTCGGCGGTCCGGCCGTAGTTGCGGGTCACGATCATGGCGACGTCGTCGGGCAGTGCCTGGTCGCGCAGCTCGCGGGCCTTCTCGATGACCTGTTCGGCGACGCGGACGGCGTTGGTGCCCTTCTTCTTGGCCACCGCCAGCGTGACCGCCGGCGCCGCCTCCGCGTCCGCCGTAACGGACTCCGACACCGGACCGACCACCGACCCGGCCGCCCCCGCCTCCTGCGGGCGGTCCCAGGCGGGCCCGCGACCGAAGCGAACGTACGAGGCAGCCTCCGCCGGCCCGTCGTGTACGGCGGCCACGTCCTTCAGGAACACCGGACGATCGTTGAACACCCCGACCACCAGGTCGGCGACCTCGTCGCGCACCGCCAGCGCCCCGCCCGTCTCCACCGCCGCCTGCCGATCGCTCTGCGTGAACCAGCCGGCCGGCAATGTGACGTTGCTCGCCCGAAGGGCCCGCTCGACGTCGGCCAGCGACACCGAACTGGCCGCCAGCCGCTCGACATTGGGCTCGATCCGCACCTGTCGAGGCCGCCCGCCCACGACCTCGATCCGGGAGATGTCCGCGATCTGAGCCAGCCGCTCGGCCAGTTCCTCCGCCAGGCGGCGCAGACGGTGATCGTCGACCTTCGTTTCCGACGCGCCCGTCAGCGTCAGGGTGACAATGGGCACGTCGTCGATCTCCACCGGCTTGACCGTCCAGCCGGTAACACCGGGTGGCACCATGTCGGTGTTCTGTTCGATCTTGTTGTAGAGTTTGACCAGGCTGCGCTCCCGGTCCTGGCCCACGTAGAACCGCACCGTCACGACCGCCTGCCCCGGACGGGACATCGAGTAGACGTGCTCGACGCCGTCGATCTGGTAGAGCAGCTTCTCCAGCGGCGTGGCCACGAGCTGCTCGACCTCCCGGGCGGAACGTCCCGGGAAGGAGACGAACACGTCGGCCAGCGGGACGACGATCTGCGGCTCCTCCTCGCGCGGCGTGATGGTCAGGGCCACGCCGCCGACGGCCAAGGACAGCAGGATCAGCACGATCGACAGGTTCGAGCGCAGGAACCTGTCCACGATCCCGACGACCAAGCCTCTGTTCGGTTCAGCCGGCACGGTCGGCCTCGCTGGATGAATCGACAGACTCGGGAAGGACCACGCGCTCGCCCGGGCTCAGACCGCTCAGCACCTCGACCAGCCCGTCGTCGGCGGGTCGGCCGAGCTGAACCAGTCGCCGCCGCGTCTGATCGCCCTCGATCACCCGGACCAGGTCAAGCTGCCCGACCCGGCGAACCGCCGCGCCCGGAACGCACACGGCCCGGCGGCTGCCCAGCGGTACGCCCAACTGCCCGAACATGCCGGGATACACGCCCGGCGGGCACGGGCCTGTCACCTTGACCTCGAAGGAGCGGCTGGCGGTGGCCGCCTCGGGCACGATCTCGGCCACCGTCGCCTCGCAGGGATGATCCAGGACATCCAGCTTCACGCTGACCTGCTGGCCCACCTCCAGACGTTGACGGAGCGACTCCCGAACGGTGGCCACCAGTTGCATCCGCGTCGGATCGTACATGGTGACCAGGGGCTGGCCCGGCGTCACCATGTCGCCCACGTCCACCAGCTTGTCCACGATCCGCCCCGACACCGGCGCCCGGATCACCGTATAGGTCAGAGCGGTCTCCGCCTCCAGGCGATCCTGGACGGCCCGCTCGTGCTGGGCCTGGGCCGTGCGAAGAGCGTTCGTGGCCGTGGTCAACTCGAACGCGCTGGCGCTGCCATCGGCCGCCAACGGGCTGATCCGCTCGAAATCGCTCTTGGCCTGGTCCCACGTCGCCTGGGCCACCTCGACCCCGGCCTCGACCTGTGCCAGACGGGCCTTCAGGTCGCGGTCATCCAGTTCGACCAGCACCTCGTCCCGGGCGACGTCCTGGCCGGCCTCGACGTGCACGCCCACCACTGTGGACAGCAACCGGGCGCCCAACGTCGTGCGGTGTATGGCCCGCACCGTGCCGACGGCCCACTCGGACTGCGGCAGGTCGCGGGCGACCGCCTCGCCGATCCTCTCGGCCGGGTAGCGCCCGGCGGATGTCCCTGCCGCCCGGCCGGCCTCGCTGTCCACCTTGTCGTGGAACACGCCGGCCAGCAGCATGAGCAGCAACACGACGACCACCAGGCTGGCCGCCGCCAGAACGATCCTCAGCCAGATCTTTCGGAAACGCTCCATGGGCAGGCTCCGCAACAGCAGGCGACCGGCGAGTTCGACGCTGCCCGGTCGGTGAGTGGGCCTGAGTTGGGCGGCAGAAGCGACGCGGCCGCTGCATCGACCGTCGCACACCGAGGCGTCGCCGCCGTAATCACCGACCGCCCGCGCCGGCCTTTAATCATCACATATCATGATTCTTTGACCTTTCGGGCGGCGGCGTCCCGCGACCGGGCCCGGCTGACATCAAGTTTACATGCCGTGCTTGCGCACGCAATCGATGACGGTCAGGGCGTTGGGGCTGTCCACGGTGTAGAAGATGCTCTTGCCGTCCCGCACGCTGGCCAGCAGTCCGCGGGCCTTCATCAGGTTGAGGTGTTGGCTGCAGGCGTTGGGGGGAATCCCGATCGCCGCGGCCAGTTCGCCGACCGTAAGTCTCTTTTCGGAAAGAAGTTCCACGATCCGCAGCCGTTGCGGGTGGGCCAGCACCCGTAGCATGGCCGCCGTCCGTTCCAGCGCCTCGATCGGAATCGGTTTGTGCCGCGCTCGGCTCATCCTACCTGTCAATATATCATCTGATCATGATATGCCCAAGCCGTGCCTCCCATCCTCCGTCGGAGCCGGCCCGGCGTCACACCGGCCATCGCTCAGGCACCCTCCGGCGGCGGAGCCGTGGCCAGAAGCTGGCTGATCAACGCACCCAGCAACAGGAGCAACAGCAAGGCCAGTCCGATAAGCGCCACCAACGCGATCTTTCGCCCCACGCTCGACATCGGGACCCGGTACGTGGCCGAGAACAACTCCGTCATGTCCGCTCCGCATTTCGGACAGGATTCGACGTACTCCGCGGGTCGGTGGCCGCAACGGGAGCAGGCGAACTCGAACGGCCGTTGCCCGGCTTCGTGCGAAGCATCCCTGCCCGGCTGATCGGCTCCCTGCGGAGCGCTGGCGTCCGGCTGATCAGGCTGATCGTCCTGTTCGCCACCGGAGATCATCACTGCAGTGTACCTCCGCCCGTCGGGGCCTTCACCCCAACGGTCTCGCCCCGCGCCCGCGGGCGGCCGATTTGTCGGGCCGCCCGGTTGCGACCTGGGCCATAAACGCTAGACTGCAAGGTTCTGCCAATACTCGGGAAGAGGCCCGATGAAGCTCACCGACATCCTCTCTGCAGACTGCGTG
>Ga0307380_10009809_pt1 | contig 12126 bp, 11 predicted proteins | sample UN3MG_FD_202239 | JGI IMG/M metagenome (GOLD analysis project Ga0307380, IMG submission 202239) | Soil microbial communities from Risofladan, Vaasa, Finland - UN-3 | ecosystem: Environmental > Terrestrial > Soil > Coastal area > Acid sulfate soil | place: Finland: Risofladan, Vaasa | collected... | reverse complement strand
TAAGTTAAAAATAGTTTCGGCTTTAAAAAGAAGTTTCTGGTTTGCCTTAAATCTATTCATAGTCTTACCCCCTACTTTTCTGAAAGGTACTGTAACTAAAAAAGAGTATCCTTAAAATATTATAGGGCAAAAGGTAGGTAGAGGTGAAATCAAGTTCAGATTAGCAAATAATTTGCTTGAAATAGAGATGAGGGTTTCAGAAAACTCTAGAAGGCTAAAAAAATTCACCTCCAGGCCCCTAAAAAATCGATAAAATGAGTACTTATCAGATAAGGGTTTCAAGGGGTGGAGGTGAAGAATAAAATAGAGGTACTCTAAAAGCCTTGCAAGACAAGGGTTTCAGAGTTTTCTGAAAGGCACAATGCTTAAATAGAAAGGAGAGTGTTATGAAAATAAATGCAGATTGGTACTTTAGTAAAAATGATGATTGGCGTGCTATGAGAAATTATCGTCTAAATCGCTTAATCGAAGGAATGAAGCGTAATCGGCTTGATGCTCTATTAATGACTAGATTGGATACTATTCGTTATACCATTAGTTTTAGGCCAGTTTATAGCATGTGGTTTCATGGGACAAGGCATATCGTAATTCTTACAAAAGAAGGTAAGATTAGTTTTTTAGTAGGAAGTGGTGATTATGATCGCGTTCAAAATACCATGCCTTGGATTGAAGATGTTACACCCTTTCCATTTTTAATTGAGCAAGGTTTATCCATAGTTTTAGAAGCTCTAAAAAAGATGGATGTTACTAAGGGTAAAATTGGTGTAGATATGTTACCCTTTAGTCTTTATAAGCCTCTTCAAAGAGAATTGCCAAATTGTGAATTTGTTAATGGTTCGAAAGCTATTGATTTTGCGCGCAAGATTAAATGTAAGGAAGAAATTGAATGTTTACGAGCTGCAGCAAAAATGGCTGATATAGGTATGCATACTGCACTTGATAATTTAAAAGAAGGTAATACAGAGATAGAAGTAGCTGCAGCTTCATGTAAAGCGATAGTGGAAGCAGGATCTGAGGATATAACTTATTTACCTCTTGTAGAAGCAGGTGAGCACAGTTGGTTAGGTTATAAAATCCCTACAGAGTATATTCTCAAAAAGGGTGATATGGTTTATATAGATACAGGAAACTGCATCGTAAATGGATATAATGGTGATATAGCCAGAATAGGTATAATTGATAGAGCATCACCTTTTCAGGCAAAGATATATCGCACATGTTATGAAATGCTTCAAAGTAGTATTAAACAGTTAATACCAGGGAATAGCACGAAACAAGTACTTGATGTTGCTGAGGAAGTAGCCAGAAAAAGTGGATTTGCAGAAAACGTATATTTTGGAATTCTTGGGCATGCAATAGGGACAGATTTACATGAAGTTCCTACAATTGGCGAAAAAGTTACTGGAATAGATAAAGGCGAAATACTGGAAGCTGGAATGGTAATTTGTCTTGAACCTGGTATTCTTGTTCCCAATATTGGAGGTGGACATCTAGAAGATATGGTTTTAATTACCGAAAGTGGTCCGGAGGTACTTACTAGAACTCCTTTTGAGGAGGATCTTTTAGAATAGTAATGGATAAAGGACTATTTTGATATTGGTTATTTTTTTTAACCCGAAGGGCAGAATACCACGGGCTTGCCCGTGGATGAATGAATAGGTGGCGATATGTTACAATGTACTTATGGAAATAAGACTATCAGGGCATAGTGCATATCGTACCGAATATCATATAGTATGGGTATCCAAATATCGCCGCCGCATCCTAAATCCTGGCCTTTCGGGGTACTTAAGAAAACTTTTTCCCAAAATTCTAAGAAGTCTACCCGGCTGTGAGATTATCGAATACAATATCCAGATAGATCACATTCATATGGTGATGATAATACCACCCAAATATAAAGTGTCCGAAGTAATAAGTAGAATAAAATATCAAACTACCAGTAGACTAAGGAAAAAGTTTTCCTGGTTATCCAAGATATACTGGAAAGAGAATATCGTTTGGTCACCAGGATACTTTGTCTCTACTATAGGCCTGGATGAAAAGAGCATAGTTAGAATACGTAAGATGGCAAAAAACCCAGGATTTAGGTCAAGAGCAAAGCTTGAATTATTTTAAAGTGCCACGGGCTTGCCCGTGGGTATCTAGTGCGCCTGGCATGGGTAACAGCTTGGCAGTAGCAACCATTAATTTAAGACAAAGGTGTCCATCGTGAGGTGGAATCTAAAGGAAGTCAGCGGCAAAACCTCAGGCCTGAGGAATACGAACTACATATAAGGCCATACAATCTGGATGAGTTTGCTAGCCAAAACGAAATCCAATACTGCCAAAAGATTGTGTGGTAGATGTAGCAAGCAGGTAGATGGGGTGAAGGCTATTATTCTTACCCAGAGAGGTCTGACCTTAAATGGTCAGAAGTCAGCAGAGGCCATAATATGATGGCACTCAGTAATATTGACTGCCATCTGAAGGGCGGAACATGAAGTGAGGGATTAACATGGTAAGTTAGAGAAACATATCAAGAAGGCAGAAAACTCATACAGAGAGTCTGCCCTGAAAAGAAAGCGGTGTAAATGCAAACTAATCAGAGAGAGCTTAAGTATGTATCCGGCACAAACCAGAGGTAAATCCCACGGAGAACAGAATAACGATTTAATGGAGGAGGTATCCAGGAAAAACATGTTAAAAGCATTAAGGAGGGTAGAAAAGAATAAAGGAGCTCCGGGTATAGATAACCTAACAGTAGAAAATCTTAAACCCTATCTTTCTCAAAACTAGTTATACATCCGTGAACAACTACTAAAAGGGGACTATAAACCTCAACCCGTTTTGCGGGTAGAAATTCCTAAGCTAAACGGAGAAAAGAGACTATTGGAGATACCTACAGTCATTGACCGCCTCATCCAACAGGCTCTCCTGCAAATATTGACAGATATCTTTGACCCCGGATTTTCTCCCTTTAGTTTCGGCTTTCGTCCCAATCGAAAGGCACATGATGCAGTAATAAAAGCAAAACAATACATAGAAGAAGGATACCAGTGGGTAGTAGATTTAGACATAGAGAAATTCTTTAACCACATAAATTATGACCTACTTATGGCCAGAGCTGCCCGCAAGGTAAAAGATAAAAGGATATTAAAATTAATTCGTCTCTACCTTCAATCAGGAGTTATGGTAAACGGAGTTAAAGTACTCACCAAAGAAGGGACACCCCAAGGTGGACCCCTAAGCCCTCTGCTTGCCAATATACTCCTACGACTTAGACAAGGAACTAGAGAGAAGAGACCATAGATTCGTAAGGTACGCCGATGATAGTAATATCTACCTCAAAAGCAAAAGAGCAGGCCAAAGGGTAATGGAAAGTATAACTGCTTTCTTAAAAGTAAAGCTAAATTCACAAAAGAGTGCAGTAGATATATCTGATAAAAGAAAATTCTTGGGTTTTAATCTGTACTATTACCACGAAGGTATCCGTATTCGCATAGCCCCTCAAGCCATTAAAAGTTTTAAGATGAAAATTCGCGAGATAACCTCAAGGAGCAATGGACAAAACATAATAAAACGAATCTTAAGACTAAATCTCTACTTAAGAGGTTGGATATTATACTTCTCTTTACCCCTATATCCTACAAAGATTAGAGGGTTGGATTAGGAGGAGATTGCGTATGTGTCTATGGAAAAAGTGGAAGAAGATACGTACTAAATATCTTAACCTAAATAAATTAGGGCTTCCAGATTGGGCAGCTCTTAGTTTAGCCAATACCCGTAAAGCTTACTGGTATATTGCAGGTGACTCTTTAAATAGTGCTTTATCAAATGCCTATTGGGCTGATCTTGGGCTTATGAGCCTAACAAATCGTTATTGTAAAATTCGTAGTGCTTTGTGAACCGCCGTATACCGAACGGTACGTACGGTGGTGTGAGGGGACGGTAGATAAATTAATTATCTACCTCCTACTCGATCAAAATACATTAATGAATTAGTCTAATCTTTAAAAATGGATATATATTATTGAGCCGCATAAAACTCCAGACTCCTGTCTGGAGATGTAGCAGCAGCCCGAAGGGCTCAAGCTCGTTTTTCGCTTGTAGCTAAAAGAAGCCCCCAGCTCCTGCTGGGGGAGTTTCACTTTTTATTAATTGTGTTTTAAGATGGTGTTAAGTGAGGCAATGTTGAAATCAATAGAGATTATTTAACTGGAATAAGTGGATATTATTGGTTTTTAGTAACATGGTTTGGTGATATTAGTTGGTATAGAAAAAATAAGAAAAAGAAAGAAGGTAGCATTTAATTGAGTTTAAATTTTAAGGGGAAAGTGGTCATAATTACTGGAGCAGGCCAAGGAATGGGCCAAAAACTTGCTTTACAATTTGCTAAAGAGGGTGCTACCCTTGTATTGAATGATTTAAAAGAAGAATTTTGTGAAGAAACGGCCATCCAGGCAATTAAGTTTGGTATAAGGGTGATTAAAATTGGTGCTGATGTATCGTGTAGTGGAGCAGTAAAGGAAATGTTTGAACAAGTTAAGGTAGAATTTGGTCGAATAGATGTTCTTGTTAATAATGCAGGTGTCCTAAAACCTTGCAATATTCTTGACTTGTCAGAAGATACATGGGATAGTCAGATTGCTGTTAATCTTAAATCAGTATATCTTTGTTCTCGGCAAGCAGCGATGATAATGAAAGAACAAGGAGGCGGAGTTATTGCAAATGCCTCTTCTTTTTCTGCAGTTATACCTTCAATTGGTATGAGTGCTTATTCGGCTGCTAAAGCAGCAGTGGTTAATCTGACCAGGACTATGGCGGGAGAATTTGCACCCTATAATATTAGAGTATTTGGATATATACCGGGGGTAATTGAAACCCGTCTTACACGAGATATGAGAGAACGTAATCTTGAAGGATTGGTTGAATCTATCGCACTACATCGATGTGGTAAGCCTGAGGAGGTTGCAAGAATTGTTGTTTTTCTTTGTTCAGAAGCTGCGTCTTACTTTACAGGTGGACTTATTGAAATCAGTGGAGGCAAGTATTGTGTTCAGAATGCAGAGGCAATGTGGAAATGATATAAAATAAACTTTAATAATTGTTACTTAGATTAACTTAGGGCAATTTAATAAGGTGTTAATTTTAGTGATGTCACTACTGGAGCAGGGAATAGATTAATACCACATCAGGCCAATGAATATGTAGAAATAGAAGAGTTAGTTGAAACAAGAAAGATGTATACTTTAACTGCGATGTTATATTTTAATGATAAGATTAAATAAAAAAGGGAGGGAGAATATATGGATATTAAACATATGGATATTAAACAAAAGTATGATAAGTTTGTCAATCTTTATAGTGTTAAAAAAATGGAAGACATAGTTATAGACAGGGCAGAAGGTGCTTGCGTTTATGATATAGAGGGTAAGGAATATATTGATTGTTTTGCGGGTATTGCAGTTAACAATGCAGGACATAGAAACCCAAAAGTAATTCAAGCTGCTAAAGAACAAATGGATAAGTTAGTTCACTGTTGTGCCTACGTATATTATTCTGAACCAGTAGCTCTGTTAGCTGAAAAATTATCCCAAATTACTCCCGGAAGGTTAGAAAAAACTTTTTTTTCCAATAGTGGAGCCGAAGCAATTGAGGGAACTTTAAGGATAGCTAAACAATTTACTGATAAATATGAAATTATTGCTTTGCAAGGTTCCTTTCATGGTAGAACAAATGCAACTTTAAGTATAACGGGAAATAGAAAAAGAAAATATAAAGGCGGTCCTTATCTGCCTGGAATTGCTTTCGCTCCTACTCCTAATTGTTATAGATGCCCTTTTGAGTTAGAAAAAGAGAAATGTAATTTAAAATGTGCCAGATACTTAAGAGATATTATTGATTTTCAAACAAGTGGTTCAGTGGCTGCCTTTATTGCTGAGCCAGTGATGGGTGAAGGTGGAATAATTGTCCCTCCAGAGGGATATTTTAAAAAAATTAAAGAAATTCTTGATGAGTTTAATATATTATTTATTGCTGATGAAGTTCAATCCGGTTTTGGGCGAACTGGTAAGTTTTTTGCCATTGAACACTATGGCGTAGAACCAGATATTATAGCTATGGCCAAAGGTATAGCCGATGGATTCCCCTTGAGTGCTTTTATTACTCGAGATGAAATTGCCAGGTCTTTTAAACCAGGTGACCATCTCTCCACTTTTGGCGGGAATCCTGTATCATGTGCAGCCGCCTTAGCAAATATAGACTTTTTATTAGAAGAAAATATTCCTGAACAAGCCAACGATAAAGGCGAAAAATTTATGTCTAAATTAAGGAATGAGCTAATGAAGAAACATAAATTAATTGGTGAGGTAAGAGGCAAGGGTTTAATGATAGGGCTTGAATTAGTAAAAGATAGAGAAAAAACCCCGGCAGCAGAGGAGGCTTCTAAGCTTAGAGAAATTTGCCGAGAAAATAACCTACTAATTGGGGTAGGCGGAGTTTATGGGAATGTATTAAGGCTTCAACCACCCTTGATTATAACTGAAGAGCAATTAGAAAAAGCCTTAGAAGTATTAGATAAGGCCTTTTCTAAATTAGAGAAAGTATAGAATAAATATTATATTTCGGCGGGATAGATTACCCGTTTATTACATTAAAGATATCTTAATAACCAAGGAGGACAGATAAATAATGGCCATTTTAAAAGAACCAATAAAAGAAGTGAAGATATTAAAAAATTATGTGGGCGGGAAGTGGATCGAGCCAGAAAATAACGGGTATCTGGAGGTAGAAAATCCAGCTACCCGGGAAGTATTAGCCAAGGTTCCACTTAGCACCACTCAAGAAACCAACCGGGCTATTGAGGCAGCCGCAAAGGCCTATCCCGAGTGGAGTGCCACCCCAGTAGCCAGGCGGGTAAGACCTCTATTTAAATTAAACGCTCTCCTGAGAGCCAACGAAGAAAAGCTTGCAAGGACCCTGGTAGCTGAGATGGGGAAATCTATACCTGATGCCATAGCGGAGTTTAAACGTGTCTATGAAAATATAGAAGTTGCGGCGGGTATGCCCATACTTCAGCAGGGAGATAAAATAATTGGCACTTCCTTTGATATAGACGGAGAAGTATTAAGGCTGCCCATCGGGGTCTTTGCTATGATTGCACCCTTTAATTTTCCCGCTATGGTTCCCTTCTGGTTTTTGCCTTATGCTCTGGCTACCGGAAACACTTTTATCATAAAAGCATCAAAACAGGTTCCTATGACCATGCAGCTGATTACAGAATATATAGACCAGGTTGGCCTTCCTCCAGGCGTATTTAATCTTGTCAATGGAGATAAGACTGTAGCAGAAGCTTTTATGGATAGTCCCAAGGTGAAGGGTATATCCATAGTAGGTTCTACTAATACCTGTAAAATTGTTGCGGAAAAGTGTGCCAAGACCAACAAAAGATTTCAGGCTATGGGAAGTGCTAAAAATCATCTGGTAGTTATGCCAGATACTAAGTTAGACCAGGTGATAAGAAATGCCACCACTTCCTGCTATGGCTGTGCCGGACAGAGATGCATGGCTTCTTCTGTCATTATTGGAGTAGGAGATGTGTACGAAACCCTATGTGCTAGATTTATAGAAGATTCAAAAAATATAGTAGTAGCGGATCCATTGGATCCTAAAGTAGCAGACCAATCTTTAGTTATGGGACCGGTAATATCTAAAAAAGCCAAGGACTTTATTCTATCCATGATTGAAGAAGGTATAAAAGAAGGTGCAAATCTGGCACTGGATGGAAGGGATATAATAGTCCCTGGCTGTGAAGACGGATACTTTATTGGTCCTACGGTATTTACTGACGTAAAACCTAAAATGAAGATACATAATACTGAAATATTTGGGCCGGTTGTATCGATAATTAAAGCAGATACTTTAGATGATGCAATTAAGATTATAAATGATCATAAATATGGCAATGGTGCTTCCATATATACCCAGAATGGCTACTATGCAAGAAAGTTTAAACTGGAAGTAGAGGCAGGTATGATCGGGGTAAATATTGGTATTCCTGCTCCTGTTGCCTATTTACCCTTTGGTGGTATGAAGGAATCCCAGTATGCTGATATTAAGGCCCAAGGAAAGGCTATAGTTAACTTCTTTACTGAAGATAAAATAATTACTGAAAGATATTTTACGGAAGAGTAAATTCCTTTTACGAAAGAAAAAACTATAAACAGAAATTTATTTTAAAACCTAATTTATGAGGTTTTAAAGTATTTTTCTGGGGATTTAATTATCACTCTACAGATGCAAGTTATGTGAATGTTTTAGAGGGTGTAATAAAAATTGAGGAAAAAATTCGAAAATATTATATAGATTTGGCTGAAGTATCTAAATCTTTAATCTTAGAGAAGAATTATCCCGTTTTTAAAATATAAAATAAATTTAGGGAGAAGGAAAGCAAATGAGAATAGCTATCGTTGGATCAGGAGCTATGGGCTCTCTATTTGGAGGTTTACTTTCTGAATCAGGTAATGAGGTATACCTTTTAGATATCTGGAAAGAACATGTAGAAACCATCAATAGGAAAGGGTTATGGATAGAAGGATTAAGCGGAGACAGATTTATTAAAATAAAAGCAGTAACTGAACCAAAAGAGATTGACGGTATTTCTGATTTAATTATTATCTTTGTAAAATCCTATCATACTGAAAGTGCGGCTAAAAATATATCTCTGTTAGTAGGAGAAAATACTTCGATATTAACTTTACAAAATGGTTTGGGAAATTTTGAGATTTTAAGCAATATCTTTGGTTCGGAGAAAGTAATAGCAGGGACTACTTCTTATGGAGCTACTATGTTAGGTCCAGGTAGAGTTCGTCATGCTGGTATAGGCCCTACTGCTATCGGAGAATTGAATGGAAAAATTACTAATCGAATCGAAAAGATTGCCCAGGTACTGTCTCAAGCTGAAATTAAGTCCAAGACTTCTGATAATGTCTTAGGTTTGGTCTGGAGCAAGCTTTTAATAAATGTAGGTATTAATGCCTTGGGGGTATTAATCAGAGTAAAAAATGGTGAGCTTGTCAAAGGAAAGTATAGCCTAAAGCTCCAAAGAGAGTTAGTTGAAGAAGCTTCGGAGGTAGCTAAAAGAAAAGGGGTAAAACTTATCCATCAAGATATGGTTAAAGAAGTGGCTTTAATTTGTGAGAAGACTAGTGCCAACGTAAATTCTATGTTACAAGATGTTTTAAAGAAAAGAAAAACAGAAATTGATTTTATTAACGGAGCTATTGTTCGGGAGGGGAAGAAATTAAATATATCTACTCCTGTTAATCAAGTAATAACTAATTTAATAAAGGCTGTTGAAGAAGCTTATCAAAAACAAATTTAAAGGAGGATTTTTAAAATGGAACAAAAGAAAAAGACTACTATTCCAGAATTTTTTAAAATGAAACAAGAAGGTAAAAAATTTACCATGGTTACTGCCTATGACTATGCCTTGGCTACCCAGGTAGACAAAACTGATATTGAGATGATCTTGGTAGGGGATTCGGCAGCTATGGTAATGTTGGGTTATCAGAGCACCGTTCCTATTGATATGGATACCCTGGTTACTTTAGCTACTGCGGTGGTTAAGGGAGCGCCCAATACGTTTATTGTGGGAGACATGCCTTTCCTCTCTTATGAAATAAGTAAAGAGAAGGCTATAGAAAATGCTGGTAGATTTATGAAAGAGGCTGAAGTAGATTGTATAAAGTTAGAAGGTGGAGTAAGAGTAGCGGACACAGTAACTGCCATAGTCAAAGCTGGTATTCCAGTAATGGGACATATTGGTTTAACCCCTCAGAGCAGTTCCCAATTAGGTGGTTTTAGGGTTCAAGGAAAAAATTTAATAGCTGCTGAAAAGTTACTTGAGGATGCTTTAGCTTTAGAGGAAGCGGGGGCTTTTTGTATAGTGTTAGAAGCTATTCCCAATCCTGTCGCCCAAGCAATTACTGAAAGACTTAAAATTCCTACGATAGGGATAGGAGCTGGTCCTGATTGTGATGCCCAAGTTCTAGTAATCCATGATCTTTTAGGTCTCTTTGAACGCTTTGTTCCCAAATTTGTCAAACAGTATGCTCAAATTGGGAAAGATATAGTATCTGCTCTTTCTCAATTTGATACAGAAGTAAAAACAGGAAAGTTTCCTGATGAAGAACATAGTTATCATATAAAAAAGGAAGTAGAACAAGAAATTATAGATCATCTGAAAAAGATAAAGTAACAAAAATCAGGAGGCACCTAAATGAAATCAGATTTACAGATTGCTCAAGAAGCTAAATTAAAACCGATTACTGAAATTGCCGCATCAATCGGAATCAAAGAAGATGAATTAGACCTCTACGGAAAATATAAAGCCAAGGTCTCCCCCGATATCTTAAAGAGGTTAAAAGATAGACCTCAAGGTAAATATATAGTTGTAACTGCCGTTACCCCTACACCTTTAGGTGAAGGTAAGACTGTAACTTCCATCGGATTAGGCCAGGGTCTGGCTAAAATAGGTAAGAAAGTAATTAATACTTTAAGGGAACCATCTATGGGTCCGGTCTTCGGCATTAAAGGAGGGGCAGCTGGTGGAGGATATTCTCAGGTAGTCCCTATGGAAGACTTAAATCTCCATTTTACCGGAGATATCCATGCAGTAGGAGCAGCCAATAATCTGCTCTGTGCCATGTTAGATACTCACCTACAGAAAAAAAACAAATTAGGCATAGACATCCATAATATCAATATCAACCGGGTAGTGGACATCTCAGATAGAGCACTACGTCATATCATAATTGGTTTAGGAGGAAAAACAAATGGTATCCCCCGGGAGAGCGGTTATGATATCACTGTTGCCTCAGAAGTTATGGCTATCCTCTCTTTAGCTACCGATGTCTTTGATCTTCGAGAAAGATTAGGTCGGATGACCGTAGCCTATACCACTGATGGCAAACCGGTAACTGCCGAAGACCTAAAAGCTGCCGGTGCCATGACTGTCCTCCTAAAAGATGCTCTAAAACCTAACCTTATCCAGACTTTAGAACACGGTCCCTGTCTGATGCACTGTGGCCCTTTTGCCAATATCGCCCATGGCAATAATTCAGTCCTTGCAGACCTAATAGCCTGCAAATTAGCTGATTATGTAGTGACCGAATCCGGCTTCGGAGCAGATATGGGCTTTGAGAAGATGTGTAACATAAAATGCCGCACCAGCGGCCTGAAAGTAGATTCAGCAGTAGTAGTATGTACCATACGAGCATTAAAGATGCACGGTGGAGCCATAAAAGTAGTTGCCGGAAAACCCTTGGATCAAGAAACGCTATCACAAGAAAATTTAGAGGCAGTAGCTAAAGGTTGTGAAAACTTAGAGAAACACATTGAAAATGTCCTCTTACACGGAGTACCTCCCATAGTAGTTATCAACCGTTTCCCCACTGATACACCAGCCGAGATTGAACTGATTAAAGAGAAGGCTTTAGCTGCCGGAGCAACTGCTGCAGTTACTCATGAAGTTTGGGCTAAAGGAGGAGAAGGGGCAATTGAATTGGCTGAAGCTGTAGTAGAGGCTACTAAAAAGCCTACTAACTTCCATCATCTCTACTCCTTAGATTTATCTATCAAAGAGAAGATTGAGACTATCGCCACCAAAATTTACGGTGCAGAGGGAGTTGACTATGCTGCCTTAGCCGAAAAGAAGATTAAATTATTTACCGAAGTAGGTTTCGATAAACTCCCCATGTGTATGGCCAAGACTCACCTTTCTTTGTCTCATGAGCCATCGGTTAAAGGCAGACCTCGTAATTTCCGTATACCCGTCCGGGATGTAAGAGCTTCAGTTGGAGCAGGTTTCCTCTACCCTCTTTTAGGAACCATGATGACTATGCCAGGCTTACCTTCTGTACCTGCATCTACTAAAGTAGATATTGATGAAAATGGGAATACAGTGGGATTGTTCTAAATAGTCGTTAGTAGGGGCGTATTGCAATACGCCCAAGGAAGGGCACGATTCATCGTGCCCCTTGTATATTAATAGTTACTTATTATTCAATAACTAAATATGTTAACATGATACTGAATGAGTTTGTAGTTGGTTAAGGCCGTCGTGCCCCTGGAGCAATCATCTTT
>Ga0307380_10009807_pt1 | contig 12127 bp, 10 predicted proteins | sample UN3MG_FD_202239 | JGI IMG/M metagenome (GOLD analysis project Ga0307380, IMG submission 202239) | Soil microbial communities from Risofladan, Vaasa, Finland - UN-3 | ecosystem: Environmental > Terrestrial > Soil > Coastal area > Acid sulfate soil | place: Finland: Risofladan, Vaasa | collected... | reverse complement strand
GCCGCCCACCCAAGTATCCGGTGATGACCAAACCCCGCGTCGATTTGCGAAAAGCGCTGCTGGAGAAGCCACTTGCGGCTTAACTTCATGGCATTCGTGCCTGTCCCGAATTCTTACCGAATTCTTATTCGTGCACGAGTGCCGGGGTTCGTCCGCCGGACGGCCCCCGGTCTCGGCACCGTGTGGCCTACGCCGTACAGGGACGTTGCTGGGACGGGCCGACTCTCCCGCCGCGCCGACTGATTCGCCATCGAGGGAACGGCGTTCTTGGGTCCGGAAGCGGCAGGAGCCCGGGGGACCGCGGGTTGCTGCGGTGAGACCCGGCCACCCCGGTGCACACTCTTTCCGCGCGGCCGGTTCCTGCGTTGCCGCGTCCGTGGTTGCCTAAGACTGCGGGGGCCGGTAATATGGCGATTTCGGTTGCAAGAGACCGTTACCCATTGCGGGCCCCGTTTTGCTCAAGGCTTTCGCCCAGAATGCCGAACTTGACATACGTCATAAGGGTACGTACACTAGGAAGGTCGATTGTCCCCCCCTCTCGGTCGCGAGGAAGCTGACCGATGCCGCCTCTGACCGACCCGGAGCGGTTGCGGCACTACCGTGAGGCCCTGAAGCGATGGAGCTGCTCCGGTTACGTGACGTGGGAGCCGTTTGCGCGGCAATGGGTTCGGAAGAACCTGGCCGGCTTCACGCCGCCCGAGGTGAGCCGACTAATGTGGGAGCACGTGCAAGCCGGCGGAGAGATCGACGAAGTACGGGAGCGCCGGCCGGAGTGGAGCGAACACAAGTTCCATCACGACTTGCGGCTGAAAATCGCGGGCCGGCTCGTGTATGTCGAAACCCGGTTGCTCATGGATGAGCGGGACATCGAGCACTCGACCATTAACGTGGTGAATATTCATGACGCGTAAGCAAGCAGCCAAGCCGTTTCCGTGGCGCTGCCCGAGGTGCCTTGGGCGTGAGGTGCGCCCAGTTACCATCGAGCACACCTCGCAGGTGAAGCACGATGGCCGGTTGCACGAAATCACCCTGCGCGAGTTGGTGGTCCCCAAGTGCCCCGCCTGCGGCGAACTCGTGTTCTGCAACGACACGGAGGAGCAGGTCAGCCGGGCCTTGCGCGACAAGCTCGGGCTGCTCCAGCCGGACGCGATTCGCAGCCGACGGAAAAGGCTCGGTCTGACACAGAAGGCGCTCGCCAACTGCATCGGTGTCGCGCAAGAGACAATTTCACGCTGGGAATCCGGACTGCTGATCCAGGCTCGCGCCATGAACACGCTTCTGCGCGTCTTCTTCGATTTTCCCGATGTGCGTCTCGCGCTGGGGGAAGGATTGAAGAGCTTGGACCTTGCTGGCAATCTGAGTGATTGGGCGTCCATGGCGCAGTCCGCGCCGGTCGTATCAACTGGTGCCTTCGTCGATTCCGTGACGTGCTTCCCTTGGATGTTCGACGTTCAGCCTCCGGTGACTGCGATGTTCGAAGTCCCTGTCGCCTCGCAAGGGTCGATCGCCGCCGAGGTCGGCTGCGAAGCGACCCCTACAGACAGAGTCTCCGCTGAATCATCGTTACGGATAGCCGCGTGAAAACAACCGAGACCAAACCAGCGTCAGCGCCGCCCCGAATGGAACTGGCGATCCTGGTCTCAGATCGGGTGCAGATTCAGGACGTCCGGCTAATTCGATGCGACTGTCGTATCGAACCGCGTGCCCTTGCGCCTCCACATCCGCCGCGCTTGCAGGCGAACTTCGCGCACGAGGCGTCTACGCAGGTTGGGCCTGACTGTACGCGGATCGCTGTTGTTACGCGTTTTCGATTCTCGGCGATTCGAGAGGAGAGCGAGAAACACGAACCGTGCGTCGGTATCGAGGCGTCGTTTTTGGTGACATATGCGGCCGAAGGACTGACCGGGCTTGGGCCGGAGCACTTCAACAGCTTCGGCGCGCTCAACGGGATCTTCAACGCCTGGCCGTATTGGCGCGAGCTGCTGCACAATCTGACTTTTCGAATGGGCCTTCCGGCGTTCGTATTACCCGTCCTGCGTATCGGTTCGCTTAAGCCTCCCCCCTCGAATGCCAAAGACGTACCGGACGACGCGGCTAACGCAGGCACCCACAGCACGCCGCAGTAATTCCTGAATGGCAGGCACGATTCGGCGCAGCCGAATTAGGCAATTAGGGACAGCGGGGCTGTTGAAGAGCTCGCCTTTTTGTTCGGTTACGCGGCAATCTGACGCCGCCCCTAGAACTCGAGACTCGTCGGGCGTACATGCTTGCGTGGGGACCACAATGGCCCGAAGCGGGCCTGCCGGGTGAGTCGCAGACCGCACAGCGCGCGCAAAAGCGCCGCCAGGCGCTTCAGGTTCATCACCGCCGCGGCGAGGTGCGCACCGACAACTCGGACAACAACGTCATCGAGGCCTACGCCACCGACGGGCTGGAGGACGTCATCGTCCGCCGGGGCTGTCCCCCTTGACACGCGAAGCGGGCGAAGCCCGCACGGGCCTTACGGTCCGGGCCGCGCCGCGGCCATTCGCGTGTCAAGGGTCCGCTCTGCCACGTACGTGGCCACGTTCAAGTCCAGCCCTTGACACACGGCTCAGGCAAAGGGAGCCAGCCGCTCGGGCGGGAAGCTGCCGACGAGTTGCTCGATCGTCTTGCGACGAGTGCGGCCGCTCTTGAGTGAACGCTCCCTTTGCCTTGCTTGCTCCAGCGTCTCGAACTCCTCGAAGTAGACCAACTCCACGGGCAGACGCCAGTTTGTGGAGCGCACGTCCCCCGCGCGGTGCTGGCCGAGACGCCGGAGCAGATCGTTCGTGCTGCCGTAGTAGTAGCAGCCGTCCGCGCAGTGCAGGATGTACGTGTACGCGGGCATGTCCCTAGTGTTTAGGGCACGAACGACGCCGCGTGTCAAGGGTTCATTCCACGACGACAGCCATCCGGGCTGGCTGGTCCGCTGGCTCAGCCCGGGCGACTACCACGCCGTCACCATCGACCCATCCGACGGCAGCGTCAGAACCATAGCCGAGCGGGTTGTCACCGGTGTGGGCCGTGGCGTAAGCTATTCATGGACCGGCGATGGGAGAGCTGGAAATGCAACTGGCAGCGCTTACGCGACTGGTAACCGGGACCGTCGCGGCCGGGACTGCGATGTTCGCGGCCGGTGGCGGGTGTATCGGCTCGACGAATGGGACGGGGTCGGGAGCCGGCTCGGGCCAGGCGAGTAGCGAGCTCCGCCAATTCCCGTTGGACACCTTGCGCACCGCGACGATCTCGATCGACGGACACGAGTTCCGCGTCTGGCTGGCCCTGACCGCCGATCAGCAGACCGAGGGCCTGATGCACGTCTCCGAGGACGAGATCGCGGACGACCAGGGCATGCTGTTTGTTTTTCCGGACGAACGGCTGCACGCGTTCTGGATGAAAAACACCATCACCCCGCTCGATATCGCCTACGCCCGCATGAACGGCACCATCGTGAAGATCTGGACGATGACCCCGTTGACGCTGCAGTCATACCCCTCGATCGAGCCGGCGATGTTTGCGCTGGAAGTCAAGGCCGGCACGTTCGAGCAGCTCGGTATCCGGGAGGGGGACCGGATCGCGATTCCCGACGAAGTATTCAAGGCATCACCCTAGCCCGACGAAGCCTCTGACAGCGGTCTGTCCGGAGTGAAGGCCGGCCGGCGGTCGCACGCCGGGCGCTGTTCACTGTCCCCCGGTCTCGGGAAGGAGTCGGCGTGTACGGATGAACCTCGCGGCCCACGTATTACTGCTCGACGCCGCCCCCAAACGAACGGAAAACCTCCAGGACCGTTTGCGGGAACGTGGCGTGCTAGCGGTTCGCCTGGACCTGGCCCGTGCCGGCGGGGCGGACCAGGCCCTGAAGGCCGCCGATGTCGTCGTCATTGCCATAGACCATGAGCGGATCGGCCAAGATGGGGACCGGCTGGGCAAGCTGTTGGGCACCCTGGCGGACAACGGCGTGCCGACGCTGCTGTGGGGCCTGCCCGATAACCACGGACTAGCGGCCGCCCTCCCGGCAGAATGCCTGGCCGCCAACGTCAGTCTCGACGAGGTGGTGGGGCGACTGACGACCATGACGCGCTACGCCCCGCTGGTCAGACGACTGGACGGGGAACTTCAACACATGCGGCGGATCGGTCAGCAGCTCCAGCGCTACTTCGACGAGATCGACAAGGAAATGCGGCTGGCGGGCCGTCTGCAACAGAGCTTCCTGCCACCGTCGCTGCCGCAAATGCCCCGGCTGCAAGGCGCCTGCCTGTACCGCCCGGCAAGCTGGGTGAGTGGCGACGTCTACGACGTGTACCAGATCGACGAAAGCCACGTGGGGATATTCCTGGCGGATGCGATGGGACACGGGACGGCGGCGGCGCTGATGACCATGTTCTTGCGCCAAGCCCTGTTCGCCAATCGCGTCATGGGGAGAAGGCGTCGGCTCGTCGAACCAGCGGAGGTGATGAAAGGGTTGAACGACTGCCTCATCGAGCAGCAATTGCCGGACTCCCAATTCGTCACTGCCGCGTTCGGCATCATCGACACGACCTCGCTCGAGTTGCGGCTGGCGCGGGGTGGTCACCCGTTCCCGCTGCACATCAGCAATCAGGGCGAGATCCGTGAGCTCCGCCAAACGGGGGGCTTGCTGGGGTTGGCGGACCTCGACGGGGACTTCGGCGAAATGCGCGTCCATCTGGAGCCGGGCGACAAGGTGATCTTCTACACGGACGGTGCCGAAGAGAACTTCATTAAGTCGCGCCAGCCGGAGCCGGTCGGGGTTGAATTCACCGCCAACCTGCACGCCTGGGTCAAGCTCGAGGCCCCCGCGTTCATCGAGGCAGTGGACCGTTTCGTGGATCGCCAGGCGGGCTCGCTGCACCCGGTCGATGACGTGACAGTGGTCACACTGGGTGTCACGGCCTGAACTCTCCTCGTGTTCCCGGCCGCGCTCCGAGGCCATCGGCAGCAGGCCAGTGGACACCTACCCCGGTACCCGGATAATGCCTGGCGACGGAGCGCGTGCGGCTTGGTGACCGAGCGACGGCGAAGTCAGACGGGCGCCGGGTGGCCACCAACACTCCCGCCGTAGCGGTATCAGGAGGACCCGATGCCGGATCTCGAGACAACTGGCGCGCAGCCGAGCTGGAAGCTCAATCCGCGCCAGCACCTGCTGGTGGGTCTGGTGTTTGTGGGGGCGTTGGCGGTGCGCGGCGTATACCTCTGGGGGCAGTCGCTGAGTAATCCACTATTCGACCATCCGATCATGGATGCGCGCGTTCACCACGACTGGGCCCAGCAAATCGCGTCGGGACAGGGCTGGGGTGAGAAGCCGTACTTCCGCGCGCCGTTGTACTACTACACGCTAGGCATTCTTTACAAGCTGTTCGGCACGAGCGTGGCGGTGGGACGCGTCGCCGGCTGTGTGCTGGGGGCCGTCACGTGCTACCTGATCGCGTGGCTGGGGATCGTTCTGGGCGGATTCCGCGCCGGCTTGCTGGCCGGCATCATTGCCGCGGCATATTGGCCGTTCATATATTTCGACGCGGAGCCGCTCACCGTCGGGCTCGAGCTGCTCTTCGACGTTGCGCTGCTGCTGCTCCTGACGGTTTCCGCCCAGCACCGCGCGCCGTGGCTGTTCCTGATTTGCGGCGTGGTGTGGGGCTTGTCCGCGATCACTCGTCCGAACGTGCTCGCGTTCCTGCCCGGTATCCTGGTCTGGCTGTGGCTTGTCCTGCCACGCAAGCAGCGCGCCAAGGCATGGCTGGCCCGGGCGGCACTGGTGTGCGCGGGCGCGGCGGCATGCGTCCTGCCGGTGACGCTTAGGAACCACAAAGTCAGCGGTGAATGGATCCTGATCGCCTCGCAGGGGGGTGTGAACTTCTACATCGGGAACAACCCACACTCCAACGGCTATACCGCGATCGTGCCGGGCACGCGGCCAGACTGGTGGGGCGGGTTTGAAGACACACACCGCATCGCCGAGCAGGCCCTGGGCCACAAGCCGACCGAAAGCGAGGTGTCCAACTACTGGTATGGCAAGGCATTCGAATGGATTCGGGCCGAGCCGGGCGCGTGGCTGGGTCACATGCTCAAGAAGCTCCGGCTATTCTGGAGCCCGGCGGAAATCCCCAACAACCAGCCCATCTGGTTCTTCGCCAAGCTGGGGTGGGTGCCCGTGCTGTTCTGCTGGGTCGGCTTCCCGCTCATCGCGTGCCTGGGATTGGCCGGGATGGTCATTGTGCTCCGGCAGTGGCGGACGTGGTTCTTGCCGACTGTGTTCCTGGTGATCTATATGGGCACGGTCGTAGCGTTTTTCTGTCCGGCGCGCTACCGGCTGCCGATCGTGCCGGTCCTGATTCTCAGTGCCGCCGCCGGCATCCTGCAAGTAGTGGAACTCTTCCGCACACGGCGGATTCGGCCCTTGTTCGGTTATGCGGCAGTGCTTGTCGCCGGGACGATCTTCTTCTACATCAATCGGTCCGATTGGACGGAGTTTCGACGCGGTGGAGCTGGGGAGGGCCACTACATCCTCGGTAACCATTTTGCGCAGGCCCGGGACGACAAGCCGCCGGACTACGAGCGGGCCGCCGAGCACTACGCCGAGGCGGTGAAACTGCGACCCAAGGACCAGGCCATTCAGCTTCGGTTGGTTGACACGCTGATGAAGCTCGGCCGGCGGGAGGAAACTGAGCAACAGTTCGCCGAGTTGCTCAGGACTTGGCCGCGCGACGCGACGGTGCGCTACGCCTACGGCGTGTTCCTGGAAGGAACCGGGAGGCCCGATGAAGCGGTGGAGCAGTTCGAGGTTGCGCTTGAGGTGCGACCCGCCAACGTGGACGTGCGCCAAAAGCTGGCCGACACGCTGCGAATACTGGGCAGGTATGAGGAGGCGGCGGCGCAAGCACAGGAGGCAATGGCGCTGCTACCGGACCTGATTCCAGCCCGGATGACCCTGGGGATTTCACTGATCAAGCTGGGGCGCTTCGAAGAGGCCGTCAAGCAATTCGACGAAGTCTTGAGCCGGGAACCGACAAACCGGCTCGCGCTGCACTACCGCGGTAACGCACTGGCAAAGCTGGGCCGCTTCGAGCAGGCGATTGCCAGCCTTCAGGAAGCCCTGTGGCTCGATCCGTTCCACGCGCAGGCCAGCAATGACCTCGCCGGTGCGCTGCAAGCCGTCGGACGGGATAAGGAGGCGCTGCAGGTACTCAGGCAAGCCTTAGGCGGGTCCCCGCGTGACCCGCGGCTGGTCAATAGACTGGCCTGGCTCCTGGCGACCACGAACGATGACGAGGTGCGCGACGGCGAACGAGCCATCGGACTGGTCCAACGAGCCATCGAGTTGACCGGCCGCCCCTACCCGGAAACGCTGGACACGCTGGCGGCCGCTTACGCCGCGGCAGGGCGCCTCGAGGAGGCGATCAACACGGCCCGGCAGGCAATCGAAATCGCCCGCAGTAGCGGTCGCAACGAACGCGCCGACGAAATCGAAACGCGCTTGCGCTTGTACGAGCAGGGGCAACCCTATCGGGCGCCGAGAGCGAAGACCGACGCGGATTGACACCGGGACAAGGCGCAACGGGGAGCTCGCATTGGGCGGGCCACTGCGGGGGTCGCTCGGCGGCGGGGCTCTTCAACGGATGGGGTAAGAGTCACCACCCTGTCCCCAACTCTCGCCCGACGCTAAACTGAACAGCATGTTCGACGTACTCAGCGAAAAGCTCGGTGCTGTGTTCCAGGGTCTGCGGGGCCGTGGGCGGATCAGCGAAGATAATGTGCGCGAGGCGATGCGGCAGATCCGCACGGCGTTGCTCGAAGCCGACGTCAATGTCGAGGTCGCCCGCAAGTTCTGCGACGAGTGCGCGCAAAAAGCGCTTGGCCAGAAGGTAATCGAGACGCTGCGCCCCGAGCAGGTGATGGTCAAGGTCGTGTACGACGAGCTGGTCCGCCTGATGGGGCCCGTCGAGACGCACATCCCCTTCGTCTCCGACCCGCCCACCATCGTCCTGATGGCCGGGTTGCAGGGCTCCGGCAAGACCACTACCTGCGCGAAACTGGCCCGCTACTGCATGAAGCGCGGCAAGAAGCCGCTGCTGGTTGCCGCCGACCTCAAGCGGCCGGCCGCCATCGACCAGCTCGAGGTGCTCGGGCGCCAGCTCGACGTTCCGGTTCACGCCGAGCGCGGGCACCAGAACGCCGTCAAGGTTTGTCGCAACGCGGTTCGCGAATCGCGAAAGCTGGACCGCGACGTGGTCGTTCTGGACACCGCCGGCCGGCTGGCGATCGACGAAGAGATGATGACCGAGATCTCGCAGGTCGCCAACGCCACCCAGCCGCACCAGATCTACCTCGTCCTAGACTCCATGACCGGCCAGGACGCCGTCAATACCGCCAAGGCCTTCGACGAGCGGCTCGAGCTCGACGGCGTGATCCTGACCAAGTTCGATTCGGACACGCGCGGCGGAGCGGCGCTGTCGGTCAAGGCCGTCACGGGCAAGCCGCTCAAGTTCATCGGCGTCGGCGAAAAGCTGGATGCGATCGAGGAGTTCCATCCGGAGCGCACCGCCGGGCGCATCCTCGGCATGGGCGACGTGCTTACGCTGGTGGAGAAGGCCCAGCAGACCTTCGACGCCGAGCAGGCTGCCAAGGCCCAGGAGAAGATGGCCAAGGGGTCGTTCGGGTTCGACGATTTCCTGGGGCAGCTCGAAAGCTTCCGCAAGATGGGGCCGATGAAGCAGGTCCTGAAGATGCTGCCGGGCGTCGGCGGTGCGGTGGGCGGGATGGACATGCCCGAGGAGGACCTCAACCGCATCCGTGGGATCATTCACTCCATGACGCCGAGAGAGCGGCGCAGCCCGGACACCATCGAGGCTTCGCGCCGGCGGCGGATCGCCCGCGGGGCCGGCGTCGAGCAGCAAGACGTCAGCGGGCTGGTCAAGCAATTCACGCAGATGCGCGGCCTGATGAAGCAGATGGCCGGCATGGGCCTCGGCCAGCGCATGAAGATGACCCAACAGCTCGCCAAAATGGGCGCGCTCGACGGCAACATGCCCAGGATGAAGAAGGGTTCCACCAAGTACAACCCCCGCGGGCGCGACAAGAAAAAACGCCGACGTCGAAGACGGTAACACTTCACCGAGCATCGTTCTGGGACAGCGCGGCAACGCTGTCATTCTGAGGGAGTGCAGCAACCCTGTCATTCTGAGGGAGCGCAGCGACACTGTCATTCTGAGGGAGCGCAGCGACACTGTCATTCTGAGGGAGCGCAGCGACCGAAGAATCTGCACCTGGCGCTGGTCCGAGATTCCTTTCTCGCACCTCCGCCCAGGCGCCTATTCCGCCGCCGACCTTGACTCCGGACCTCCCCTGCTGTATGCTAATTATTGCACGTCCGTTTCACGTCTAACGGACGGCGGTGTGCGCGAGGCATTCGGTGGTGGCGACCCGAAAGGAGCAGATCTCATGCGCGCTCACATCCCAATCGTCACGCTCGTGCTGTTGCTCACGCCCGTGGTCGTACCCGGGCTGACGGCAGCGACCGCCAACGCCGAGGTGATCACCGTCTGCTGGGACGGCAGCGGGGATTATCTGACCATCCAGGAGGGGATCGACGCCGCCTCGGACGGCGACGAGGTCGTCGTCTGCGACGGCGTCTACATCGGCCCGGGCAACAAGAACCTCGACTTCGGTGGCAAGGCCATCACCGTCCGCTCAGCCAACGGCCCGGAAAGCTGCATCATCGACTGCGAAAACGACGGCCGGGGCTTCTACTTCCACACCGGCGAGACTGAGGCCGCGGTCGTGGACGGCTTAACCATCCGGAACGCCTACGTCGATCGGGACAGCCCCAGAGGAGCCACCGGTGCCGGCATCCACTGCCTGGACGCTGGTCCAACGATCACCAACTGCACGATCGCCGCTAACCTGGTGCAAGGGGACGGCGGGCGTGGCGGCGCCATCTATTGCAGTGGCGCCAACCCCGTGCTCGCCGACTGCACAATCATCGGAAACACCGCCTCATCAGGTGGCGCCGTTGCTTGCTGCAACAGCGAACCAGCCATCAGCGCCTGCGCCATCGTAGGCAATGCGGCCGGGTACGCCGGCGGTGGTATCTTCTGTGACGACAGCAGGCCACTGATCACCGACTGCGCGATCAGCGACAATGACGGCGGCGGCGTCTACTGCTACGACAGCAGCGCCGTGATCACCTGCTGCACGATCAGCGACAATCACGGCGGCGGCGTCAGTTGCGACCAAAGCAGCGCAATAATTACTGACTGCACGATTAGCGGAAACTCCGCGTACGCCGGCGCCGGCGTCCACTGCGCGTCCTACTGCGACGCCACCATCACCAACTGCGTGATCAGCGGAAACACAGCGACTGAAGGGGGCGCCGTTTACTGCAGATACGGCAGTCCCACGATCAGCGCCTGCGTGATGAGCGGAAACTCGGCGCAGTACGGTGGCGCCGTCTACTGCGACGCCGACGGTAACCCCACGATCAGCAACTGCACGATGAGCGGGAACTCGGCCGACTGCGGTGGCGCCATCTACTGCGACGGCCAGGCTAGCCCCACGATCAGCGACTGCACGATCGGCGGAAACTCCGCGGACTACGGTGGCGCCGTCTACTGCTGGTACGCCAGCCACCCCACCATCAGCGACTCCACGATCAGCGACAACGTGGCGGAGTACGGTGGCGCCGTGTACTGCTACAACGAGAGCCAGCCCACGATCAGCGGCTGCACGATCAGCGACAACGTGGCGCAGCAGCACGGTGGCGGGGTCTACTGCGCGGACGACAGCACCCCGGCGATCATCAACTGCACGATCCGTGGGAACACGGTAACAAATAGCCCGCTTGGCTCCGGTGGTGGCGTCTGCTGCGTGCACAGTAGCCCGGTGATCGCCAACTGCACGATCTCGGGGAATGTGGCGTATGGCTTCGGCGGCGGCGTTCACTGCGAGCACGGCAGCCCCACGATTGCCGACTGCACGATCACCGGGAACTCGGCGGAGCAGGGCGGCGGCGGCGTCAACTGCTCGCTCGCCAGCCCGACGATCACCAACTGCACGATCAGCGCGAACTCGGTGATCTGGGACGGGGGCGGCGTCAGCTGTGCCTTTAGTGATCCTACCTTCACCAACTGCACGATCAGCGGCAACTCTGCGCGCCGGGCTGGCGGCGTGGACTGCTATGTGAGCGACCCCACAATGACCAACTGCTTGATCGCGGGCAATACAGCAGAAGAGTTCGGCGCTGGCCTTTACTGCTACTGGGAGTGCGCTCTCGTGCTCGCAAACTGCACCGTTGCCGCAAACATGGCCGGCAGCGGACGTGCACTGGCCTGTAACACCCACGATCCGCAGCACGGTAGCAATGTGTCGATGAGAGACTGCATTCTCTGGAACGGCGGCGATGAGATCTGCAACAACGACGAGTCAACGATCAGCATAGAGTACAGCGACGTCTTTGGCGGCTGGCCGGGATGGGGCAACATCGATGCCGATCCGTTGTTCGTTGATCCGGATGGCCCGGACGACGACCCGAACACGTGGGAGGACAACGATTTCCATCTGTCCGGCGGCTCGCCGTGTATCGATGCGGGCTGCAATTGGGCTGTGCCGGCGGACACTGCTGACCTGGACGACGACGGCGACACGAGCGAGTACACGCCGTTCGACCTGGATAGCGAGGGGCGCTTCTTCGACGATCCCGATACGGTGGATACCGGCTGCGGCTGTCCGCCGATCGTGGACATGGGGGCCTACGAGTTTGGCGGCAGCGGGCCGCAGCCGTGCCCCGGTGACCTGGATTGTGACCGCGTCGTGGGCCACTCGGACCTCGGCATCTTGTTGTCCGCGTGGCAGAATTCCGCCGCTGGCGACCTGGATTGCGACGGTGACACGGACCAGGCTGACCTCGGCATCCTGCTGGGGCATTGGGGCAAAGTGTGTCCGTAGGACTGACCCAATAGCGGCGGGTGGCATGCAACGCCGTTAACCATAGACGTGTACTCCGAGCGATTCGAGCTGTTGAAGCTGAGTTTTTTGCGCTGAGGTGAGGTTGAGGATTTCGGGTGGTCCTGGTGGGGTATCTCGTTTCTTGTGTGGG
>Ga0307380_10009806_pt1 | contig 12128 bp, 8 predicted proteins | sample UN3MG_FD_202239 | JGI IMG/M metagenome (GOLD analysis project Ga0307380, IMG submission 202239) | Soil microbial communities from Risofladan, Vaasa, Finland - UN-3 | ecosystem: Environmental > Terrestrial > Soil > Coastal area > Acid sulfate soil | place: Finland: Risofladan, Vaasa | collected... | reverse complement strand
TATGATCCTTAAAGCGGTGGCATCGTAAGGTCTGATCTTCGTCGCATCTGCAGGTTCTCACCAGACACTTACTGACGGGCTTTCATCCAAGCACACAACTCAAGAGGCCATTGAACCGCAATGGTGGCGTGGCAACACGGGCGATGGCCCGGGCGAGATCGTATACATCAGCGATCTGACGAGGTTGATTGATCACCTGTTTATCAGCTTCATGCCGTTAGAGGTGGCCTGCGACCGGCCACTCCGGGAATGTGGTTTGCCGGCGACCTGATCCTCACCTCGGCCGACTCCTGTGAAATAACGATCCTATTGGTTGGGGCCAAGGTATGGGCCGGTGAGTTTTGGGAACTCGACTTGTTAGGCGTTCACCGTCATAACAAACGTGAGCAGCAAACCGGTAATAGTATTTCGAATTCTCATGTTAGTCTATTCTTTTTGTATTTATTTTCATTTCTATCTTCGTATTTCAATTCCCAGCCAATCCTCGAGGGCTGTATATATTTGTTCTTTTTCTGGCAACCCAAAATCTACTATACTAAATACATGTCCTTTATCCCTGGCAATGAGTTTGACTGCATTGGTGTTTCCTGTTAGTTCTACTGCGCACGAAGTCCACATGTCGTATTCACCGTAGAGATAGAGAATGTTATTCCCTTCGTTTTGAAGGTAGTTCAGAATTGTTGGCATAACATCCTTTCGAAACGTTGCGTTCCGGGCATCCTTTGGAACGTAGATCGAAAAGTTTGGATCTTTAACCCACTGCAGCAAATCCACCATGTGAGCTACCGGATAGCCATGGTAGCCCAACTCCGTGAATTGTTGATAGTAAAGAGCCGCATTGTACGTCATTTGGCGTTCTGTAAACCTTGTGAATGAACCACTCAATAATCCAAAAAGCTGCTCTTTTGGCGCATCGGGTTGAGGAATATCCGACCCTCTTCGATCACCCGACCAGAACGAGAATGGGAATTGGATAATAGCCCATTCAAAAACCTCGTCAAGGCCGAGGGCAAAACTCAGTTTCTGGTTCATCGACAGCTCTTTCAGCATGGGAAGTAGTTCTGACCTTCTCGCCAGGCAGGTTCTCTGAAACTGCTTAGTCTTTTCTCGAGTCGGCTCATCGCCAATAGAACTCATAAAACTCTCGAAACGCGGATCGATAGGGCCTAACATGATTGGGGCAACCCAAGCGACTGTCGCATCCACATCGTGTGGGTAGTTTGCCCGGTGAAAAAGCGCAGCCATACCGCCTTTACTCCTACCGCATGAAATCCATTTCCCCGGATAAATTGCCTTTAGAGTCTCTACTACCAGATGAAGATCCGATGCGGCCTGCCACGATGTAAGATATTCCCATTTCACCGGATTGGGCTTTGATGACTCGTAGTATCTGTGTTCAACGATGACCTGGTTGGCATCAAGTATTCTTGCCATTTCCCGCTCCTTGGGCCAAGAAACTCCGTACCCCTCGGTTTCCAACACGACAGGTTTTGAGAAGTCGCGGTGCGAAAGAAATACGCGCTGGGTAAATCTCGCTCCTTTGGGATTCCCATGATCCAAAGGTTGAACAAATGCCAACTCAAATCCCTCAATAAAACCGGGAAGGGCCTCAATTCTCTTAACATATACACCATTAATTGCCTTTAACCTGTCAAATAGGTCAGCGGAATGTTCTTGACATTGTCCCGGACACGGAACTGTCAGCTTGAATAGCAGAATAGAGAGGCAAACAAAACGAATTACATTTACTGTCATTGTCAAACCTTTTTGTGAGCGCTATTTGTCATCGATCGCATATTCCCCTATTAGCCATATTACTTCCAAAAGAGCTTAGCCGGCATGCCGGGCAGAAGAACGAAGATGTCCTTGTAGTACTGCCGGACTTTGTCGATCTTGCTGTCCGCGACGCTTTCAAGCTTGATAGTGAGGTGGCCTAAGGCGATGTGGTTCGGCCTGAGGACCTCTTGGAGGAAGCGAGGATACGAAGGATTCGGACTCAGCGGCCAAGCGTACCCAACAACGGCCAGATCGATCGGAACCGTTCCCAGTCCGAATTTGAGGAAATCATCAGGCTTCCCCATCCAATCCCCTTGGTGGAACACCCGCCAGCCGTTGACCTCGATGAAATACATGAGGTTCATCGGTGCTTTCTCGTTGCCATGGAGCGTTCGAACGATGGTGAGGGGGATGCGCGCCACGTCCCTCTTGACGTTCTCTCCAACCTCGAGGTCGACGGAGATGATCCGCGGGGCGATTCTCGACCAGTCCGACGCGACGTTGCGCATCTCGTCCACCGCGTCCGACGGCGCCACGAGGACGGGCTCAGGACGAGACTCCAGGTAGCGAACCGCCAGGGCAGCGTCGAAATGATCCCGGTGTTTGTGCGTGACGAGCACAAGGTCGACACTGTCGAAGGGGGCTTCCCCCTTCATCATACTGTCGAGCGTCTCGAGTGTGGGAACACGGTACAACTTCGGCTTATCGAAGAGGCAGTCGATCATGACCTTGGAATCACCCGAGCTTACCAGAACGCCCATGTTGGCCACGTAGGTCAACACGAGAGGCTCTTGAGTCGCGGTCTGTCCCGATAAGGAAGAGGCCCACGGCGTTTTTTGGCCAAGATATGGGCCTGTTAAAACCGGGAAATCATCCTTCTGTGCGTAAATGGATTGACCCAATATGGCGGAAACCAGAATCACAGCACAAATTGTTTTAGATCTCAATTTTCTATATCCTCTTTTCCGCTTTCTTATCTACTAATACGTTGAAGAGATAATTGTGTTACACTTCACCTTATTCCCTTCCAACGACTTCCACTCTTTGTAGTATACCTAATGCATGCTCGAAAGTTGAATTCCATAGAAGTTCGGGGAGAGTGAGGTCGGGGCCACTTGACGAGACCTGAACTCATGTAATAATGAGGCGTGGTACTGCCCGGCTGAGTTCCAAGCCGCTGCGCCATGCTTGGTGGAAGCTTTAATCATTGTGATCCGCATTGCGCAACTGCACCGAATGTACTGCCGTGTTCTCTGTCGCTGTCATGTCCAACCTTGACCGATATTCTCTCGGTCAGCTCTGCCCGTGAGTCGGTCTGTGTCCATCCTGTGAGTACGGGGGACAAAAAGAAACACAACCAGACAAAACCAGACAAAAAGAGACAACAAAACCTATATTTATCCTGTTAAGCCGGTTACGGCGTATTTTACTGCACCCCAACGGGTTACACGAACGCCCCTTGGAGAATCCCTGCCTCTCCGCCAGATTGTTTTGGGGCGGTGGAACCAAAAACCCTTAGAGGTAAATGACTGTCAAATCAAGTCTCGTATAGTGCACTTTAGCTCTGCCCACCCTGATGCTGCGGTCAATGTTACCGGCGCACAGTCCGTATCACAGAGAACCATACTCCCGGTACCCGGGTCAGGCTCCGACTCGAGTTGCCTCTCCCAGGGAGAGTGGGCTCTCTGGTGTCAACTATCCCTCTACCGGCGGCTGAAGGGTTCTGCTGCGCCTTCACAGCCAGGCTGAGGATACAGATCAGTGGCGTCGCGGATTCGGCCGGCGAACGATGCGATTCAATCTACCCCATCAGCCGCTCGCAGCCATGTAACCGATTGATATAGGCTAACTGTCCAATATGGTAGCTTTCGTGCAGTTGCATGAAGCCCACTATGGACCCAACCGTCCTTTCAACGCCGGGCATTTCGAACGGTGACTCTCCGGCCAGTACTTCGTCAGGAACCTCCTGCAACCGGGCATGCATCTTCGTAGTTATGTTTTCCCATTCATTCTCGATCTGTTCAAGGCTCGGATAGATGGCCGGATCGCCTGGTTCTGCCCCATATTGAAACAGACTCGCGTCCGGGAATTCATCCTTGATTCCAAGTAGTCGAGCCACGACAAAACGATACGCCGTCAGGTGACCAACTACCCAGTGAAACGAGTTTCCCTTATCATACGGACGCTTGTGCAAATCAGAAGAATTTGCCATCTCCAGAACCTTGCGAAACAGGTCAGAGTTAATCTGGTACAGCGTCGCGATGGATTTCATGTTCGGGTTCATCCTCAGGTCCTTTCATTCAGCTGTGTGCGAGCACAGGTAAGTGAGTTCCGTTATCGATTCTTGTTCCGTACAACGAGATAGTTTTCACGCTTTCCTCGGTTTGCCCGCGTTCAATCCGATGTCTTCCGGCACCGGCAACTTACATTCACCCTCTCCGGGAATCTCTCCCGCCCCTGCATTTCGCGCGCGATGCCACGGAAACGACAGACAAGTCAGTCTTTTCAAGAACGATCGAGGGGAGGTCCGAGGCCGTAGTACAAGTTGTCTCCCGCACCCTGGCTCCAGAGGAGTGGATGAACTTTTGATATATCCAGTTCACCCTCAGTGAGACATTCTTCATCAACATACGACTTGATAACGCGGCCAATGACCCCTTCACCCTCCTCACGGGTGATGATCTCAGTGACTTTACACTCTATGTTGATGGGGCATTGCGTAATCATCGGCGCCGTTTTCAGTTCGCCATAGAACGTATCGAAAAGCCTGCTCTTGTCGTAATCGCGGCCGGACTTGGACCCGCAGATATACATCTCCCGGAGTAGTGCTTCTGAAGGAATGTTCACACTGAACGCCCTGTGCTCCCTGATTCCGCCAAATGTATAGCGTTTTCGGTACATGCTGAGAAAGATATAACGACCGAACGCAAACGGACAGATGTAGCCTATCACCAGGTAGTTGGGCCGTTCGTCAACGAGCGCCCCTACCAAGACAGCAGGAAGCGGGTAGAGCTGATGCCTGTCATATTCGTTTTTCACGTGTTCTCCTTTATGGCTGCGGACCTTGCGTGGACTATTTCCAATTCGGCTTACGCTCAGTCTCTTGCTTTTCCATAGCAGACAACCGAGTATACCTATATGCTAACGTGATTTGTCGTATAAGTCACGTGCAATGTAATCATCATTAGCATGCACACCATTTATATAGCTCTCAGCACTGTTTTTGACCGCCGGTCTGTACACAGTTGTTGCGCAATATGAGCGGCGTTGAACAACCCCGGCCCGACTATGGCTACGCATACGACGATGGGTTTCTGAATCTGATCATCGTCGAACATCTCCCTGAGAATGAAGCGTCCGCCAGGCCTGCAGTATGTGATCAGATATAGAAACACTCAGCATCGCGGCGCTGATAGTATCGATTGACAACTGGTCAAAGCTGACACACCGTACTGGACTATCCGTTGCCTCATATCTGCAGCAAATACTGCATCTTGACAAAGAACTGTCTGGATGCAAGCCTGTTCGAGATAGATATGTGTCCACTCGTGTTCTCCCGGGTAAGCTCCTCGTAGTTGTAGGTTGATCCTATATAGAATACCGAGAACGGGTTCAGCCTGTACGTCAGGAGTGGTTCAATGGACCACTGGTCGATGAAGTCATCATACTGAATCGCCAGGCGCCCTGCCATCCGGCGCGATACCTGGTAATCCATGCGCGTACGGTATATAAACCCGTTATACAGCTCCTCATCCGAATCCAGCTGAAGACCTCGAGCGTAATCCAGCCACTGTTGCAGCAAGATGCGATCGTACGGCTTCAGTTTTACCGACAGGTTGAGATCGAGTGTCTTGGCCATCGTCAAATAACGTCGAGCTATTCCATGCCCGCAGGTCACAGCCGCTTCCAGTTGCAGCAGGTTCCCAAGCTGAGCACTAGCGTCCTGATAGATGTGCCAGCTGTCGTCGGATTGAATACCCCCGAAGTTCTCCGCCGTCCGTGCGTATTGCGAGAAGAATCCCGCCTGGGCTACTCTGAGACGGGTCCACAGGTTCAATTCGAGCATTCTGTACTTCGGTTTGCCGTCGAAATTCCACTCTCCAAACAAACTGATATGTGGATTGATTGTTTCAAAGGGCCCCGCGGGCAAGCGATGGAAATAGCCAACGACGGAGTTCACGGCACGATAGTCATTCTGCGGTACGAATCCGAGGTACTGTCGGAAGGTTGGGGCAGCCTGTTCGAAAGCCAGTGAGGCGTTCCAACTGCTTGTCCACCAGCCCAGGTAAGCATAGTCGAATTGTCCCCAGAATGACTCTCCATCCATTGCTCTGGTATAACGCTTATCGAATGTAGAATCTGAGTCAGCAATCTCGCCGGTCAAGCCGGGATCATCGTGTTCGGTTACGTGACTGGCCGCAAGATGGTACCTTGCCCGAACCGTCGGAGCCAGTCGGAAAAGTCCGTCCAGTGTAACGGAAGAACCGGAGCCACCTCCGTTGAATCTCTGGTCCGTGACAATCATGCCTACCTCGGAGCCTTCTCCAACAGATTGCCTGATTCTGATCACGTTCGACGTGCTCTTTCCTGCGAGCAGATAATCGCTCCGCTCCTCGGACGGCAATACGATTGGTGATATCCGGTCTCGAGCCAGCAGATACCCCACGCTGGTGCGTCCGGAGCGCAAGGTTGCCTTCGCAACGAGCTCGGGGTCGTTGATCATGCGTGTATAGACAGTACGGATGGCGGCCCGGAACAAGTCGCTACCCTCCTGAAAGAACGGACGGCGTTCCGGATAAAAGAGCGTGAATGTCGTGGTCACGTCGATCTGTCCGGCATCGGCTTCGATCTGGCTGAAGTCCGGATTTACTGCAGCCTCCAGAGTGGCGCTGGAGGATATAGAGTATTTACCCCATACCGAAAGTTCTCCATCCGGATTATCGTTCACGAATTCATACGGAGATTTAACCTCGCCGGTCCCGGCAACCCGTCCCGACTGATATGCGATCACGCTCGGGGTTATTTGAATCCCCCGTCCGGGTGATACTCCCGCAATGCCGCTTACTGTTCCCCACTGGCAGGGCCAGCAGTTCTCATCACGGTCGTAGGCGGCCCAGGCGTACTCGGCCTGTGTTTCCCTCGGATGAATGCGCCAGAAATCCAACCTCCAGACCCGGTTATCCCTGTTCGGAAACCTGAGGGATGCAAACGGAATGGCTATTTCTACCTGGTAACCGGAATCAGTGACTATACCTGCTGACTCCCAGATAAGATCGAAGCCTCTTTCCTCGCCGCCGGTTGCGGCCCACATAACATCTCCCTGAATACCCAGGGGGTTGACGTACAGCAGATATGCCCAAGCGGCGTCTCCGTAGGTGTCCAGACCCACCATGACATAATCGTCGCTGAATATCTTGTCACGCTCACATAAGGAAGCCCGGATGGTCTCCGGCTCGTCGTGGCAGACGAAGGCGATGTACAGCTTGTCGCCATCATAGGTTAGGTAAGCCTCAGTTTCCACAGGAGGTTTCGTCCGGTCGCCTGGATAGCGCTCTGCGAAGTTCGCTGCCAGCGCGGCACTTTGCCAACCCGAATCGTCCAGATGACCGTCAATCTCAATATTCCCGCGCGCTCTGGCAGCCTCAAGGGACGGTTGAAAGACAGGGCTGAAGTCGTTGACCGTTTCACAGTGCGTTGGGGCAGGAGACCAGACGAAGAGCCCCGCCAAGCACGCCGCGAGAAGCCAACCTGAGTATCTCATATGTACAACTCCTTGCCACATCGCCGACATTGTTCCGGCGCTTTGCTGAACGTTCGTAAAACCAAACGCTGCCGTCATTGCGCTCACCGGGTACTTCGCTTAACGCTCGTGCATTATAGCATACGCCAGATAGTGCTATAAGTCTCATGCAATTATACTATAGTATCCATGATGCTTCGTCATATATCGCTGCAATTCTCAGACGTGACTCCTTTGGCGCGCAACTTACAGGGGCCGTTCCTCCGGATATCTGAGTTCCTGCCACCCGGAGTCATTGGTGAAGTGAATGATGTCTATGTGAACTTCACGACAGTGACAGGTGACGTCGTACCCTGGCCTTCGCATGTCGAAAAGGAGGAGATGTGTTATGTCGTTAGAGGCTCGCTGCGAACGGACAGTGAGAACCGTCCCGGCCGACTCCCGACCTGGACAGTTCAAGTACCGCACCGACGAGAAAGATGAGCCAACTACTCCAGGCCGGAGCCCAGATTGTCTCGAAGCAGATCGATAAAACCTTGTATGTAACCGGGACGGTTCGGATCTTTCAGAGTCATTGCATACCAGGTTCGCTTGACACCTTTTCTGGTGAGACGGATAGGAACCAATCTTGCGGACCTCAAGTAAGGTGTTGCCGCCCACCGGACCATAACAGTTATCCCCAGGCCGGCCTTAACCATGTCTATGATTGCATCCGTCATAGGCAGCGTGACCACCTCTTTCGGCGTGACACCGGCAGGTGTAAGTACCTTTTGGAATAGATTGCTTTCTTCCAACTTACTTTCAAAAACTATGAGATTCTCGGCGGCAAGGTCTTTAGGCAGAATGAACTTCCTACTTGCCCAGCGGTGATCGTTGCGAACAATAACAACGTCCTCGTCCTCGAAAAGAGACTGATACTGCAGATCTTTGGACGATATGACTCGATTCACGAGGGCCATGTCAAGCTCACCATCAAGCAGAGAATTGTAAGGATCAGCAGTTGCGGCGAGGCGGATCTTAATCTCGACACCCTGGAATTCTTTTTTATATGCCTCCAGGATTTTAGGAAGCCAATGGTAACACGTGTAGCATGCGGTCACCAGTCTCAGCATGCCGCCGCGCCCATGGCTAATGGCATTCACGTCATTCTCGATTTTTTGTAATTCGCAGAGTATTTTGCAGGCTCCTCGGTTAAGTATCTGCCCCGCCTGCGTAAGGGTCATCCGTCTGCCGATCCTGTTAAAGAGAGCCAGACCAAACTCATCTTCGACAGCGCGGAGTTGGCGGCTGAGTGCAGGCTGTGTCAGGTAGAGTGTCTTGCCTGCCGCGGTAAGTGTACCGGTCTGGGCGAGAGTCTTAATAAGCTGCAAATGTCTTATTTCCACGTTCAGTCTCCTGTCATCATAATCTCCGGGGTATATAACCCTGTGTAATAGGAATCATGAAAAAGTTACAGTGTTATTATACATCTTCTGCTCGTATTATACAAAAGGAATTATTGAAAAGAGCCGTCGTTGAGCGATCACTACTGGCGGGTGCCTGGCTCAGGTGCTTCCGGACTCTTGAGGTTCTTTTGCCTCCGGGCTTGAGTTGTAGCCGGCAGAGGAGAAACTTGATCGGGTTCGAAGACCAAAGGCCGGGCGGGCGGCGGATAGCAAAGGAGACAACCACATGGACCAGGATCTGTATCAAGTTGATGTCTTTACGGACAGGTATTTCCATGGCAACCCTGCCGGGGTATGTATTCTTCAGGGGCCTGCAAGTGTGGATTGGATGCAGGATGTAGCCGCTGAGATGAATCTGTCCGAAACCGCATTTCTTTATCCGGAGGGAGAAGGGTTTCGCCTGCGGTGGTTTACGCCGCAAACGGAAGTGGATTTGTGCGGTCACGCTACTGTAGGGAGTGCGCACGTTCTTTGGGAGACCGAGAGCCTGCCGCGCTCACGCCGCATCCGGTTTTTCACGAACAGCGGGGAATTGACCGCCGAGTGGGACAACGGATCGATTACTGTCGATTTCCCCGCTATACCTACGGTTGAGGCCGATCCACCGGATGGATTGATGGAGGCACTCGGGGTGGCAGGTGAGTGGTTTGGCATGGGAGATCAGCATTACCTGGTGCAAGTGCGATCTGAGACCGATGTCCGGTCCGCCCGACCTGATTATACTGCGCTCGCACGAGTAGCCGATCGCCCCGTCATCCTGTCAAGCCGAGCTTCTTCACCTCAGTATGACATTGTCTCCCGTTTCTTTGCACCTTGTATTGGGATCAACGAGGATCCGGTGACGGGCTTTGCCCACTGCTGCCTGGGGCCGTTTTGGGGGGTGAGGCTTGGTCGGAACACCATCTGCGCCCACCAGGCGTCTACCAGAACGGGTGATGTATTCGTAACCCTGCGTGAGAACAGGGTTCTGCTCACCGGCAATGCCCTCACCGTGTTTCGAATCAAGCTTCTCCCGGACGTGGCTAGCACCAATAGTCCTGTGGCTGAAAACGGAGTGTGATGGAGGCGCAGAAATGCTTCCTGAGCACCCTGCCTTGCGGCCCGATATGTCGGATTGGTGAAGGAGATGCTCGCGGCCCACTTTTCAGGATTGCCGCCTGCGGGATAATCTCGGGCCCAGCTATGGGGGGACCGTTTATCTCAGTGCATCCGACGCTGTTTTCGCTCGGTGTGAATTCATCGGTAGCTACGGCATATGGGGCGGGGTGTTAAAGGGGGGGCGCCGTTTCATGGGGCGCTTGATCTTCATTGGACTCCCTTACTGTGCGAAGAAGACAGTCGTTGCGGAAACAACTCCTGGAATCATGCAATCTCTTGCGCATTCCTCGGAGACCGGTTTGGCCGGTCGCGCAGGGAAAATGGCCGGCAGGCCAGAGTTCCCCGGCCTGAAATATCGTGGACTTTTTGGTCCATAGTGCCTATATTAACGCGTCATCTACGGCCCTGATCAACCTGCTGTCCACCACTCGACCTGGCAGCGGAATTGACCACTTCACGCTGAGGGGCTGGAGAATCCCTGCTGTGGGGGCGGGTGCGTTTTGAAACACGACGCTAAATGTCTGAGTTGCATTGCAGAAAACAAAACACCAGGGGAGATAAAGATGAAAAACGTACTCAGATCAGGGTGTATCCTGGCGCTGTGGATGATGGTGGGAATGGTACCGGTCATACCTGATGCCCTGGCCGATGAACCATTGTTCGGCGAAAGGATCGATTATGGTACAGGAGATGGTCCGCACTCTGTCTTCTCGATTGATCTTGACGGGGATGGTGACAATGACCTGGCGGTAGCGAACATGGGCTCTTACAATGTCTCCATTCTGAAGAATAACGGTGACGGGAGTTTTCAAACGGCGGTCGACTATGACGCAGGAGCTTTGCCGCACTCTGTCTTCTCGATCGATCTTGACGGGGATGTTGATAATGACCTGGCGGTAGCTGACTATGGGTCTGACAATGTTTCCATTCTGAAGAATAACGGTGACGGGACATTTCAGGCCGCGGTCGACTATGGCGCAGGAGATGATCCGCGCTCTGTCGTCTCGATTGATCTTGACGGGGATGGTGACAATGACCTGGCGACAGCGAACGAGGGCTCTAACGATGTCTCCATTCTCAAGAATAACGGTGACGGGACATTTCAGGCCGCGGTCGGCTATGGCGCAGGAGATTACCCGAGCTCTGTTTTCTCGATCGATCTTGACGGGGATGGTGACAATGACCTGGCGACAGCCAACTATATGTCTGCCAATGTTTCCATTCTGAAGAATAACGGTGACGGGACGTTTCAGACGGCGGTCGCCTATGGCGCAGGAGATTATCCGTACTCTGTCTTCTCGATCGATCTTGACGGTGATGGTGACAATGACCTGGCGGTAGCGAACTTATACTCTGACAATGTTTCCATTCTGAAGAATAACGGTGACGGGACGTTTCTAACGGCGGTCAACTATGGCGCAGGAGATGGTCCGCACTCTGTCTTCTCGATTGATCTTGACGCGGATGGCGACAATGACCTGGCGGTAGCGAACGCGGGCTCACAGAGTGTTTCCATTCTGAAGAATAACGGTGACGGGACGTTTCAAACGGCGGTCGACTATGGCGCAGGAGATGGTCCGTTCTCTGTCTTCTCGATTGATCTTGACGGGGATGGTGACAATGACCTGGCGGTAGCTAACGCGGGCTCTAACAATGTTTCCATTCTCATGAATAACAGTGACACGCTGTTTCAAACCGCGGTTGCCTATGCCGCGGGAGATGGTTCGTACTCTGTCTTCTCAATTGACCTTGACGGAGATGGTGACAATGACCTGGCGGTAGCCAACAATTACTCTGCCAATGTTTCTGTCCTGATGAACAACGGTGACGGGACCTTTCAAACCGCGGTCGACTATGGGGCAGGATATTCTCCGGTCTCTGTCTTCTCGATTGATCTTGACGGGGATGGCGACAATGACCTGGCGGTAGCCAATGTGTCATCTGACAATGTTTCCATTCTGAAGAATAACGGTGACGGGACCTTTGCTGCCGCGGTCGACTATGTTACAGGAGGTGGTCCGGTCTCTGTCTTCTCGATTGATCTTGACGGTGATGGTGACAACGACCTG
>Ga0307380_10009805_pt1 | contig 12129 bp, 15 predicted proteins | sample UN3MG_FD_202239 | JGI IMG/M metagenome (GOLD analysis project Ga0307380, IMG submission 202239) | Soil microbial communities from Risofladan, Vaasa, Finland - UN-3 | ecosystem: Environmental > Terrestrial > Soil > Coastal area > Acid sulfate soil | place: Finland: Risofladan, Vaasa | collected... | reverse complement strand
GACCTCCTTCCTGACCGACCGCCTGGCAGCCGGCCTGTCGGCCGTGACTGTCAACAACAAACGCCGGGAATTGCTAACGCTCTGGCGGGCGGCGGCCGATCGGGGGCTGGCCACCGTGCCCCAACCACAACGAATCACGCGGCTCCGCGAACCGGAGGAGTCGCCCACGGCCTGGAGCGCAAACGAGATTGGCCGGCTGTTGAGTCTGTGTCGCTCTGGATCGTCCGGTTCGGTAGGCCAGATTCCAGCCGGCCTCTTTTGGACATCGTTGGTAGCGACGTGCTACTGGACTGGCTGCCGGATCGGGGCACTCATGCGGGCCAGAACCGCGGATTGCAACCTGGCCCAGGGGCTGTTGACCATCCGGGCCGGGGGGCAGAAGACCCGGCGGGCACAAGTCTTCGCATTGCCGCCGGAAGCTGTGAAGGCGCTTGCCGCGATTCACGACCCGGGCCGCGAACTGCTCTGGCCGTGGCCCTTTCATCGAACGCGGCTGTTCGCCCAATTCCGCCGGCTGGTGGAGCGGGCCGGGCTGGATTGCCCCAAGACCGGCCGGCAACTCTTCTACCGACTCCGGCGAACGCACATAAGTTATTGTTGGGTGAAGTCGCCGGCACTGGCCCAACATCAGGCAGGGCATTCGTCGCCGACCGTGACGCTGCGGTACGTTTCGCCGATGATCGTGCTGCCACCGACGGTGGCGGGAATCGTGCCCTCTCCGCAATCCGTTTGGTGAGCCGCCGGTACGTAGGACAGCCCCTCCGAACCATCGCGTTTGGGGCCAACCTGCTGCCGGCGGCGTTTGACTACAATTCGACGTGTAGCACTGAGCGAGAGCGCCTAGGCCGCCGGCCGATTCAGGTCGTAAGCCTCCAATTATTATTGCGGCTGATTCACGGCCACGGCTCCGATGGTCAGGCGATCGGTGCGTCGGGCATTTTCAATCCACGCTGCCGGTGTGTAGCCGGCGGCACTCCCCGTCGGGTCTCACTATCTTCCCGGCGGGGTTTTTCTGACTTTCATTTCAAGGAGGAAATCATGTTGGTCCTGGGCATCAGATTCGGCGAAAGGATTTTTTTGGGCAACGACACGACGATTACCCTAGAGCAAATTGCCGGCGGCGTCCGGCTCGGCTTTGCCGCCCCGCCGGAAGTGCGGATCGAACGCGAGTGCGTCCGCAACCGACGGCTACGGCGAATCACCAACACCATTCCGGCCGCGACGTTGCCGCCGGAGTACAAGGAAAGAAATCTGCCGTGAAAGTTTCGACGCAAGTAGACGTAACGAACAAAGAAATCCGTGACGCCATCGAAGAGATCGCCAAGAAGGCGGCAGGCACCGGGGCAGGAAGTGCCACGGTAGGATTTTACTTTAAGGACAAGGCAGAAGATCGTGACGTGTCGCTGTCTGTCGAACAAGGTCTGTCTCTCTCTGCCGTTGTCGAGTTCATCGCGCCAAATCGTCACTAACCTGTTTTCCCCGGAAAGGAAATCTGAAATGTCAACTCTCGTTTACGACATCGAAACGGGACCGCTCCCGTGGGACACAATCAAGTCCCTCTACGTTCCCCCGCCGCCCTTGCCGCCGTGGGACGATTCGATGTGCAAGCTCCGCAACTTGAAAGACCCAGCAAAGCGGGCGGAAAAGCTGGCCGCTACGCAAGCCGATTACGACACCACGCTGGCAAACGAGAAAGCCGCTGGCGAGCTCCACCGGACGAAATGGGCCAGCGAGGCGGCTCTCTCGCCCGTGACAGGCGCCGTGCTGGCCATCGGCTTCCGCACCGATTCCAAGAGCGTGATCGTCGGAGCCGACGGCGAGACGGAGCCGGAAATCCTGGAGGCGTTCTGGACTGTTTTCCGCAAGCACGCGGCCGCCGGCCGATTCATCGGCTACTGCTCCAATATGTTTGATTTTCCCTTCATCGTCTGGCGGAGCTACTTTCACAACATCGAAGTCCCCACGTCGGCTTGGGACAAGACGGGCCGATATCCCGCCTACTGTTTTGTCGACCTCATGGACCGACTGCCCAAACGGGGATTCAGTGAAGAGTCCCGCCGGCTGACCGACATTTGCAAGTGGCTGGGCATCGGCCAGAAGCCCGACGGCGTTGACGGTGGCGACTTCGCCCGGTTGTGGGCTGGCAACGCCGAGAACCGGCAGCAGGCCCTGGCGTACCTGGAGAATGACTTGGACCTGACCTGGAAACTCGCCGAGAGAATGGGGGTAGTCCAATGACCCAGCACATCACCGCACAACTGCTGAACTCGAAAGGTGCCTGTCGAGAACAAGTTGAAATCTTCATCAAGGCATGGCCGCAAGGCGGTCCAGTGACAATTGAAAACTGCCTCTCCGCCATACGACTTGGCTTGGACCTAGATTGGTCGGCTCGAAAGCTGCTTTCGGCCCCCGCGTGGACAGCCTACGAAGAGGCGACGGCCACCGCGTGGACAGCCTACCTAGAGGCGAAGGCCACCGCGTGGACAACCTACCTAGAGGCGAAGGCCACCGCGTGGACAGCCTACCTAGAGGCGAAGGCCACCGCGTTTTGTGAGGCGTGGATCATCGACCATCCAATTCGAGAAGAGAGAGGAAGCGAGGTAACAGTATGAGTACCGCCGAACAAACCGCCGACTCGCCCGTCGAGGCGGCCATCGTCAACGATATGCGGGAAGTCGGCCTTATGCCCGAGATTCGCCGCCGAGAGGCCACCGTGATGGAACTGGCGGCCGTGATCGCCGGCAGCCGGGACTTCCCCGACTGCCGCACGCCGGAGAAAGCGGCCGTCAGAATTCTTGCCGGCCGGGAAATGGGCGTGAGTCCGATTGCCAGCGTGATTGGGATTCGCGTCAACGCCGGCCGGGTGTCGATGGATGCTACGCTGATGGCCGGATGCATCAAACGGAGCGGCCGGTACGATTACAAAGTGTCGGCTCACACCAACGACGTGTGCGCCCTGGTGTTTTTCGAGAACGGCGAGACGGCCGGCGAGTCGGCCTTTTCGATGACCGACGCCAAGCAGGCCGGGCTGGAGAAGAAAGACACCTGGAAAGGCTACCCCCGCAACATGCTCTTCGCCCGGGCGCTGAGCAACGGCGCCCGCTGGTATTGTGCCGGGATCTTCGGCGGTTCGATCTACACCCACGAAGAGTTGGGAATCGCGGTGGACGACGAGGGCCGGGCCGTCGAAAGCGAAGCGGGCGGAAATGGCAATGGAGTCGGCAACGAACTCTGCACGCGGGACCAACGGCAACAGCTTTGCCAACTGGTGGAGGCCGTTGGCGATTCGATGCCCCAGTTCATGGCGAAGATGGGCATACGCCTGTTGGACGAATTGAGCGGCTACGAGGCAACAAAGGAAATCAAACGCTTGGAGAAACGAGCGGCGAAGGCGGGCACAGCCCCTGCGGAGTCCGCGCGGCCCATCGGCACACCCCCGCCTTCGTCCGCTCTCTCTCCCGCCCAGCAAACGATTGCCGACGGCTTTGACGAATCCCGCCGACCGTCCACGCCGGACCAGCGGGACGCGATTCTCGGGCTGGCGCAGTTCCTTGTGCCGGACGAAAACGAATGTCACGAAATGCTAGTGAACGCTCTGGCCAGGCGGAACTGCCGCAAGCTGGCTGAGTTGAGCCACCTCCAGGCGACGGCTTTGATCGAAGCCCTCCAGGCGAAAATCAAAACAGCGCGTGCGGAGAAGGGGGAGGCCGATAACTGCCCTTTCGACCCGGCCCCGCGGCTGCCGGGGATGAGTTGACCATCGAACATGAAAGCTGGTGGCCGGCGATTCTCCGGCCGCTGGTAAATGAATACGGGGCTTGCCGGGTACGGCGGACCGGCGAGCGGGTTTTGGGTTATCCGCCGGATGTTTTTGGAGTCCACTTTGACGATCTGCGGAAATTGACAACCGCACTCGCAACAGGAAAGGAATGAATCATGAAACTGGATGCACGAGAATTGCAGAGCGAAGATGATCTTGGAGGACGCGGCACGGGAGGAAAGCCGACCATTGGCCTGTATCACGTTGCTGTGTCGATGGCAAACCAGACCACCAAGGGCGACAAGAATACCATCGGCCTAGAGGTTGAGTTTCAAGTCATTAGCGATGGCTTGACAGGCTACAAAAAGGTATTCGAGAAACGACCTGGTGGCAGCAAGGTAATGGTTGCCCTGGAAAACGGCAGCCAAACCGAAGAGCAGGGCGGCAAGACGATCGGAAACTTCTTTGCGTTTTCGGGTGCAAACGAAGAGAAGACTGCGTTTTGTCGAGACAATCTGACGCGGTTTGCCCTTGCTGTGGGAGTTCTGCAACCAGGAATCGTGGCCGATCCCGATTGGGATGCCTGCCTCGGTCGGGAACTTGTGATCGAAGTCCAAAACGACAAAAAGTACACAGACAAACAGGGACAGGAACGCATGGGCGTCGCTGTTGCCATGTTCGGATTTTGGTCGCTTGGCAACAAGGCGGTATCTCGCGTGCCGAAAGACGCCACCACGCCGGGGATGCAGCAGTTGGCCAAGGCCGGCGGGCCGGTGAGCCATCCGACGGCCGGCGGCAACGGCATCGGGGAGAAGGCGCCGGCGATTCCGGCGGCCCCGGTGGCGGCTGCCGGCAAGTCCCGCGGCAAGTTCTCGGACCTCTAATCTGTAACAGAGAGGAGGCGATTGTGGCGATTGTACGGAAGCACCGCTTGGTGACTGGGCGGTGCTCCTTTCCGGGCGGCTCGGCTTCTCGGCTTTGCAAGTCAAGCCGGGGGCCGGGCCGTCTTTCGGGGTACAAGAGTTGGGCCGGGGAATAGACAATCCCTCACCCATCGGCGTGCAAGTCGCCGACGCCCCGCTTGAGAGAAATACCAAAAGGGAAAAGACGCGACACCTGCGGAGCGATTCCCGCCAACAACGAAAGAAAGTGGTGAGAAGGCCGATTGAATCGACGTTGCAAAGTCCCTTCGGACCCCGACAGTCGGGAGAGACCGGCACTTTTTGGAGGCGATAAATAAAGGAATGGTCCACGCCACGCTAGCCAACGGCCAGGTGATGCTGTTCGATCCATGCGAATTGGTGTGGACGGCAAAATGGGTGAGCGACAACGCTGAGTATTTCAGCGGCGAGAAACGTGGCCCTGCGTGGGAACTCATCAAGCCCGGCGTGTTTGTCATCGAACACAACAGTTACGGGCCGTACATCGAAAGCGAACTCAATTCCAAAATCGTTCGCGTGATTCGCGTGCCGGATAGTTTCAAGCTGCCAGTTGCAAGGAAGCGTAAGCGATGCCCGTCAAGCTGACAGAACTGACGCTCATTTTCCGCCGCGAGCGGGTCCGCTTTGACGGCGGCGATTGTTGCATCCTGGAGTGCGAAGAGCCAGCGGGAAACGGAGAGCCGGCCGCCGGCATAGACGGGTTGTTGGCCGCATCGTCCGGCGTCATCGTCAAGACCGACGTGCCGGACGGCGAACTGGTTGGCGGGCTGTCTTATCGCTTCTACGGCCATTGGGTGGAGCATGACAAGTACGGCAAACAGTTTGCCGCCAAGACGTTCGTCCGCTGCCAGCCGCACGGCAAGGCGGGCGTGATTCGCTACCTAACTACGACCTGCGCCGGCCACGGCGTGGGCCACGCGACGGCGGCCAAGTTGTGGGAGAAGTTTGGGGGCGATGCTGTCAGAATACTCCGGGAGGAACCGGAGATCGCGGCGGTTGCGGCAGGGATGCCGCATTTCACGGAGGAAAAGGCCGTCGCTGCTTCTTTGATCTTGAAAGAAGAATCAGCCCTAGAGGCCGTGCATATCGACCTGATCGACCTGCTCGGCGGCCGGGGCTTTCCGCACAACACAGCAAAATTGTGCATCCAAGAGGCTGGAAACAAGTGCATCGACTACATCAAACGATCCGCCTATTGGCTCATGCGGTTCCCGCGTTGCGGATTTTTACGATGCGACCAGCTCTACCTGGACAACGGCGGCCGGCCGGCGGCCTTGAAGCGTCAGGCCCTGGCGGCGTGGTATGCCATTGCCCGGGACAGCGAAGGGCACACCTGGCATCGGCCGGAACAATGCGAAGCGGGAATACGTGCCCGCGTGTCGGGGGCGGACGTGCAACCCGTGGCCGCCATGATCCTTGCCCGCCGGGCCGGGCTGCTGGCCGTGCATCGAAACGGCGACGGCGTGCCGTGGCTAGCAGAATCCCGCAAGGCGGAAAACGAGCGGACGGTTGCCGAGCACGTCCGCGAAATGCTCAAGGCGCCCTGCCGGTGGCCAGAGGTAGAAACATCTCAACAGGAGAAATTGAAATGAAATTGACAAGAGCGAGCTACCGGATTTTGACGCCGGTTGACGGGCAAACGATCTTGCGGCGAATTGAGGCCGCTGGAAGAGTTTGCTATAAGTCGGAGGAATTGATCGACGAAGGGACGGCTGAAAAGTTTTGTCGGATGATTTTGGCCCGTGGCCACGAAAGCGTAATTGAACACGAAAACTTAAGTGTTCGATTTGTTACGGATCGTGGCGTGACCCATGAAATCGTAAGGCACCGACTAGCAAGCTACAGCCAAGAGAGTACCCGATTTTGCAATTATAGTGGTGGGGTTGAATTCATCATTCCGCTGTGGGTGGATGTTGAACCGGGAGAGTATGGGAGCGAGACCTACACGCGCAAGCAGCTACCATATGGCGACCTTCCGTGGTTTGTTGCGATGCTCAATGCGGAAGCATGGTACAAGCATCTTCTGAGTGCGGGATGGACTCCGCAGCAGGCCCGATCTGTTCTCCCCAATTCTCTCAAAACGGAAATCGTTGTTACCGCGAACCTGCGTGAGTGGCGACACATTTTGAGATTACGGACAAGCAAGGCCGCCCACCCTCAGATGGTCGAAATTATGCTTCCGTTACTCAAAGAACTCCAAGGCAAAATGCCCGTTCTTTTCGCGGATATCGTTCCATGAATCAGCTTTCCGATCACCAACGCGAAGAGCTTGCCAAGGCGACTGCCGGATCGTTGGGGATTCTGTGCGGCTCCCCCGGCACGGGCAAAACCTACACGGCGGCCCGGCTCATTGGCCGCATCATCGACCTGTGCGGCTCCGATTCGATTGCCGTCGCCTGCCCCACCGGCAAGGCGGCCGTGCGAATCTCAGAGGCATTGGAAAAGTACGGCGTGAAGAAAACCGCCAGCACGATTCACCGGCTGTTGGGCGTATCCAGCCGGACTGCCGGCGAAGGCTGGGGATTCATTCACGACGAAAGCAACCCGCTGCCGTTCAAGTATGTGGTGATTGATGAGGGCAGCATGATCGACACCGACCTGTTCGCGGCGTTGTTGCGGGCCTGCGCGGCAGGTACGCACCTGTTGGTGGTGGGCGACGTGAATCAGTTGCCGCCCGTGGGCCACGGGGCACCGTTGCGGGACATGCTGGCAGCCGGCGTGCCGGCGGGCGAACTGACGAAGATTGAACGCAACTGGGGGCAGATCGTGCAGGCGTGTGCGGATATCCGCGACGGCAAGCGGTGGCAGACCGTCCAGAAATTGGACCCCGACACGGGGGCGAACCTCAAGTTGTTGCCGGCGGCCGGTGGGGCGGCGGCGGTAGAGAAGATCGTCGAAACCATCCGCAAGATTCGGGACGCGAAATTGTACGATCCAATCTGGGGCGTGCAAGTAATCGTGGCGGTGAACAAAAAAAGCGAACTGAGCCGGCGGGACTTGAACAAGCGATTGCAGAATGAATTGAACCCGGCGGGTGTGCGGGCTGGGAGCAACCCCTTTCGCGTGGGCGACAAAATTGTCTGCCTGAAAAACTCACTGGTGCCCGTGGTGGAAGATTGCCCGCCGGAATGCAACCGAGACGCCCTGGACGGCAAGGTGTTTGTCGCCAACGGCGAGCAGGCCCGCGTGGTGTCGGTTGTGGAAACGACGGTTTCGCTTGACTCGCCCTGGCGGCTGGTGAAGATCCCACGCGGGACCGGCGACGCGGCCGACGACGCGAACGCGAACGGCGGCGGCAACGGTCAAGAGCAGGACGATTCTACGCCGGCCACCAGCACCGGCTGCCAGTGGGACTTGGCCTACGCCATTTCCTGTCACAAGAGCCAAGGCAGCGAATGGCCGTGCGTGATCGTCGCGTTGGACGAATACCCGGGGGCAAGGCGGGTGTGTTCGCGGGAGTGGATTTACACGGCCATCAGCCGGGCCAAGAGTATCTGCCTGCTCGTGGGCAAGCGGGCCACGGCCGACGGAATGTGCGTGAGCAGGGCGATAACGAAACGCAAGACGTTTCTGAGGGAACTGATTGGAAGATAGATGAGGCGAGGAGAAGTGAGTTGAGCAGAAGTGAGTTGAGCAGAAGTGACGCGAACTGAACGGAGCAGACGGGAGGTGATCGAATCCGATTCGAAGTAACTCGAAGGGAGCAGACCTGAACTGTTTTTTCAATTTCACAAGGAGAACGTGCGATGTCGAAAGCTACCTCACCTGAAGCGGCCCTCACCGGAGGGCGGATTGTTACCCTGAACTGCCATATTCGGGGAATCGTTCCCTGCATTATGAGCAACGGAGCGATGGCCGACCCCACCTACCATTGGGCGAAGGCAGCCCGGGAAATCAAAAAGGGCGTCAAGCGCGGCGAGATTATGACCGAGAAGCAGGCCGACGATTACTACCACGCCCTGTTCATTGGCCAGTTGTATCTGCTTGACGGCAAGACGACGCCCTATTGGCCGTCAGAGAACGTGGAGGGCATGATTCGGCGGGGGGCGATGAAATCGAAGAAAGGGCAGGTCGCCAAGATTGCCCTGACCGTCGACGACAACTTCCCACTGATTTACGACGGGCCGAAATCGGCGGAAGAGTTGTGGGCCGACGAGCGGTTCCCGTTCAAGTCCCGCATTGGCGGGAAGAACGGCACGACCATCAATTGCCGTTGCCGATTCCAGCAGTGGGAGTTCAAGTTCTCCGTTCTGTTTGACACGACGCAGGCCGACGTGAGCGACTTCCGCCGCTGGCTGGAGGACGCGGGGGCGTACATCGGGCTGTCCGCCTGGACGCCCAAGTTCGGGCGGTTTGTGGTTGTCTCTGTGGAGTAAAGAAGCGAGGTGCGTCGATGTGACTCGACGCGAACGGACGGGACCGGAGCCGATCTGAAGTGAATGAAGTGCAGATGAGTGAAGCGGATTAGATCGGAACTGAACTGGCTTTTCATCATCCCATAGATGCGATAGCGGAAGTGAGGCAACTGGAAGAGAGTTGAGCCGACGGGAGCGGACGCGATGGGAGGTGAGTCGAAAGAGAACTGAACTGGCTTTTCATCATCCCATAAATGCGATAGCGGAAAAGAAGCAACACGAGTTAACTCGAACGGATGCGATCGAACCTGATCCGACGCGACTTGATCTAAAGGGATCGGACTCGAAGTGACGGGATAGGACGCGAACTGAACTGTTTTTTTCACAAGGAGGCCAAACCAATGGCCGAGAACGAAACCGAAACGCAAACCGAAACTAAACCCGAAACGCTGGAATCGCAAGGCGTCTGTTACCATCCCCTGGACGTTTCCAGGCTCGTCAAGGGGCAGGTGCTTACCATCCCCGAGCTTGAACCGATCCTCGGCCTGTCGCCTACCGACCGGCGATGGTCCCTCAAGCTCGTGCAACTACAGCGGAAAATCGAGAAGCTACGCGAGCGGGCGGGCTTGCCGCTGTTGACGATGCGAACGGAGAAGGGCACGCTCGTTATCTGTGACGACGCCGATGCGTCAGACTACAACCGCTCGATGGGCAAGCGGGGCTTGCGGCGGTTCGGCCGGGCAAGCGTGCGGAACATTGCGGTAGACGTGACGAAACTCCCGGCGGAACAAGCGACGGCCCACGGCCACACCTTGCGACGGCAAGCGATGCTGATAACGGCAATCCGCTCAGTACAACATCGGGCCTTGCCGAGTCCAGAGAGCAACGGGGGCGGGCGAGTGACGCCCAAGATGATCGGCATGATCGGCGGGCCAAGTGAAGCAACTAAATGATCGGAGCGGAGCGGAGTGGAAGAGAGCCGACGGGAAGAGACTTGAGCGGAACGGAGCCGAGTGGATCGGACTCAATTGGAAGTGACGCGACTCGAGGTGAGGCGACCGGAATGGAAGTGACGTGACCCGAGGTGAGGCGACCGGAACTGAACTGTTTTTTATTTTCCTAGAACTATGACTACCACACCCGCAACCACAACCGCCGCCCCCATCCCCCCCTGCCCTTGGTGCCACAGTTCTGCCAGCGTCCAGCCGGCCGGCGGCTTGCGGACGTTCTACTGCCGCCGCTGCCAGCGTGAGTTTGACGACACTGACGACGGCGAAATCGGCTACGGCCGGCCGGAAAAATACGCGATGCGGAAGGAATCACGACAGGCAAGGAAGTCTCATCATGGCAACCGCCAACGCTGAAATCATCGAAGCCGGCCCGGGGCTTGTGCGCGTATTCCCCCGCCGCACGCGAGCCACGCCCAATGATGCGATGGCCTTTACGGAGCCGCCGGGGCTGTTTCCACCGGAAGCGTCGGCCGTGCATGTTTCGGTCGCCTTCACTTACGATCTTCCGCGTGCCGAGTGGTTGGCAAAGCAGTGGCAGCGAATCGCCCCCGTGACGATCGGCGGGCCGGGAACGGGACAGCTCGGCGGTGAGTTTGTTCCCGGCCGATACCTCAAGCCCGGCTATACCATCACGTCTCGCGGCTGTCCCAACTGCTGTTGGTTTTGTTCCGTCTGGCGGCGAGAGGGCCGGACGGTGAAGGAATTGCCGATCCACGATGGCTGGAATGTGCTTGACGACAACCTGCTGGCGTGTTCGGAGAGGCATATCCGCGCCGTGTTCGTCATGCTGGCCCGACAGCGACATCGGATCGAGTTTACTGGCGGGCTAGAGGCGGCGCGGCTAGATGATTGGCATGTAGACCTCTTGGCGACACTCACGCCGCGTCCGGCGGTCTTTTTCGCCTATGACACGGCCGACGATTATGAGCCGCTACGGATCGCGGGCCGCAAGATGTTTGCTGCCGGCTTCACCAGAGAGTCGCACAACCTGCGATGCTACGTTTTGGTCGGTTGGCCACAAGACACGATGGCCGCTGCCGAAAATCGTTTGCGTCAAGCGTGGCTGGCTGGCTTCTTGCCGATGGCGATGTTGTGGCGCAACGACCGGGGCTACCGTCTGCCGGAGTGGCGGACTTTTCAGCGGCATTGGGCACGGCCCGCCAGCGTAGCGGCAATGTGTAAGGAGGCACCATGCAAACTGTAATCGAAGCCGGGCCGGGCCTTGTCCGGCTGCCGTTCACCATTCTAGTGGACCTCCAAGAGAAGGCCCCCTTCTCGTTCGACGGCCTGCGAGCTCGCAGTTTCGTTGACAAGGAAATGCGGGTCTACGTTCCCCGCGTGGAACGCCGCTACCTGGGCGTCGGCATGGGCGACTACTCGATCCTCGGATACGAGGGCCGCATTGGCATCGAACGCAAGAGCATGGCCGACTGGCAGGGCACGCTGCTGGGCTGGCGGCACGAAGTCGGGGCCGGCAACTGGACCATCGACGTAGACCGCCGGGCACGATTCAAGCGGGAACTGAAAACGCTGGCCGCAATGGAGGCCAAGGCCGTGATTGTGGAGGCAAGTTTCGGCCAGTGTCTGAATGAAGCCCCGACGTGGGGCGTGCGGACGGCCCGCGAGAACGCCAAATATTTACACGCGACCTACATCGCCTGGCAGCAGGAGTTTCCCGGCGTGCCGTGGATTTTCTGCGAAGACAAGGAAATGGCGGCCGTAACCGCCTTCCGCATGTTGGAGCAGTTTTGGGCGCGGCACGCCAAAGAACGACGTCAGCAACAACGCAAACTTGTGGGGATGGAAACATGGGCGACGGACAAGGCGAAGTAATGCAACAAATCAAATCAGACGGAGAATCTCTGACCATCGACCAGCGGGAACGCGAGGCCCGCCGGCACATTGCCCACAAGTTGGCCCGCATCGAACAGGAATGTTGGACATTGAACGAACGCGAGGCGGCCGGCCATTGTCAGGCCGCTATTTTCCTTCTCAATTTCCGAACCCGAAAGACCCGAAAGGAACGAACCGATGAGCCCCGTACTTGACGCGACCGAAATCGA
>Ga0307380_10009804_pt1 | contig 12129 bp, 9 predicted proteins | sample UN3MG_FD_202239 | JGI IMG/M metagenome (GOLD analysis project Ga0307380, IMG submission 202239) | Soil microbial communities from Risofladan, Vaasa, Finland - UN-3 | ecosystem: Environmental > Terrestrial > Soil > Coastal area > Acid sulfate soil | place: Finland: Risofladan, Vaasa | collected... | reverse complement strand
TTGTTCTTACCCAGGGCGTTGCCCTGGGCTGCCACATGTCGCCCCTTCGGGGCTGAACGGATGGTATCACCTTGTTCCTACCCAGGGCGTTGCCCTGGGCTATCTCATTTGAGCCTTTCAGGCTCGCCCTTATTCGAATCTTTCGGGCTCGCCTCCCACACAAACCACCTGTCCGTCCTGCGTCGAGATGAACACGCGGCCGGCTGCGGCGGCCATGCCGTCCCAGACGGGGGCCGGTAAGTCGTTACGGGAGAGAATCTTGCCGTCTTCGGGCGACGCTACCAGTAGTTGGCCGCCTGAGCCGGCGATCAACAAGGTGTCGTTGGCCAGGACCATCGCGGCGATCTGTTGATCTTCAGCGCCGGGCTCGAAGACTTTCGCCGACCACCGCGCTGCTTTGGCCAATCGGTCCGCCCGCCATTGGTCGCCACTTTTTCGCACCGCGTCGCGAATCGACCAAACGGTGTCGAACTTTTCGCCGCCGGAAAGGTCGAAATCCCGGCGATAGACCGTCCGCTTGTCTTCAGAAGAGCCGAACAGCGTGTTTTCGCGGAACACGACCAGCGGGCGCCGTTCCCCCGAGGGTCGCGAGGCCGGGGGCTGGTTGCGGGGAGCATACGACCAGAAGCCGCGGGGTACCATCACACCGCCGGCATCGCCGGCGTTTGAATAGGCAAAGCCGCTGTCGGCCTCCACCCGCATCTTGCCGCTGCCGCGCTCGAACAACCACCGCGACATGGCCACGCTGTCGTCTTCGCGGTGCAACAGGTCGAAGTTGTCGAACTCCAGACCGAGCCCGCCGTAGAAGCGATCCTGCGGCACGCTGTCCAGCCGCCGGACCCAGAGGATCTTTCCGTCGGCCGGCTCGACGGCGAAGACCAGGATGCCGCCGTCGGCCAGCGGTTGGCGTCCTGCGGCGAAGAAGGCCACGTCGTCGACGACCAGCACGCTTCCCGGCACGGGCCACGGCGATTCGAGCTGACCGTAGGCCACGATCTGCTCGTCGACCGGGGCCGCCCGCAGCCGCCACACCATCCGCCCGTCGTCGGCCCGAAGACAATAGACCCAGCCGCTCTTGGTCCCGAACAGGCACAGCCCGCGGTGGATGGTCGGCGCCGTGTCGATCCGCCCGTTGGCCGTGAAACGCCAGCAGACCGCTCCCGAGGCGGCGTCCAAGGCGACCACCTGGTGGGCATCGCCCCGGGCGACGAAGACCTTTCCCTCGGCGATCACGGGCGGAGTGATCGGCCCGGGCATGAACGGATTGTGGTTCCAGTCGTCGGCAATCGCACCCTGCGGACGGCCGCCCAACTCGACCGACCAGAGCGTTTTCAACGCCTTGGGCACCGGCCGGTTCGTGCTGCCGCTGCGCCAGGCGTCGCGGCGATAGCAGGGCCATGAATCGTCGGCCGCGTCGTTCGCCGACCCATCGACTGCGGGTGGTTCCACGCCGCGCTCGACGACGAACTCCAAGTCGCCGAGATCCTCCGGGATCGCGTCGCCTTGCGGCCGGGCCGTCGCCAGGGCCGCATAGCCGCGGAGCATCGGCCAGCAGATGCAATGCTTCGGGAAGACGTAGATCAGCCCGTTGGCCGGCACGAACCCGGCGTCGCGACCGCACGCCCCCTTGGTGATCCGGTTGGCGTCGACGTCCCCCGTTTCCAGAGCGGTCATGTTCATCTCGCCGGCAAACAGGAACCGCTCGGTGGCCACGGGCGGAAAACAATGGCCCCATCCGGCCGGGTGCGTCTGCTTCACCTCGCCCGTCTGCCGATCCAGCGCCACGCACCGATGATCATCCAGCACCCAAACCGTGTCGCTGACGAACATCGCCCGGGCCTGCTTCCAGTGGGCCGTACCGGGAATGAACGTGTGGCTCCAAAGCGGCTCGCCGTCGGCGGCCGAGACGACGTGAATCCGGTTGTTCGGCTTGTCGTTGCTGAAGGTCGAGACTTCATAGGCCAGCAGGTCCCGGTCGCAGACGCACCGGCGAACCTCCGCCATCCACGGAAGATCGTCCCTCCGCCAACGGACCTTTCCGGTGGCCAAATCGAGGCTGACCGCCGTACACTTCTGGCCCCGTTGGGGAGTTCCCTGGATGAAATAGACGGCACCGTCACCGGCCGCAAAACATCGCGGCTGAACCGCTTCGATCTTCCAGCGAAGGCTCCCGTCGTCGGCCTGGACGGCCCGGACCGACTCCCGGTCGAAAGCGATCAGCATCCCGTCGACGTGCAACACGTCGGTGGGCGTGCCGGCCCGGGGATACTCGCCCAGCGGCTCGCCCGTGGCGCCGTCCAGTGCCATGAGCTTCCCGTCGGTGACCACGAAGAGCCGCTCGCCGGCAGCGATCGGGCGGACGCTTCCCGGCGCGTATCGGAAGTTGTAACCGCCCCGGGCCGGCGAGGGACTGAGCGGCCGCTGCCAAAGCTGCAGGCCGTTGAACCCGTCTCGCCCCAGCACGCCGGCGTAATAGTTGCGACCCGCGGCCGTGACCATGTTGCTGACTTCCTGCGACGGGCCGGCCACCCAGCGGATCCGACGCGGCGGACCCACCAGCCGATCACGGGAAACCGCGTTGCCGTCGGCCGCGTGACGGGGATGGGACCACTCGTCCATTTCCTCCGGCCGGGGTTTGCGGGCGAAGAGCCACTTGCCATCGGTTCCCACGCGCCGTACGTCCTCAAGGCCGGCCGCCTTCAAGGCCGATTCCGCGACGTTCTCTTCGCGAATCAGCAAGACGCCTTGCGGACACAACACGCGTGCCATCTCGGCCGGCCGTATGGCGTTGGCCTGACGGCCTTCGATCAACAGCAGATTGACGAGGTTCTCCGTGTAGGGGAGTCTGCCGCCGGGCGTCAGACGGTCGGCGGAAACCAGACCGTAAAGCTCCTGGGCGTGGAAAGACTGCGTGGCCTTGGCGACCGCAGCCGGATCGGAGTCGAGCAGGTGCACCAGGAACCGGCCGGTGCGGGCCAGATCGGCGAGCGCTTCGAGATCGCCGCCGCCGATTTGCACGCACAGTCCGCCGCCAATCCCCGATGTCTCCACGAGCGAGACTTCCGCCGCGCGGCCCATGTCACGCGATGCGAGGAGTCCGAGGAGAAGGGTCAAACCAAGAAGACGAACGATCCTGGGCGAGTAAGTAGTGTGGGTCATCGGTTGCTCCTGGCAGGGGTGATACAGCACTCGGTCGGTCTGCCGCACGTACAGAAAGCGATGGTTCGACCATGAGTCACGCCAGTTCCAGCGTTTAGCGGGCGGGCTTGCCCGCCGTTAGGGAAGCGCGAGACACCTCCCCATTGTAGCCAGACCTTGGTCCGCCAAGCAAGAAACGTTTCGCGCATGGGCGAAACGCTGCCGAGAAGAAGGGAAACACGGCGGGGTGAGCGGAAGCACCCCCGCGCACGTTCTGCAACCGACTATTTGTAGCTGTCGTAGCTGCCGCCCAACGGCTGCACGTAACCGGCGTTCTGCACGCCGGAACTCCCGCTCGCAGCAGAGCCGGAGTAGCCGCCCGGCATCGTACCCGAACTCGAAGGGGTGTAGGAATTCGGTGGTTGGACGCTGCCCGGAGCATAGGGCGTGTTCGGATCGCCGTTCGGCGGGGTGTACGACGGGGTGTACGACGGGCTGTACGACGGCGTGTACGACGGGGTGTACGACGGGGTGGACGACGGGGTGGACGACGGGGTGGACGACGGCGTGGACGACGGCGTGGACGGCGGCGTGTACGGCGGCGTGTACGGCGGCGTGTACGGCGGCGTGTACGATCCGTAAGGGCTCACGGACGGCTTGTAGGGAATGAGGTCCGGTGAAGTCATCGGCGTAGAGTAACCCGAGGTGCCCGGCCCGTAATTCGTGTTGCCCGGCGAAGTTCCGCTTCCGTACGGGGGCTGGCCGGCTGCCGGGGAACCGTAACCCGAACTCGGGCCGCTACTGGTCGATGGGAACGGTCCGCTTGGCATGCTTCCATATCCGTTCGATCCCGTGCCGGCAGGAGGACTCCCGTACTTGGGAAGGGAGTCCATCGAGTTCATCGAGGAAGCGGCGGGGGCGGACGTGCCGTAGTTGCCGAGCGAACCATAGGGCGTGGCGGCCGTCCTTGTGGAACCATCCAAGGCACCGTATGGGGCCGCGGCGGTGTCGGGATAAGGAGTCCCTGATCCCGAAGAGGCCGTCGACGGGGGATTACTCATCCCGTACGGTCCTCGCTGAGGCGTTGCGTAAGGGGTGCCGGAGGTGTTTGCCCCATAGCCCAAGGAACCCGAGGACGAGGGCGACCCATACGGTTGCGACGGATTGGAGTAGCCGGAGGGAGCGTTGAAGCTGGCCGTCGAGGCGGAATACGGAGGCGCCACGGTCCCGCCAGGCGACGTGTAGCCGGTGCCAGGTGCAGGCGTCCCGTAAGCGATCGAGGGCCTCGTCGAGAACCCCGGAGCCGGCGGGGCGGGGGACGACGACTTCTTCCAAAACGCCAGGTCGGACATCGACCAACCGCCGTCGCTCTTGCAGCCGGTCAACCCCGCCGCCAACAACACAACACACAGACTCCCTGCCAGAGTGATTCGCATGGCTTTACTGTCCTTTGGAACTGGATCAGAAGCGGCCTTGACGGCCATCGACCTCCGTGTCCATTCTTTTGAGACGGCCCTCTTCCTTGAGGACGTGACGGAAACAAGACATGACGAGCGCTAGAAACTAGATCGATCCAAAGTGCTCGATATATTATTCCTTTTCGGAAAAGTCGGCCGGCCTTTCCTCCGCATTATCCAAATTCAGCAACACCGCGCTTCGTACCGCAGTATCCAGCCGATGAACTCGAGTATCCAGCCGATGAACTCGGGCGGATTATAGACAGCACGTCGGGCGGGTCAATGCCAAAATCGCCGCCCAGCAAGAATATGGGGCAACTGGGGGTGCTGGGGGTTATTTGTGCGAGGGCATCATCTCTCTACGCATTGTGGACCAACTGCGCCCGGCTGATGGCCTCCACGTAACGCAAGTTCACGGCCTCCCAGTCGATCACGTGGAAGAAGGCCTTCACGTAGTCGGCCCGGCGGTTCTGGTACTTCAGGTAGTAGGCGTGCTCCCAGACGTCGATGCACAGAATCGGCACGTGGCCGTGGATCAAGGGGCTGTCCTGGTTGGGGGTGTGCTCGACGACGAGCTTCCGGTCGGGGTCGACGCTCAACCAGGCCCAACCGCTCCCGAATCGCGACAATGCGGCCCTGGTCCAAAGGTCCGTGAACCGATCGAAACCGCCCAGTTCATTCTCGATGACCGTGGACAGATCGCCCACCGGCCCGCCGCCGCCGTCGCCGGACATGATCGTCCAGAACAGCGAGTGGTTCGCGTGCCCTCCGCCGTGGTTGCGGACGGCCGTGCGGATCTTGTCGGGCAACGTGTGGATCGAAGCGACCAACTCCTCGACCGTCAGATCGCCCACGTCGTAGCCTTCGATGGCCTTGTTCAGGCTTTCCACATACGTGTTGTGGTGCTTGGTCAGGTGGATTTCCATGGTCCGCGCATCGATGTGCGGCTCCAAGGCGTCGTACGCGTAACCCAGTTTCGGCAGCGTAAACATCACGAGTCTCCTTTGCGCGAGTTCGTTGAAAACGAAACGGATAGCGTTCAATTCTCGACCCGGCTCGACGCGGGGAGATCGAGGCGGGATATTTAGCAACTATCCCTGTCATTAAAATTCTATTCCGCCGGGCGCAAGAGGCAATTTGCCCGACGCGAAGCGCAGCAGAAAGGGCGGCAGTGCCGTTTCCGAAAAAGAGACAGGCCGGAAGGACATCTGCCGCCCCGGCGGCGTGGCGGTCGGAGGCTTCCGCCATGCCGCAACGCCGGCGATCGCAGGCGGTGAGGCAGGATTTGTGCCAAATGTGACTGTTAGAATAATCACAACGGTTTTCCGGCGGACAACCCCCCGCAATGGGCCGACCGCTCGAAGCCGTCCCTCGCCTGCTGCCGATCCGTCGGAGTCCCCAGCCCCGAACCCCCAGCCCCCAGCCCCGAGTCCCGAGCCCCCAGCCCCGGTGGACCAAACCCGCATAATCTCGCTTACCGGAGGAATCCCCTCAATCGATACACCTTGCCGATCCGACATATCTTCATAGCGGCGGTGACCGTCAAACGGAGAAATACCCGAGCTGGGGGGATCCGCCGCGGAAAGACTCTCGATCCGGGCAACGCAGGGGGACTGCCATGAAACTCGACCGGCGTATCGTCTGCGCCTCCGTGATAGCCGTGCTGGCATTCGGCGGCCGGCTGCCCGCGGGCCAACTCAAGCCGCCTCCAGAGCCGACCGATTCGGACGACTCGGCAGTCCGCTGGATCCGCAAGACGGGTGCGGAGTCCTCGCCGCCGTTATTGCAGCCGGCACGGGTTCCCGGCTTCGAAACCGGAATTCCGACTAAGCCCGAAGTCGAATTGCCTGAGGTGCAGGAAGAACAGCCGCCGCGTCAGTTGCCTGTAGAACCTATGAAACTCGCGGAACCCCGGCTGGTGGCGGCGCCACCTCGCCTCGCCCGGCCGGAGCCGACCGTCGCCCCGACCGTTGCGCTGGAACCATCCGGCATGCCCCTGGCCGAGCTGGAAGAAATCGCGCTGGCCAACAACCCCACGCTCGTCCAGGCGGCCATGCGGGTCCAGGCCGCCCAGGGAAAACGCCTCCAGGCAGGGCTCTATCCGAATCCCGTCATCGGTTACCAGGCCGAAGAGATGGGCATCGGCGGTTCGGCCGGACAACACGGGGTGTTCTTCGCCCAGGAGTTGGTCACCGGCGGGAAGCTGGGACTCCGCACGGCCGCGGCCGGCCACGAAGTCACCCAGGCAGAACACGCCTGGCAAGCCCAACACGCACGCGTGCTCAACGACGTCCGCTCGGCCGGGTACGAGGTCCTGGTCGCCCAGCGGATCGTCGATCTCCAGGAGAAGTTGGTGGGGATCGCCGGACAAGGAGTCAAGGCGGCCGACGACCTGCTGGCCGCGATGGAAGTCAGCCGGGTCGATCTCCTGCAGGCCCGGATCGAGGCGGATTCGGCCAAACTCGAGTTGGAGAATGCTCGCCACCGTCATCTGGCCGCCTGGCGCCGGTTGACCGCCGTGTTGGGCACACCCGAGATGGAGCCGGCCGTCCTCTGCGGCGAGTTGACCGCCGATCTGCCGCCGCTGAGTTGGGACGGGGCCTTGCAGCTTCTGTTGATCGCGAGTCCCCAGATTCTCGAGGCCCAAGCCGGCGTCCGCCGGGCCCGATGTGCGCTGGCCCGGGAAAACGTCGAGTGGATCCCCAACGTCGACATCCAGGCAAGCGTGCGTTACCACGATGAAGCCAACGACACCGTGACGGGCCTGGAGGTGGGTCTGCCGCTGCCGTTGTTCAACCGCAACCAGGGCAACATCTGCAAGGCCCGGGCCGAACTGATCGCCGCCGAACGGGAGGTCGAGCGGATCGAGCTGTCGTTGCACAATCGGCTGGCGGCTACCTTCGAGCGCTACGCCAACGCCGAAAACCAGGCCCGAAACTACGCGGCCGAGATCCTTCCCAACGCCAAGACCTCGCTCGATCTGGTCCGAGACGGCTACCGCCAAGGCGAGTTCGATTACCTCACGCTGCTGACGGCCCAACGGACCTACTTCCAAGTCAATCTGGCCTACCTGGAAAGCCTGCTGGCCTATCGCTCCGGCCGCGTGGCCATCGAGGGCTTCCTGCTCAGCGGAGGGCTGGGGGGAAGGGAAGGATGAACGAGGAATGATGAACGAGGAATGATGAACGAGGAATGATGAATTAGGAATATTCGGCTTCATCGGGCGGGTTCAGAGATCGTACAGAGTCTCGTCGACTTTGGGACCTCGGAGCCTCCGCGAAAGGCTCTTGAGGTCTTGGCCGCTTTGGCCGAACAGGGGCTCTTCGCCCTCCAGCACGTCGCCCATCTCCTCCTCGATCTTGTCGGGGTCTTCGCCGGCCTCCATCCGCCGGATCGCTTCTTCCATCCCCGGGCCCAGGTTCATGCCCGTGCCGTCGCACAGCTTGCGCATCATCCGGGCCATCTGGCGGGGATCATCCTCGTCGATGCCGTCGGACTCCCGGGCCAATTCGCCCATGAGGCGTTCCATCCGGGCCTCGTCGAGGTCGGGCAGGTCGTCGTCCCCTTCCGACTCTTTCGCCTTGCCGGTGGAGATCGCCACCCGCGACATCTGGCGCTCGAGTTCCGGCCGGCCGCAACGGGGGCAGTCGGGACGCCTGGTCGTATTGATGCTTCTGGCGAAGAAGTTGTAGATCGTGTGACAATCGGCACAATAGAATTCATAGATCGGCACGGCGGAATTCCTCCGAACGGATACAGGACCTGTCAAGAATGGCACTGTTGACCGAGTTTCGCGCAGGACTCGACCAAGGAGGGTCTTTTGATGACAACTCTAGCAATTCGGCCCCAGCGGGACAACGTCGATTTTGGGCGTCGATTTTGGGCTCGTTGTCAGTTCGTTCCTCTCCGAGAAGGGGCTTCCTCTGGGAAGCGTTCTGCCGGCCGGCGAGATCGAACGCATCTTCCGACGGCACGACGGCTCGTACACGACGCTGCCGGATCCGAAGGAGTACACGGCCGAGATGATCGCCGAGTTGTACGGCTATCGGTGGAACGTCGAGTTGGACATCCGGCAGATCAAGCAGACGCTGAATCTGGATCACCTCCGCTGCAAGACGCCGGAGATGGTGCGCAAGGAGTTCTGGATCACGCTGTTGGCGTACAATCCGATCCGCGGGGTGATCTGCGAGGCGGCCCGGCCGCATCGAACCCCGCGTGCTGAAACGCCGCCGCCACCGCTACCCCCTGATGCGCGAGCCGCGAGAGAAACTGAAGAAACGTCTGGAAGCCACAACCCGTTGTGGTAAGATGACTTGAGGGTCAACAGTGCCATTCGTGACAGTCACCGAGCCGGCAGCGTTTCTCGGCAATTCTCACACGATTTGCGGCTCGGAGCCAGTCCCCGTTTTCCACTCGCCGCTTACAGTGCGAGATGCAACGTAGTACGCTACACCGTTTGGGAACCTCCCATGCCGGCGATTTTGCCCTGCCGCCCGACCATGGCCGAACCGTTCTGCGAAATCCCCGATCTGGTGAGCCGGTTGCGAGAGCTGATCGCCCAGGTGCCGGCCGGATGGGTGACCACTTGCGGGTCGCTGGCCGATGCGTTGGGCAGTCGGATCGCCGCCCGTTGGGTCGGGCATTTCACCCTGCACCACGACCACGACGCTCGATGCGCTTGTCACCGCGTGGTCCGCGCCGGCGGGGTCCTCGGGCCGTACGTTGCCGGCGGAGAAAGGGCCAAGACCCGCCGGCTGCAAGACGAAGGGGTCGAAGTGCGGACGGGCTGCATCGACTTGGGCCGATTCGAGTTCCACGATTTCGTTTCCGAAAGGCCGCTGGAAAAACTCCGGCGTGTCCAAGAGAGTCTGCTCGCCAAGGTGTCGCTCCGGCCGCGCCGACGCATCCCCAAACTTGTCGGCGGCGTTGACGTCTCGTACCCCAGTCCCGACGAGGGCGTGGCCGCGTACGCATTGGTCGAAACGGACACCGCCGGGCACGTCTGGGCAACGACCGTTCGCCGCCGCGTGGCCTTTCCGTACATCAGCACCTACCTGGCCTTTCGCGAGCTACCCATATTGCTGGACCTGATCGAGGAAGTCCGCGCCGCGGGCCGATTGTCCGAGGTGTTGCTGGTCGACGGCAGCGGCATTCTCCATCATCGCCACGCCGGGATCGCCACGCACCTGGGCGTCGTGGCCGGGCTGCCGACGGTCGGCGTGACCAAGAAGCTGCTGTGCGGTCAGGTGGAGATGGCCGACATGCAGCCGGAGGAGTCGCGTCCGGTGGTCTACGAGGATCGGCGGATCGGGGTGGCGTTGCGGACCACGTCGGGCAGTCGCCGGCCGATCTTCATCTCGCCAGGCCATCGGCTCGACGTGGCCTTTGCCGAGCAACTCGTCCGGCGGCTGCTGGGCGGCCACCGTTTGCCCGAGCCGCTCCACTGGGCGGACCGTTTGAGCAGAAGAACGCAAGCCCGCCCGCTAAACCCTGTGTGCTGAAACCCGGCGCAACTCATGGTCGCACAATCGCTTTCTCTACGTTCACCAAAGCAACCCAGCGATGCAGTACTAAGGTTCCGCGCCGAAATAACCTGTACGTTTTTCAGCGAGGGTGGCACGCCCTGAGGAACGAAGGGCGTGGAAAACCTGCCAAACCACGCCCTTCGTTCCTCAGGGCGTGCCACCCAATTGGACAAGCTATTTCTGCGCGGAACCTAAGTGCATACTCTGCAATCCCTTACGTCGCCACACCTTATGCGCCGGCCGGCACGTCGGGGAAGCCCCTCGGACGGCGGGGTCGGCGATATCTGACATTCCGACGTGAATTCATGCATACTATACGCATAAGCTCCTTACTCACTCGGCAGCACGGCAAGGAGAAACCCTGTGCGGAAAACGACGATTGTGGCTCTGCCCTTATGCCTCGGCCTTCTCTCGGTCCACGCCGCCGAAGAAGTCCGGGCGTGCACCTCGATCATGGTCGGCAAGAAAGCATCGGCCGACGGATCGGTGATGACTTCGCACACCTGCGACAGCCATCGCACCGGCTCGCAGATCGTCGTGGTACCCGGCATGAAACACAAGCCGGGCGCCCGGCGGCTGCTGACCAAACGCCGCGACGACGACAGCGGGCCCATGCCGCGCTACGGCCGCCAGCCGACTGGCGATATCCCCCAGGTCGCCGAAACCCTCGGCTACCTCGCGCCCGGCTACGCGGTGATGAACCAGCGGCAGTTGGCCGTCGGCGAATCGACCTTCGGCGGACGCGAAGAGCTGCAAAGCGACAAGGGGGCGATCGACTGCGAGACGCTGACTCGCTTGATGCTCGAGCGGGCAGCCACCGCCCGGGAGGCCATACGCATCGGCGGCCGTCTGCTCGAACAGTACGGCTGGTGCGACGAGGGCGAAGCGCTGACCATCGCCGATCCGCAGGAAGTCTGGCTGATGGAGATCGTCGGGCCGGGCAAGGACGCCGTCGGCGCGATTTGGGTCGCCCGGCGGGTGCCCGACGACCACGTCTCGGTCGTGGCCAACGCCGCTCGGATCGGAGAAATCGATCTGTCGAAGCCGGATTTCTTCATGGCCTCCAGGGACGTCTTCAAGCTTGCCGAAGCCCGCGGCTATTGGAATCCGGAAAGCGGGCCGCCGAGCTTTTGGCGGGCGTACGACCCCGAAGGCCGCATGAGCGTTGCGGCCACCCGGCGCGAATGGCGGGTGTTCGATCTGCTGGCTCCGTCGCTTCGGTTGCACCCCAACGCCAACGAGTTCCCGTTTTCGGTCAAGCCGGAGAAGCCGGTCGGCCCCGAGAAGATCATGGAACTCTTCCGCGACACGTTCGAAGGGACCGACTTCGACATGGTCAAGGACCTCACGGTGACCGACGAAGAGGGCAAGACGGTGAAGAGCCCGCTGGCCAACCCGTTCATGCCGTACGACATGAACAGGCTGCTGAAGATCAACGGCGGCTGGGGCTGGCGGGGCGAGCGTCCGATGGCCCGGTGGTATTGCATGTACGTGACGGTCACGCAGTCGCGCTCGTGGCTGCCCGATTCGGTCGGTGGCGTGGTCTGGTTCGGTTACGGCAATCCGGCGATGACGACCTACGTCCCGCTTTACGCCGGCATCAAGGACCTGCCGCCGGATTATAAGACGGACGGCCGCACGACCGGTTTCAGCCGGCGATCGGCCTGGTGGGCGTATAACCGGGTGGCCACGCTGGCGGCCCAGCGCTGGGGCGAGATGCGCGTCGACGTGGCCTCAGTTCGCGATCCGCTTCAGGAGAAGTTCCTCGCCGCCCAAGAGGAAATCGCCAAGACCGCCGGCGAACTCCTGGCCGAAGACCCCGCCAAGGCCCGCGCGTACTTGACCCGAACGACCCACGACGCGTGCTTCGAGGCGACGCAAGCCTACTGGAACCTGGGCGATTTGCTCTGGACGAAGTACGACGAAAAATGGTAATGCGTTCACTGTTTGGGCAAGAATGACTTGTACGCTTTCTTGGCGGGGGTGGCACGCTCTGAGGAACGAAGGGC
>Ga0307380_10009803_pt1 | contig 12129 bp, 8 predicted proteins | sample UN3MG_FD_202239 | JGI IMG/M metagenome (GOLD analysis project Ga0307380, IMG submission 202239) | Soil microbial communities from Risofladan, Vaasa, Finland - UN-3 | ecosystem: Environmental > Terrestrial > Soil > Coastal area > Acid sulfate soil | place: Finland: Risofladan, Vaasa | collected... | reverse complement strand
TATCTACATTATCAACGACAACATCTTCTTCATCCTCTACTTGTTCGACTTGTTCAACTCTAAGCACAGTATCAACAACATCTTCATCTACCTGCTCGACATGTTCTACTTGTTCAACGATTTCAACTCAATCGACATCCTCATCATCCTGCTCCACATGTTCAACACTTAGTACAGAATCTACAACGGCTTCGACTCAATCAACATCTTCATCATCCTGCTCTACCTGTTCGACACTATCAACTGCTTCGACTCAATCAACAACATCTTCTTCGACATGTTCAACATGCTCAACCTGTTCGACTCTCAGTACGGCTTCAACACAATCAACAACCTCAACCTCCTCTTCTTCAACCTGTTCGACTTGTTCGACTCTTAGTACGGCTTCAACACAATCAACAACATCCTCTTCGACATGCTCGACTTGTTCGACTTGTTCAACTCTAAGCACATTATCTACAACATCCTCTTCTACCTGCTCGACTTCTTCTTCTTGCTCTACTTGTTCAACTCTAAGTACAGCATCAACACAATCAACGACATCTTCTTCTTCATCTTCTACTTGTTCAACTTGTTCAACATTATCAACAGTATCAACGCAATCAACAACATCTTCATCAACCTGTTCAACTTCCTCCTCCTGCTCTACCTGTTCAACATACAGCACACAATCAACACTGTCATCGACATCATCATCTACTACATCAACATATCCTGTTTGTGAATTAGATGATGATTTTGATAACTTAACACATTGGGAAGTAGTAGAGAATTACGGCGGTACGGTTTCTACAGTCGGAAATGAAATGCGCCTTACCATAGAAAACGGCGATAGTAGGATTATTAGAGTAGCCTTTGGTCATCAGATTCTTGCTGGTGATTTTGATGTACAGATCGATATACCTAGTTGGGTAAAAGTAGACAATAAAGAACTCTACGCAATATTTTGTGTAGGTGATAAAACACATAATAGTTACTATTGTATAGGAATAGAAATACAACCACCCGCAGATGCAGAGAATTTTCTAATTGTATACCAAGAGGGCGGCGGTGGCGATATCGAACTAGATAGAGACGATGACGTAGCCGATATATCAGCTTGTAAATTAAGACTTAAAAGAGTCGGTACAGTGCTTTATGGTTTTTATGATGCCGGTTCTGGTTGGGTAGCAATGACATCTCGTGATATGGGTGTTTATGCTGATGATCTTGTTTATGTGAATTGTATTCTACGAGAACTTGAAAATATCGGTGGGTCAGTTAATTGGGATAATCTCCAGTGGAACTTGGGTATCTGCCCTGATGCTAATGGTTGGACGACAACGAGTACGACAACATCATCTTCATCTACGTGCTCGACCTGCTCGACCTGTTCGACTTGTTCGACCTGCTCAACACTTTCGACGCAATCCACAACATCCTCTTCCACTTGTTCTACCTGTTCAACCTGCTCAACACTTTCAACAGTATCGACAACGTCCTCTTCTACCTGTTCAACGTGCTCTACTTGTAGCACGCTATCAACAGCATCAACCCAGTCTACAACATCATCTTCAATATCATCAACATCATCATCCTGCTCAACGTGTTCAACTTACAGCACACAATCCACAACATCATCAACTTTATCGACAGTTTCAACAACATCATCATCCTCTTCTTCTACCCGTTCAACCACATCTACATTGTCAACTACCTCTTCTTCATCATCAACTTACTCTACGGCATCCACATTGTCAACTACGTCCTCAACAGCATCAACATCATCTTCATCGTGCTCGACATGTTCAACTCTCTCTACCGCGTCAACAGCATCAACAACTTCATCATCTTCATCTTCAACATGCTCAACGCTGTCAACTATATCAACATCCTCCTCTTCATCTTCAACATGCTCTACATTATCCACTACAGCTTCAACATCGTCTACATCGTCTACATCGACGTGTTCAACTATAAGTACGATATCGACAGCATCAACATCGTCATCTACTTGTTCTTCATCATCAACGTGCTCATCCGAATTAACAACATCATCATCGTCTTCCTGCTCAACTTTATCAACAACGTCATCATGTTCTACACTATCAACTACATCGTCTAGTAGTAGTACGTGTTCGACTATTTCAACTATCTCAACAACGTCTTCTTCACACTCATCCACTTGTTCTTCTTGTTCAACTTGTTCTACGCTGTCAACGTTATCAACAACTTCTTCATCATCCTCATCATCCTGTTCAACGCAATCAACAATATCCACCGCATCTACCATATCAACGACATCTTCTTCATCGTCGTCCTCCTGTTCAACTATAAGTACACTTTCAACTACATCATCTACGTTATCATCGTCTTCATCATCGTCATCTTGTTCGACATTATCAACCGCTTCTACATCTTCTTCTAGTTGCTCGACATCCTCTACGCAATCAACAGAGTCAATAACATCTACCAGTACTACCGTATCTACACAATCTACTTCTTCATCGTCTTCATCTACATGTTCAACGATTTCTACCTTATCAACAACTTCCTCTTCATCGTCAACCTGTTCTACGGCCTCTACATTATCTACATCGTCGTCATCATCTACATCATCTTCGTCATCGACATACACAACTATGACTACTTGGTCATGCTCATCCACATCCTCATCCACATGTTCAACCGTCTCTACCGTATCAACAGCATCTACGACACATACAACAGCATCGACATGGTCCTGCTCATCCACTACCTGTTCAACTACAGCATCGACCATATCGACACTGTCAACGACGTCTTCATCTACTACTTCATCGTGCTCAACATGCTCAACATGCTCTACTATCTCAACTGAATCGACAACATCATCTTCATCCTCCACATGTTCTACACTTTCGACATCATCTACTTGCTCAACCTGCTCAACATGCTCTTCGTCAATGACATCGACATCAACATCAACATCATCAACACACTCAACAACAACGACATCACCACCGGACTACAATAAAACAATACGTGAACTTGTAATAGATGAAGTAGAAAGAAAAGTAAAAGAGATATCTAAAGCTAATGGGTACCGAAACGACATAGCTAATGTTCATGTTGGTTATAAGTTCTGGCAAACACAGGATCTCAATGCCATATCTATTATGCCGCAACCCGACGATCCTACATACTTAACCGGTGTAAGGTCCAACGTCATGGCAATGGCAATCATCGGATTCGCTGAATATAATCCATTAACGCAAGAGCCGGATGAAGCTTCGGAACCACTACTAGCCGACCTAAAACATAATATCTTGGGCTCTACATTTTCTGTGCAGTTTGTTAACGGCTCACAAGAACCGAGTCAAGGCGATTTGCTCTATGGCGCAACGTCTAACACCTCTGTGAGAGTCATGAGGGTAAATCATACTACAGGGTCGTGGGCCCTGGGAAATGCCGGTGGAACTTTACGAATACGCGACATGCGTAGATTCTTATCGCATACCGAATACCTTAAAAACGCTGCGGGAGTAGTAATAGCGAAAGCTAAATTGATAACCGTTGAGCCCCGCTTCGGCGGTTATGTCTCAAACGTAGAATACATCACAGGTGGGATAGAGGGTTATCCGGAAGTAGGTGAGACGCTAATAGCTGTAAATCTTTCGGTTAAATTTACTTACATGACAATGAACGATAACCCTTATCTTGAACCCTAAATAGGAGGTAGAAAAATGCAAGCTAATACCGCTGAAAACGGAGCGCTGTTTTACGAAGCAGCGCAAGCAGTTACAGCAATGACGGCGTTGACTGATTCCGGAGATCATCAACTCTACACGTCTGCTGTGACTCTCTGGTCTGATCGATCCGGATATTCGCCGGTTGTTCGACCTGATGGATTAATCTCCGGAGGTGTTGTTATTCCGGAAGCGGCAGGTCCGGACAATGATGAAATAGATGTAAGTGCCGGTACTGCTTACTTGGTTGGTGTTTCTACTGATGTTATTGCCGTATCCGGTGCTGGATCACTTGTCTGTACAAGGACCGCCGACGCCGCGAACAAATGCATTATCACGTCAGTCATCATCACCGCTGCCGGTGCTTACGACGTATTGCAAGGTACTAAAGGCGCGGCATTATCTACAACTCGCGGTGCTGCCGGTGGTCCTCCATTACTCACTGTTGGTGTTGTTGAAGTTGCCCAGGTTAAATACACATCAGAAGCCGTCGGTGCTGTTCTGGCATCTGAGATTTTTCAAGTCCCCGGAGTTAGTCAGGAACGATATGATTATCCTCTCTGGGAAACCTATTTTGGTCGAAATCAAGCCAATGATATCCCCGGCGGCTGTATTAAACTCCTTGCCGCCATTACTGCTGATCACGTAGGGCCGGTTACAAAGGCCATTTACGCCTCTTACGCCGAACCTTCTTTCGCTGAAAATCGTCCCGTGTCAGACTTCGTACCTCCAACAAACGCCCATAGCGTGTCATCGAAACAAGTTTACAGTGGTACTATCGGTGCCCGGTCTTCTTCATTGAACCAAGGATCATTCTCCGCTTATCTGTCCAATGGTGTTAACGACGCGCTTATGAGGCTGAAAGACGAAATCCTTTGGTTTCAATTCTTTCCGGATCGATACAAGTCGCCTTACGTTTTAACCCAAGGTAAACTCGGGGTTGTTCCTTCTTATCCCGCGGATGATTCAATAACTGCTGCATGTACGATATCCGCTGCTGAAGGCGCGGTATTTGTAGATGCTTAATGCTTAATGTTTAACAAGGAGAGTAAGTCATGGCCTTTGATTTGAAGAAATTCCAAGGCGCGGCTTTTCATCCTAGAGAAGATATCGTGGAGGTTAAAGACCTCCACGAGTTCTTCCCTGAAGGGGAAGAGTGCGTTATTAAAGTACGTGGATTAAACGGTGAGGAACTTGCCATGGTTCACGAAGCTCTTAGTAAGAACAAAAACATATCAAGATTAGTAGACGGTTTACTATCAACACAATCGTTGGAAATGCTTGCCGCTGTTCAAGAAGCAATCGGAGTCACAGATAAGACTCCGAATGAAATAGCTAAACGATTAGAGATGCTTGTAATCGCCAGCGTAAAACCAAAGTTCACCATGGATGTGGCTGTGAAATTTTGCCGTGTATATCCGATTGAGTTTTACGCGGTCACAAACAAGATTACGCAATTAACCGGTCAAGGCATGTCGTTGGGAAAATCCAAACCCTCTGGAACGACCCCGAAGTCAAAGCAAGCTTAGGGTTGGCGTGGAAATGGAATATGCCGATGTTTAAAGTACGACCTGACTTGTTTCCGGAAGGGTATTTGACAACGACAGAGATAATTCTTTGGGGTAGATATGTTGAATCATTGCAGAAGAAGAAACCTAAAAGGATAGCTTAATGGCTAATATAGTACGGACAGTAGAAATTTTATTTAGCGCGAAAGATTCAATGTCTATGAAGCTCACTGCTATTAATCAGAGTTTGGAGTTATTGAAGAAGACGGTACAGACTATTATGGCTCCACTTGAACAGTTAGGCGATGCTATCTTAAATTTAGACGGTAGAATCGCCGGCTACGCGTCTACTCTTGGAACAGACGTAGTTGATGCGTCAATGAGCTTAGAGTCCGTAATGATCGATTTAAAACGATTATTAGGGGAGCAGTCTGAGCAATTTGATGAACTCATTCAAAGCAGTCGTGATTTATCCCGAGAATTTGGTGTTGCTCTTGATGATGTAATTCAATCCGTTATTGAATTTAAACGCGCTAACTTCGATGCTAAAGAGTCTTTAGATCTTACTCGTGAGGCACTAACTCTTGTCCGTGTGGGGTTTGTCGATATGGGTACGGCTACGGAATCATTAGTCAAGATCCTTAAAGGTTTTGGTGCCGGAGCCGAAAAAGCCAATGAAATTGTTGATATCTTATCCATTACGTCGAACACTTACGCAACTAACGTTGAGAAGCTGGCTATCGGTATGGCTGAACTTGCTCCAATCGCATCTAAGGTTGGTTTTTCTATGGCTGAAACTGCCGGGCTTGCAACTAAAGTTATCGAGGTATTTCAGTCCGGTGAAGAAGCTGCAACGGCATTAAAAACCGGTTTTACACGTTTAGCCACCGGTTCCGCTCAAGTTCAAAAGGCCTATGATAAGTTAAAAATATCCGGCGAAGACGCTAATGGTATGCTGAAAGATGGAAAGACTATGCTTGGTGAAATCGCCGGGGCCATGGGTAGATTTACCGAAGCTGAACAAGTACAGATATCTGCTTGGTTGGTCGGTAATCGTCAAGCTCAGAAGATGGTCGATATCTTTACTGATTATGATAAGGTAATCGAGATAGGCATAAAGGCCTTAAGCGATAGGCAGTACGCGGAGAAACAATTAGCGGAAGTAATGAAGAGTACATTATTCCAATTGGACAAACTACAAACCGGTTGGCAGGAATTAAAAGCTGCCATGGGTGATGACTTTTTACCCATTGTTAGCTTGGTACTCCAGGGTATTCATGCGATAGAGACGGCATTAACCGATACTGTGAAATCAGGAGCGTTGAAAGAGGTAGCCGATCAATTAGTCAAATACGGCGAGTTAATAAAATCATACTTAGACGATATAGCTACTGCAATCCCGGAAGCTTTAAGGAATGTTGATTTAAAACCATTATTAGATTCTTGGGATAGCGTAGCAGATACATTGAGTAAGATATTTGATACAGCTAAAATTGATAACGCTGATGATTTAGCGGACAAAATACAGACTTTAGTTAACGCTATGGTACTGTTGGTTAATGTTACTAACGGTATGATAAAACCATGGACGGATCTCGCAAACAAATTACTAGAGACAATACCTATTCTAGGTGAAGTTGACAGTGAAATAGCTCAGAAGTTTGGTAATATACTAGGCCATGTACAGATGATACAACATATGGGCTGGATCTGGTACGGTGTTTATCGGGCTATGGGTGATGATGTTGAAACTTTCCAGGATAGAGCTGCTGCTGTTGCGGATAAAGTGGCTAAAAAGCAGCAAGAAGAAGTTGTACATTTAGCTAAAAAACAAGAAGCATGGGATTCCGTGTTGGCGTATATCGAAGCTGTAATAAATACGTTCTCGGATGGGTTGGATGAGAACGGCGATAAGATGCTTGATTGGACCGCAAGACACAGAGAATCGTTAAAAAAACTAGAAGAAGCTCAGACAAGATACATTGAAATGACCAAAGATGGTGTAGGTGATTACACTAGAGCTTTACAACAACAGAGAACAGCTAATGAAGAGACAGCAGAGAGTATTACATGGGTAAGTACGGAAGGTGAAAAACTTGCTCTTACGATAGAAGAGTTAGCTTCAGAAATCAACGATATGCCTGTCGGTAAAGAAATTGATATTAGAACTGAACGCCCTATACCGGAATTAAAAAAAGAACTTGAAGAGTTTGGTATTGAGATAATAGAACTACCGGGTGAGAAAATTATAGCCATTAAAACGGAAATGGATGAAATGTCTTGGGCTGAACTGGAGTCGCTGTATAATGCTAAACTCGCAACTCTCCATAAATCAGTAGATATAGTATTAGAGTTAGATTTAGATGAAATAGATAGAATATCAACTGTGTTAAAAACGGAACTTCCGGAGGAACAACGCATAAAGATTGCCATGGACGGTGTTGATGCTGTAATGGAAGAGCTGCTTAGAATTAAAACAGAACTATCTGAGGTCGAACAGACTAAAGAAGTAAAAATGATTTTAGCTCAGGTAGAGGAATTTCTTACAGAGCTAAGTAGAATCTGGAAAGCTTTAGATGAAGGCCCGGATGAGCACAATATAAAGATCCTTTTAAAAGACTTTCAAACTGTAATGAGTCAGTTAAAACAATTACAAGATACTTTAGATGCTACGCCGACTGAGAAAGTAATAGAGATAAAGGTTAAAGGCGGTGCGGAAGCTAAAGCAACGTTCGATGGTCTTAACGTTATAATTAAAGAGATGCCCGGAGAAGTAAATGTAGAAGTTAAAGCGGAAGTCGATAAGGGCTCTTTTGAAGCTATAACAAAACGAATAGATGTATTGTCTAAAGACGCTAATGATAAATTAAAAATAAAAGCACAGCTCGATACCGCACAATTTCAAGCCGCTGCCGATACCATGATCGCGCAGATAAACGCGGATGCGAGTAAAGCAATAGCAGTGATAGATGGTCTTACACAATCCATAGGTAGATTAAGTGATAACGTCGCCGGTATGTTCAATAGTCTCGCAGATATGTATAACCGTATTATAGATTTAGGTGAGAAGGAAGCAGAGGTATTTGAAGAGACTATGCAGACGTTGGATGAGCTTAAGAGTGAAATCGAAGCGACTATCGGTGTTATGGATGATTATCTTGATAAAGTAAGAGAAATTACTGACGCTATAGATGATCAAGAAGATAGCATAAACGCTTTGGAAAACGAATTAGCTCAGTATGAACGAGCAGTAGATAGATTGGAAAGCGGTATTAGTACGGAGGGCATGGAAAAAGATTTAGATCGCGTGCGTAAAGAAATTAAATCAACAGAGGAAGCACTAAATAAACTATACGCCATGCCATATTCGCCGGAAAACGAAGCTAAAATCAATGCGTTAGAGCGTAAACTAGAAACACTAAAACGCGAAGAGGAAATACTTCAAAAAAGTATAGACGATAGCGAGGCGGCTAGGGAAGAGTTTGAGAAGAAAATCTTAGATTTAAAGAAGGAAATATGGTTGAAGCAAAAAGAAATTAATGATCTAGCTGGTGACTTACCGGATATGATAAATGACGCCGCTAATGAGTGGGATAGTTGGATGAATAGTGTCGAAGAGATGAAGAGACGATTTAGAGAACTCTACGACATGAAGCTAATTAGCGAAGCTGAGTATAATGCCGCGATGAAATACCTAGATGGGCTAGAGCAACAAATTATGGAGTTCTTAGGTGAACTCGATGCCATGGGTATTACTGATATAGAGGAACTTCAAAAACAAACAACACAGGCACAGTTAGCGGAGATACGGTTACTTAAAGAAGAAATAATGGCTCAGACTGAGATATTACAGAGCTATTTAGATGAACAGATGAGTCTTCAGACTGATTTAATTCATAAGCAAATGCAGTTAGTTGATGCTCAAATTGAACAAATAGAAGCAAGGACGGAGATGATGAAGTCCGGTGATAGTATGATAAAGATTCAAGCGGATGGGCTCGAACCGGAGCTTGAAGCTTTTATGTGGAAGATCCTTGAAAACCTTCAGGTCCAGGCCAACGCGGAATTCAGTGAATTCCTTATCGGCTTACGTGGTCTAAATCTAACAACAACAACGGGGTCAATATAATGGGTATGATGAAATTAGTAATAACGACTGTGAATTACGATCGTAATAGCCCGTTAATGTTAAACGTTGATATGAGTGACTCTGAATTAGATGTATTGACGAGAAGAGTTAATCGTACTGCTACGTTAGATACCGGGGGCGTGATAGATGACCATGGATTCTCACAGACTGATAGGAATTTAGTGTTTAGGGTAAGTGATGCGACGCCGAGCGATGTTGTTAAACTAAAATATTTCCTTCAGAGGTATTCGGAGTTAAGGATATCGTTTAATGAAGGAATCTTTCTTGTTAATTTTAATAAGATGGATAATGATTTCGGCGATGTGGTGTTGACTTTTTTTATCAGTGAAGTTGTTGTGTTGTGCCAGAGATATCCTGTTGTTTATACGACGACATCGAGTGGAACAACAACATCTACTTCTTCTACAACAACAACTGTAGGGTTTGATTGCGAGTATGATGATTTAACCTTTGATGACGCTGATAAATGGAATCTAACAGAAGGAGCAGTGCTCTCAGGTAATAAATTAACATTCAGTCCTAGAGGTAACGCCGCCTACATATATACACCACCTGATGATGTTAATTTTTGTATTGAAATTCGTGTATCTGATTTTGAATGTGACGAACCCTATTCAGGTACCGGACCAATGCTTATTATTCAAATAGATGGTATGAGGCGTAGTTGGTCAACTACATTATTAATCCAACGGGCTCACAGTACCCCATATGTTCAGTATTCTGGTACATCCCAAAAGTATACCAATTCGGGGTCATATATTCCTACTGTTAAGTTAGCATATACATACCACGCCGCTACTTATCGTAAAGTTTATCATTATTCAGGATATTCCGGCCATGCTCAAATACGTATATACCCTATATTTGATTGGTCTGCGAAAGAACATAGATATGCAATAGACATGGAATGGAATCGATACCGCTTAGTATCATACAATCAGAGCATAAGTTATAGCGCCCCCAAAGTTGTAACTACGGTGCCTTCATTGTTTAGGATACAAAGATCAGGCGCTCAGGTAGGTGGTTATTATTATGATGGAGCTGATTGGATATTAGTAGGATCACAAGATTTTGAAACGAAAAACCTTAAAGAACTGCATATAATCGGTGGTACAACTTTCCGTGGTGATGGATCAATAAGTATTGACAGGCTTCGATTTGTTTCGTGCCTTGGTATAGGAAGATTAGCTTGGTGTAATACTGGAACTGATGTTATGACCTCTATGGATCATTGGAAAGTTACCAGCCAATCAGGTGGCGGCACAGCGACAGCGGGGGAAGATAAAGGCCTTGTATTAACTCTTCCTAGTGGAATACAACCCCCAGGATCACCATCTGAGGTTATTATATTACATCAGTATGTAACGGATGCTGTATTAGGTGTCGAAAATGCAACAGAATTTATTGTTGATATAGCTGGAATTACATCTGATAGTGCTGATTTTAATGACAGTGATACCTATACTTACCGTAGTTGTATGTTAAGAATTAAATGGTCAGACCCACTTGTACCAACAAATTATACGCTTGTAGATATAGATAGAGCTGGTACTAATAATGATCCCTCTTCTTGGAGGTGTCGAGTACGAACGTATCATCTTGGAGTAGTAGAGCTTGATATAACTAGGGATTACGACTGTGTGCTTGATCAAGCAGGCGATGCTATGGGTAGGATTAGAATCTTACGAGAGACGTACGATATATATGATTGTGTATCAGTATGGTGGACTCCTTCGATTTCCGAAGATGAAGATAGCGTACCAGATGAGTATGGTGTTTTAAGTAGTGAAGGTAGTACCTGGTTAGAGGTCGCAACTCCAGCACTTACACCGGATGTCTATACGACGTTAATCCATGGTGTAGGTGAGTATAAGGATTTTGAATTAATAGGAATTGCTGGTCAAGACCCTGGTACTATAGTATTAGACGGGCTTACTACTGATGCAGGTTGTCCCGGATGCGATACACCGGCATTGACTCAATGGACAACAACAACAACGTCATCGACAACATCATCTTGCAGCACAACACAATCAACAACATCATCGTCATCAACATGTTCTACTTGTTCAACGTGTTCGACAACTTGTTCAACAGCATCAACCGCATCAACGGCATCAACCGGCTCAACACAAACAACAATATCAACACAATCAACAATATCGACATCATCATCTACCTGTTCGACCGCGTCAACGCAATCCACAGCGTCAACATCATCTACATCGTCATCAACATGTTCGACGTGTTCGACATGTTCAACTTCATCTACAGCGTCAACGGCATCTACTATAAGCACAGTTTCAACCTCATCATCTTCCTGTTCGACGTGTTCGACTTGCTCGACAATGTCAACAGCATCGACCTCGTCCTCTTGTTCTACAATATCAACGGCTTCAACTCAATCAACTACATCGTGTTCAACATGTTCGACACGTTCGACATGTTCAACTGTATCGACAGCATCAACTATAAGCACATCTTCCTCATCGTCATCAACTGCATCTACAGCTTCGACATCATCGTCTACGTGTTCAACGAGTAGTACAACAACGACAGAGATAACAACGACATCATCGTCTACGTGTTCGACGTGTTCGACACTGTCAACGCAATCAACACAGTCAACTTCATCGTCTTCTTGCTCAACTTGTTCTACTTGTTCAACATTAAGCACATTATCAACGGCTTCTACTTCATCTTCTTCGTGCTCGACTTGTTCAACACTAAGCACGATTAGTACGACTTCTTCGTCATCGTCATC
>Ga0307380_10009802_pt1 | contig 12129 bp, 9 predicted proteins | sample UN3MG_FD_202239 | JGI IMG/M metagenome (GOLD analysis project Ga0307380, IMG submission 202239) | Soil microbial communities from Risofladan, Vaasa, Finland - UN-3 | ecosystem: Environmental > Terrestrial > Soil > Coastal area > Acid sulfate soil | place: Finland: Risofladan, Vaasa | collected... | reverse complement strand
ACGCCATCTGTAAATGTCTTTTTGCCCTGTTTCATAATATATCTCCTAAAAGTTCGTTCCTATGAATATTGTTTTTCCGCTGTTGCTGTGATATCCTTCAGCTGATAACGTGTGTGCTCCTACTTCTACTTGGCATTGAGTCCACTGATTGGAACACTGATAAGACATCCGTACCCTTACCTCTGTAACCTTTGTCCAGTTACCAGTAAAGGGAGTCACATTTGCAGTAGCATCATACCAAGTGCCATCATTCTTTACTCCTAAGTAGAACTGACCCGCTGCACTAGGTCTACCCCTATCTGAAACAAACCACCCTGCTAGAGATACTTCTGTTATAGCAAATGTCCCGTCTAGGACACATACATAAACAGTGGTTCCACTACATGGATTCCATGAGTACGCTTGACCTTCGCCCTGACAATAGCCACCACAAAATGTAGTAACATTATCATCACATAAGAGAGCTGCACTAGGTGCTGGAAAAGTATTTCCTGGTAATAAGCATACATCAGACATATACAGCCACCACCGATGATTTATTTATTATGATTGGATTGTCCTCTTTATCTCTCACTATAAAGAAGTTAAAATTGCAATCACCCTTTTGTTTTAGTAAAGGTAGTATCATAGGAACATCTTCACCTATTTCAAATATTTTTCCCGTGTGTAATAATATCTTAGCCATAAATTACTCCTATTAAGAAAAGTCTTGTAATATAGCACCGTAATAGCTAGTACCGTCAAAATAAAAAGATACTATATCTTCAGAACCACCAGCACTAGTTAAAGTTGGCGCTGTTCCGCCGTTTGCCCATTTAACTGCAGCTGGCCAAGTGATAGTTCTGCTACCGCTACTATCTTGTTCTATAACCATTACCATATTACAAGGTCTAGATGGGTCTACAAAAGTAAATACATCGTTAGTTGCTCCGAAAGCAAAACGGACTTTATATCCATTTTCCCAAGTTATAGTAGTAGTTCCATCGCCTGTTAAATCTTGTTCCGTCCAAGCTTTATCTATATAAGCCTTAGTGGCAGCATCTTGAGCATTAACAGGGTCAACTAAGTTATAAATAGACTTAGTTTGCATATTAATAGCGTCTGCTGCTTTTAACTGAACAGTGTTACCGCTTTCTTGTTCCCATAAACTCGCACTTGTAGAAGTGTCGTCTACATATTTCTTAGTTGCGGCGTCTTGGTCATAAACAGGGTCAAGTAAGTTAAAAATATACTTGGTCTGCATATTAATATTATCGGCACTAACCATCTGAAGAGTATTTCCACTCTCTTGTTCCCAGAACTTATCTACCCACGTTAAAGCTCCTGCTCCATTTAATACTAGTATTTGGTCTTCAGTACCTGCAGAACCAGGAAAAGTATAGTCGTTTATAGTTAAAACGTTAGTAGCTGAATTCCAAGAAAAATCAGCTTCACCATCAAAGTCTGAACCCGTAGTAAACTGAATAGCTCCAGCTGGACCAACGGGAGAGTATACAGGAAGACTACCAACGCCTGCTGATATTCTAACTTTCCAAGTACCAGAAATAGTACCGAAAGAACTAAAATCAAGAGTAGTATTATTCGTATCAGTAGCTTCTATTTCATCAGGTATAACAATATTATCGTTTTCATCGTAAACAGCAACTATATTATATTGAGTTCCTAGATTATGATTAACTACTAAAAGATTTCCTGAATCTAAGTCGGCATCTACGAAAGTTTCTCCATATGCTCCCTCGTCATCAACGAAAGTTAAAACTCCGCCTGATTCTAATTTTAAAATCTGACCTACAGAACCTACAGAACCAGGGAAAGAATAACCGTTTAAAGTTAAAATATTAGTATCTTGGTCCCAAAGAAAATCTGCGTCGCCTCCAAAATCGTTATCGTCTTTAAATTGTACTGCGCCTTCTACTCCTACAGGAACGCTACCGCCCCCACCTGCGCCTGAACCTCCTACAGAAACTCTAGTATACCAAGTACCTGCAATCGGAGCAACTGCGTCGAAGTCTATAGTAATATTGTCTAAATCTATATAAGTAACGTTAGCTAGAATAATTTCGTCGTTATTATCATAAACCACTACGTGAGGATATTGAGCATCTAATCCGTGAGTAACCGCTAATAAATTAGGACTATCTAAGTCGGCTTGAACAAAAGATAATAGATAAGACCCTGCAGCTACCGTTTCGGCTTTCCAATAACTACCGTCGTATCGCATAATCTGATTAAGAATAGGAGTACCTGAATCGAAGTCTACATCAGTTAAACCAGCTAATGTTAAGCTAATAGTTTCCCAATCTAAAGCGGTAGCTCCAGACTGTAACGTAAGAGCTTGTCCTACTGTACCAGTAGTAGTCGGAAACGAGTATTGGCTATTAAGAGTTAAAACTCCAGTTACATCTAAAGTACCACCTAACGAAAGGTCGTCTCCTGGTGTATTAGTTGTAATTAATCCACCAGAAGTTCTATCCCAAAAATCTTCTGCAGTAATTTGTGAATCAACATACGCTTTAATACTTTCTGAAGTAGCTAGTGTCGTATCTGTAGCCGTACCCATAGTATCGTCGTCTAAAGTACCCACTAAAGTAATAGTAGAAGCTATATTTAATGATGTCGTAATAGATACCGCTGAGGGTAATCCTATAGTAAGAACGCTATCACCACTACCACCCGCTGAAGTTTCTATTTCACCAGCAGTACCAAGTATAGCAAAAGTTTCGCTATCTAAGTCTACTGAACCCGTTCCTGTATCTCCTGCAAAGTCTAAATCTGAGGCAGTAACTTGTGCGTCAACATAAGTCTTTACGGCTTGTTCTGTTGGAAGTGCAGTATCACTATCTCCCGCTAAAGTACCATCGGTAGAAAATTCATCTATTGTAGCTCCTGTAGTAAAAGTGATATAGCCTGTTTCAAAATCAACAGTATCACCTGCTACTTTAGTGGTAATTGTACCGCCACTTGTCCTATCCCAATAATCTTCTGCTAAGACTATAGCATCGACATAGGTTTTAACCGCATGTTCTGTCGGTAAAGCGGTATCACTATCGCCTGATAATGTGACGTCTGTAGAAAATTCAGTAATTATTTGTCCTAGATTAAGACTAAGACCACAAGACATATCAAATGCGTCAGAACCTTCTAACCAAGTAATGATACCGTCGTTATTATCTCCGTCAAAAGTAAGAGTATAATCTACTCCTACTGCTCCAATTCCAATAGTCATTCCGCCATCTGCTCTAACGCTATCGCCTGCAAAATTAGGTATTATGGTAGTGCCACTTCTATCCCATAAATCTTCGTCTACAATCTTCTCGTATACTTCTATAATAGCGTCGTTAACATTAGTAGCCACTATACTTGAATAACTAAATAGTATTTCAGTATCTAAAATATCAGAAGGAGTGTTAGTAGTAATAATACCAGCACTACTCCTATCCCAGAAATCTTCTCCTGAAATCTGCGCATCAACATAAGCCTTAATACTTTCGCTTGTAGCTAAAGTGGTATCTGTAACCGAAGCCATAGTATCGTCATTTAATACACCTACGATAGCTATTGTTGAGCCTATATTTAAAGAAGTAGTAATTGATACGGCTGAGGGTAAACCTATCTGAAGAACATTTCCGCCACTTCCCCCTGCAACGGTTTCTATTTCTCCTGCTGTACCAAGTATAGAGAAATTCTCTGAATCTAAATCAACAGAACCAGCTCCAGTATCTCCTACAAAGTCTAAGTCCTCTGCTGTTATTTGTGTGTCAACATAAGCCTTTATGCTTTCAGAGGTTGCTAATGTAGTATCGGTTGCTGAAGCAAAGGTATCGTCGTCTAGCGTGCCAACTATTGCTACAGTTGAAGCTATATTTAACGCAGTCGTAATAGCCACCAAACTACTTGTTACAACTAATTGGTCTACACCCCCCGCCTTCATATAAATTGTATCGTCGTCTGATGTTCTTTCGGTTTCTACCTTAGTGTCTCCGTCTGCGTCAGATATAAAATCTATGACCTGACCAAAATGTTGCCAAGTAGAACCATCAAACATATAAAATTCATTAATATCGTCTACGTATGCAGCCATACCTTCTGTAGCTGTAGTAAATATCCACCCTATACCAGTATCATATTCAGCTATATTATTAGTTTCCCCGTACCAAGAATCTCCAGAAGTAGGAGTTGCAGCTACTATATATCTATCTCCGTCTGTAGGAACTAATGGAGCAGAAGAATCATCTTTACTCAGAACAGCTGCTTGCCAAGATATACCTCCGCCACCGCCTGTAGCTAATACATTCCATTGTGCATTATAGTAAACATAAAAGGCATCTTCGTCTTTAACCCAAGTAATCATTCCTTGTAATGGCGTTGTAAAATCCCAGGCTACGTCACCCTCATTATACTGAGCTATATAATCGTCATAACCGTACCAATCTCCACTATCGCCTGTTATAACTAAATAACGGTCACCATCTGTTGGTCCAGAAGGAGGAGAAGTTTCAATTTTAGTATTTACAGGAGGCTGAAAATATCCAGATACTCCGCCTGCTCCACCTGGAACGTAAGTGCTATCTTTATAGTCTGAAGTAAAAACGTGATTATATATAAAATAGTTTTGTAGATTAGTAGTGGTGCTTGTATCCGTAATATAATAATTACCTTCGTATGCTGCATTACCTTGGTTTCTAATAGTAACGTAAATAGAAGTACCGTAACTACACCAAGCCCAATCTTCTTCTTGAAGCTGAGTAGCAGACATAGCAAGTCTAGCTATAACACTATCCCCAGGAATTAAGTAGTAACATTCTGCCGTAGTTACAGGTGTCTGAGAAGTAGATATTCTTATCCAATATTTAGTTTCGCCGTTAACTGCAGTCGTAGCCCAATCGGTAGGAGTAGTCCAAGATATTTTTCCGTCTGATTCAAAGTTAGAAGTATCGTCATCTAAATCATTTAAATCAGCTGTCATTGTAGTCCAACCATCACCAGATGCAGCGTTATAATATTCGACTACTAGATTATAATAAGACCCTCTAGTTGCCCACTCAAATTTAGCTGCAGAGAAAGTGGCTGCATCACCTAAATAAACGTAGTCATCTGAAGTATCCATCATTTCAAAAGCAACGCCTTCTTCAGTAGAAGCTTCAGTAGTATTATCGTTATAATAGCCACTGCCACTTTCAGCATCCCAAGTATATACAAAATCAAATGCAGTAGCTATTTCAGAATCAGCTTCCCCACGTGGCTCTAAAACTCTCGCATCAAAATAAACATGGCTATTAGTGTCATAGATATAAGTACTAGGAGAAAATTTCCAGATACTATAACCAGTTTCTGTTTTAACGTGTGACCACCCACCGTAAGTATCTAGACTATTTCCTAGAAGAACATTACGACGATATTCTCGGTCTAAAGATAAATCAGTATAAATCTGGGTTAATTCATTTATATCAAATTTACCTGAAGCTACCAAACCATATAACTCGATAACCATATCGTTAATCTCGTCTATGCGTGTGGCGTCGGGTAAGTTGGTATTGGTTTTATATATGGCTGCGCTAACGACTTGAGGTAGAATTCCACCAAATCCGAAAAATCCCATAAATAAGGTTGGCATAAATGCCTTTAGCCCTGTAAATATTCCAAAATGTTCTCCAAACATATTATTACTCCTAGTTATATTATTTGTGCGTACCCGTAAGGTCTGATAAAAGCTCTAAAATCGGATGTTTCTCCGTGAATGTATATATCGCTAGTTGGTTCAGAAAGGCTTACATTACCTTGCTGTTTAACTCGAATTCCGTTCATATTAACTGGGTCTGGTAACTCAAATTCAACTTCATTGGTTGTATCATTAGCATGCTGAGTACCACCGCCACTCTGACTTGCGTTACACACTAAACTTGCGTGTAAAGGTGTCCAAATTGTACCACCGTCAGTAGTATATTCTACCGTACAAGTTGCATAAGCGCTACCACCATATTCCGTCCAATAACGAATACCAGTTGCTGCAATAAAAGTTATATGTGTTACTCTAGCGGTGCCTGCAAAATAATGAGTGGTTGGAGCGTTAAAACTACCTTGATTAGAACCAGAAGAACCACCATAAGAGTTAAGTGGATTTTCGTTCCACGCATTATCATCACCAGGTGAATTTGGGTGCGTTGTATTCGGCGATAGTAATATATTTATCATTAGACTACTTCTATAACTTCCTTAACAAAGTTAACATTAATTAATCTATCATTAATCAAAACTAAACCACCAGTCATATACTGACCTGTAGCGTATTCATTTGCTGCTGAAAAAGCAGCAAGTAGTTCCGACATTGTTCCCGAATATGTCATTTCAGTAAACGTATCGTCTCTGTAAATAATCTTTATATTCATTTTTTCTCCTTACACTATAACTTCTAATTGTACTAAAATATCGTCACCAGTCGTAGTCGTACCAACTGCGTCTATGTCTATTGTTAATTCATCGCCTAGCGATATAGAAGTTTCGTCAAATACTGTTTTAACACCTTCTGTATCACCGTCTGAAATTTCTAATCTGGCACCGCCACTAGCAAAAATAGTAGTGTCGTTTATATTAATATCAAATACTATATCTCCTCCATCTGGGGCAGTTTTACAAGTGGCTATCGCTTTAGTAATGGTGCAATCCCAAGGAGCAGTTAATTTACCACTCCATTGTATCCCAACTTCTGCGTCATAAGCTTTAAACCAGCAGAAAGCTCTTTTTCTAGTATCGGTGGTTAAAGCTTCACTCTCTATAGAATTAGCATTTATAATACCACCGTTTATAGCACCGTCATAAATTTGTATTCCTTCGTTACCTGACCCACCTGGAAATAACTTCCAACCAGAAGTATCGGTAACGTAATCATTAGATTGGATATAACTATTAACTCCCATCGTAACGTAAATGTCACCGTCGCCTCCTGTATTATCGGCAGTTAATTGCCATCCAGAAGTAGCTGAAAAATCTTCGGATTCAATAAAGCTAGTCGCTATACCAGATTGACCGCCTAAAGTCATCTGAACAGCACCGTCGCCTAATAGATACCAACCCCAAGAAGCTCCACTATAAGGATAATTAGCTGAACGCTGTCCTGAATTACTATCATATTCTATATCTACAGGGTCGCCTGATTCTCCTATAATACCACCAGATAAGAAGGATACTGATAGTCTACCAATAGTTACATCAGAAGCGTCTAATAGACCTCTAATCCACATCGTAGCTTCTGATTTATCCCACCAGAAACCTTGACCTGCATAATAATCTCCCATATAAATGTCACCGACATCGCCACCGCCTTGACCTGGTAAGCCAGAGACATCGTCCATAAATATTTGGAAAAGAAGATTTTCATCATCGTCGAAAGCCCAAAACTTCTCTGTATCCATATGAATACGAGAACCAGTATTACCTGTCTTTACGGTAAGAGCAAATAGTTCACCCTTTAAAAACGCATTGTCACTATAAAGACCGTAGCCAGATAAAGCACCGATGTCTGGGTCTGTTATTCCTGCTAGATTACCTAAACGAACTTTTAAATTAACGTCGTCCCACGCACTACCGTCACGAGCTATAATATCTAAGAAAGGAGAATACTCAGACGAAGCATCTAATATTAAATAGCCTTCACCCGTTTCTCCCGTAGATACTATTGTAGTTCCTTTCTTCCAATCTTCTGCAGCATAACCACTACCTTTTAAATTTCTAGTGACCGTATAAATTGGTGCAGCAGATACGTCTGTTACTAACATATATTCTTCAGTACCTGAATCTTTAATAATAACAACTTCATTTAAAGCAAATACTGAATTATCTGTAGTAAAAGTTAAGTCTGTAGAAGCCATATCTTCAACGAGTGTAGCTGCATTAGCAACTATAAGCTGACCACCTACGGCAGATACAGAAGTTTTCTCGAATACCGTAGCTTTAAGAACTCCTCTAATCCTAGCATCTTCAAATTCAGCGTAACCGTCGTCAGTAATTCTAAAACCCTTTAAGTTACTAACGAAACTTTTACTCTGGATATTATTTTTATTAACTTCTATATTACCTATATGAGCACCGTCTACGCTAAACTTAGCTAGTTCTATACCTTCGGTGTCATAAAAGAACGTACCGTATCTATTAAACTCGGCTACTCTATTTGCTGAAGTATCGTATATCTTTACCGCTTTACTATCTATTTCTACGCTACCCTGAGTATTGGTAATCTTTAAATCTTCGCTTAAACGGATATTACCGATAAGCTGGTCTGCAAGTATATCGCCAATATTATTCTTTAAATAAGCTATAGAATCTTCTTCAAATTTACCTTCTCCGTTACCCCATAACTTAATCTCTTTCATATTAACTATCCAAGCATCCCACGGATAGTTCTCTATGTCTTTATCGTCTCTGATATGAGCGCTAAGTCCTGGTTTCGGTACAACTATTTTAGCTATAGTTAATTTACCGTGAATAGGAGTTCTACTCATATTAATACCGTCAGTACCGAAATTCATATACCAAACAGGTGTTTTATCGTCATCAAGTAAAGGGATTACATAAGTGGCATCTAAATTTAAAGTAAATATTTTTCCGCCTACTGTACCTGTACCTGCAGTAACCGTAACTTGATTAGTCTCTGGCGTAGTAGCTTTTACTATTAATCCTGATTTAATCTGAGGAGGGACAGTGGCTAGCATTAAGTCCATTATTAAGTTGGTGACATTGGAAACATCAACAATAGCTCTCGCTGTAGTAGTGTCTACAGGATTAACTACTTGCTGACGATTTAAAGCTGCAGACCCCTTGAGTTTCCCCGTAGGATATGAAGCTGTCTTCAATATCTCTTTTTGGACTAGCGTGTATAGGTCTTGGTATGTCGTGTTACCCACTATTCTTTTCTCCCTATTACTATTTTTCCACAACCCAGATTAGGCATTTCATAACCAATAACTGCACTATTACCTAATATTTCTTTTGTTAAGTGAGCTACTAAATTTGCTATCTCAGGATTACATTGTATAGATAAAACTCCGTTTTCTCCTAAGAGGTATGCTACATCTGCTAAAAAATCTTTATGATATAACTTTTTTAATTCCCAACTAGTAGGGTCTGGAAAATCAAGTATAATAATATCGAATATCTTATAAGAGTTTCTTGGAACCCAGTGTAAAGCGTTTTCTATATAAATACTGCATTGGCTAAGACTATTTTTGTTCATTTTGGTTAAACGGGGATAAGTCTTAAAAACTTCCACCATTTTTTTATCTAGCTCAACTAAAGTAATCTCAATATCAGATTGGTGTTCAAAAATCGTTCTGGCAGCTAATCCATCGCCTCCGCCTAATATTAAACATTTTTTGGCATTAGGGTTAATAGCGAAAGCTGGTAGAGTTAAGTTATTATGGTACATTTCTTCATCTACGCCTTGAATAAACTGAACGAAAGTATTTAATGTAAGTATTAAATTCTTATCGGTATCTTCGTAGAACTTCATTATCTGTAACCCCGTATCTATTTCATCGTAGATAGGTGTCCATTCAACTAGTTCTTGACCTTCTTTTAGCTCAATCGGTTTGTTATTTATCTCTAACGCCATAAGGTTTCCGTAATCGTTTTAATCGAACAATCTTTTCTAACGTCTACATAGACGGTGTTTTCTAAATCAAAAAATTTTATAATAAGGTCAGTAACCTTATTTTTATCGTATTGTTTACAAGAAGAAGCTATTAAGCGCATATAATTATGCTCTGGCCAATAACCTAAGTATAAGCAAGATTCTTTTAAGCCTACCAGAACATCATAACCAGGCGGTAAATTATTCACGTGTCTATGAGTTTCTTTAACCTTTAAAACCTTAACTAATTTAGTAAGGAACTTTTCTGATTCTTCTATGGTAATCTTAGTAAAGGGTTTAAATTCGTATACTACTTCTGTAAGGTGTTGACCTTGTTTAATCTTTCTTAATTTTGACATCCAAGTTCCAGCCTTTTGTGAGGTCGGCGAAAAAAGTTTCGTCCATTATACAACCTAAACCGTAATCACTACCTATACGCATACATGTTTCACAAAACTTAGCTCTAGTAAAATTAGTATACTGATACTCTACGTTCATTAAAACAGCGCCTGTAAAATCTGCTTCTCTAAAATCACACTTTCTAGCAAACATAACTCCGTTAACTACTGTATCGCACCATCTAGTACGTCTACATTTAGAACCTGATATATTATTAACTATTCCAACTTCGCCTATAACACATTTATTAAAAATAGCTCCGTTCATATCGTCATTCGCTCTACAAAAATGCTTAATCTTAGCTCCTGACAAGTCTTCGCCTTTAATACTATAATCTTTAATTAACTCCGATATATCTAAACCGTTTTTAATATGCATCTTAATTCTTTTTCTCTGTTGCTCTGTCATCGGTTTCTTCATACTATACTCCTTACGTTACAGGATAGCGTGCTAATTGTAAACTCGTTACTCCCTGTGAAGTTTCACTTATTGCTTCTATAAAATATCTTACATTATACTTATTGTTATATGGGTCTGTAACACTAACTGTTTGACCTATCTTTAAATAAGGCGAATACATAACACTAACTTTTGCCTTAGTGTGGTCTTTATAATACTCTAGTAAATATGCCTTTGATAGAGTATCTGTTTCAAACTGACTATATAAGTTTCTATCGTTAATCTCATTTTTCTTAGCAACTCTATCACCTAGATGCGGTAGTAAATAATCTTCGTCATATATAGTAGTATCGCCTGCTATATCCTGCGTAACAGTATAACCTGCAGTATAACTAGTTCCTGTCTGAATATCACAACCAGTTAATACATTTCCGCTATCTATACCTGTATAAGTAAATGAAACATCTTTATTAATATAAGCAGTAGCCTCTTCGCCTGAATCTGGGTCAGTAAAACCACTAGAATCTACTAAGTATACTTCCGTATCACCAAAAGCGACAGGTTGGTCTAATGTAGTAGTTGGAATTATACTAGCTTCGCCTTTTAATACTATATCGTTATAAACTGATATTTCGGTTATAGCTACAACGTATCTACCTTTACCGTAGTTTATTCTAGCTACGTCATAAAGATTAAACTTTAAATATCTAGCTTCTAGTCCTATTCCTAAGTCCTCTTCTTCAAAAGTTATAGCTTTACCACCGCTAATTCTAACTTGTTCTGTAGCGTCGCTAATAGGATAAAAATCAGTTCCGTTTACTGAGTACTGCATAGATACAGTAAAATCTACGTCAAATTTACGATATTCGTCTGGTTTATAAAACCCGCCTACAACGTCTACAGCTTGAACATTATAAACTGCACCCATATCTATTGTAGCTAAATGAAATCCGCTAATAGGAGAACCAAAGAAAGAAAGCTGTAACTGAGTGTCCCTTCTTCCATCTACAACGGCTCTAATATCTCTAACACCTACCGCTATAGACCAATATTCGAAAGTAGCTCTTACAACCAGTTCATCTGGGTTAGGAGTTAAGGATTTATCTACTTTAAATACAACGTCTTCATAATCTACTTCTACCTTACTAGAATCGTAAAAAACATCGTAACCTGCAGTAGAAATAGTTTCAGCTAATGCGTTCTGAGATTGTCCTGGTAAAGTCCATACACCACTTCCATAATCCATATTAGGGTCATTAGGTGCTATAGTATATTGAAGCTGACCCTGTAAGTCATAAAGGTGTACCTCTTGAGAAGGCTCTATAGAAGTATGAGGGAAATAGACTGTATAATAGTAATAAGTATAGGTACTAGTAGATTTACTCTTACCACCGCCTTCTGTAACTGTTTTAATAGTTTGACTAATCTTAACAGGTACGGAATCAATTCTATGTACCTTGTTATCGACAGGAACTCCATTTAACCAAACCAAAGGTTCAACCTGGTCTAATATAATTCTACCATATTCATTAGATATAGGAGTAGCATAAATTCTAAACCCCGTACTCGGCTGAGAGGCAAAATCTTTAATAATATACTTATCTTTAAGGTAATTGATAACATCTACCGTAGGGTCTGTACCATCAAATTGTGCAGCTTCAGTTAAATAGTTTTGAGCGTCTGCAGATAATATACCTGATTTCTCATCA
>Ga0307380_10009801_pt1 | contig 12130 bp, 9 predicted proteins | sample UN3MG_FD_202239 | JGI IMG/M metagenome (GOLD analysis project Ga0307380, IMG submission 202239) | Soil microbial communities from Risofladan, Vaasa, Finland - UN-3 | ecosystem: Environmental > Terrestrial > Soil > Coastal area > Acid sulfate soil | place: Finland: Risofladan, Vaasa | collected... | reverse complement strand
CGTCGTCATCAGCGCGGGTTCGTCGCCCGGGATATTCAGCAGAATCGAGCTGATACGGCCACCGTACATGGCGCCGTAATACACCGAAGTCATCAATACCAGCGCCGAGGTTGCATCCAGGCCCAGGGTGAAGGTCAACGGAATCAGTATAGCGACACCATTGGAAGGACCGAGACCCGGCAAGGCGCCGATGATGGTGCCGAGAAAACAACCGATGATGGCGAGCATCAGGGTGTAGGGCGACAGCGCGATCGAAAAGCCGAGTGATAGATTGGCTAACAGCTCCATGCCGCCCTAGCCCACCAACCACCTGGGAAAAGCAACCAGCCCGAGTCCGAGCGCGAAGCGGAAGATCAGGAACAGGCCGACGGACAGGCTGACCCCGGTTATCGCAGCGTATCGCGTTCGTGGTGAGATCTGGTAGCTCAGAATCGCCGCGACCACGGCGGTGGGTACCAGGAAACCCAGCGGCTTGAGTGCATAGGCATAAGCCACCAGCACGATCACCGCAAGCCCGAGCGCCGCGAAGGTACGCGCTACCGGCCATTGCGGTTCGGGATCAGGGCGAAATACCAGGAACATCGCACTGATGGCGCCAATCACGCCGATGAGGATTGGAAACACCTTGGGGCCCACCGGATCCGACAGGAAGCTGGTTTGAATCTGGGTGGCGCTGACGACATAGGCGAGCGCCAGCAGCGCTGCGACCAGTCCGAAGATCCGGTCGCTGGTCATTACTGAATGACGCCGAGTTCTTTGCTCAACTTGCGCACTTCCGCGACCAGGCCATCGATATAGCTCTGGAAGTCACCACCTACCTTGGTAAAAGGTGCCAGGCCATTCGCCGCCATCGCCTGTTTCCACTCGGCAGAATCGGCAACCTTCTGCAAACGTCCTGCCCACAGGTTGAAGGTGTCGTCGGAAACCCCCCTGGGGATGTACAGGCCACGCCAGTTCACCGCGACCACGTCGAAACCCTGTTCCCTGGCGGTCGGAATGTCTTCGAATCCGGGAATGCGCTCCTCGGTCAGCACCGCGAGCACGCGGATTTCACCGGCTTTCAAAAATCCCACCACTTCGGACATATCGCCCGTCATCGCCTGGGTAAAACCACCGATGGTCTGGGTGATAGCATCGGCACCATTGTCCAGGCTGATGTACTTTACCTTGCGAATATCGGTAAACCCGGCACGCTGCAATATCATCAGGGGTTTCATGTGATCGAAGCCCCCGGTCGCCGAGCCACCGGCAAAGCTTACCGAGCCCGGATTCGCCTTGATGGCGTTGACCAGGTCGCCAAGGTTGTTGAATTTGCTATCTTTGGCAACCACGATGACGCCTGGGTCCGCACCGATCGCACCTACAAAGCGGACTCGATCGGCGGTCATACCGGCATAGGCATTTTGCGCAAGGCGTGTAGTGGTTGCCGACGAGGCCGCAACAATAAGATCCGCATCGTCATTACGCTCGGCAACTACATGGTTGTAGGCCAGGCCGCCCCCGGCTCCTGACATGTTGGTGACCTGGACAGGCTGGTCGACAGCGCCAATATCAAACATGATCTTGCCGATCTGGCGGCAGGTAAAATCCCAGCCACCGCCAGGACTCGCCGGGGCAATACATTCGGCGGCGTGGCCAACGCTATACACGCCCGGTAACAGGAATGCACTTATCGTGAGTGCTATTGATAATCTGGATTTCATCGTCTTCTCCTCATTGCCGGCGTTATGCCGGGCATCTCTTGTTATGATTACGCGATAGACCGAGCCACTCGAATCAGCTTTTGCCCAAGTATGTTTTTGTAAGCCAGCTACCGGTTCCATCGATCTGGTCGAAGCCAGCAGGTTATTTCATTGTCTCTTCAGCCCCAAACAGGTTGCAGGCGAAGTTTCCGGCATTCATCCTGATTTTGCAAATAGTCGCATGCCCTGGCGGTTTCTCGACAGCTTCCAGGGCACCACCTCAGATAGTGTCGCGTACGGCGATATCGCGTAATAGCCGACCCAGGATGTCGGTGCCGGTAATTACCCGCTTCTGTGCTCCCCACAGCAGGATCAAATCGTTGGCAATGACATCATCCGTCACATCGTGGGCATCGACCTTGAATCCGGCCAGTACCTGTCCCAGCGGGGTACCGGCATCTGCGACGACAATGGGACGGTGGCAATAGCGTAGCGGGTTGGGTTGACTGCCGGAAAACAACGCATCGCTGAGGAAAGTGGTCGTATTCAGCGCCATTTGCGGGTTGTCTTCATGATCCACAAAGATAACCCACTTCTTGCCCGAGCGACCGATCAACTGCATAAATGGGTCGTCAGGACGGCAGGCAAAATCCGGAAAAAGTGGAACCTTGTCGGCAAACGGCAGTGTGACGATGCTCATCGGGTCAATGACTTCGCCGAGCTGATCGATAGCGACGTCATCGAGCTTGAGAAAATTGATGGCGCCGGTGCCTTCCAGTCGACCGACGTCCGAGTGCAGGGTTTCGAAGTGCTTGCGAATTAGCGAATGCAGGTCCTGCTCGCGAAAATAGCTAATCCCTTCTTTACCGAGCCAGTAGTCGAGTACCAGCGCGCTCGGCCTGGCCACCGGGTAGAGCAGAATCTGGTAAAAGCGCAACAACGGAGCGAGTGCCGAACCCAGGCGCAAGGCATGTCTCGAAAAATAGGCCTGGGGCACTATTTCCCCGGCAAAGGTAATCAACACCGTGGAAAACATAAACGCGACCAGGCCGGTCATGACCGAGTTCGAAAGCAATGTGAGCAGTACGTTGATGCCGACGTTTCCCCATAAAACAGTAGTCAACAGGAAATTAGCATCGTCGCGCAACGCGAGAACCTTGATCGCTTTTGGGTTTCCTGACTCCGCCTCGACTTCGAGCCGCAGTCTGCTGATACCGAGCAACGCCAGATTGAGCCCCGAAAACATCGCCGACTGGCTGATACAAAAAACGATACCCACCCAGATCAACAGCGAATAGGGTTGCGCCTCCATCATTGTCTACTCTCCTTCTGCGGGCCTGGTTGACAGGGAATCGATCCCGGTCGAAGCCAGGCAGCCATAATGACAGGTCGTTATCCCATTGCAAACGGGCGATCAAAAAACATCACGATATCGCTGGTTGGTAATGTGTCGGTCAGCAATCAGCATCGCATCGACCAACGCCGCTCTTACTATTCCAGTCGTCGCTCACCACCTGCGACAGCAGGGCAACGGAATTCAGCAGGTATTCACTACCGGGTTCGATATCGCTGCAATTCTCCAAAATTATGGCTAAAGCAGTAGATTTGACGAGCCCTTTATCGTTATTATCCGGCTTGATTCACCGCTCAGCCTCTTATCCGCCAACAGGAATAACAATATCAATGACAGGATCCCCTGCGCTGAATCAACATTCGGCCATCGTTAAACCAGAACAACTGCACCACGGCAGCGCTTGTTTGAAATTCTTGCCGGTTCTTCTGTGCGTATGTCTGTTGCAGTTCGGATGCGCCACCGTCGGGCCTGATTTCGACAAGCCGCAGGCGCCCGTTATCGAAGACTGGACCAGTGACAACCCGGTCATCAGCCGCGACAGCATCGATCTGCGCGAGTGGTGGACCGTTTTCAATGACCCGGTATTAAACCAGCTGATCGAAGAGTCGTTTCAGCAAAACCTGTCGCTGCAGCTCACCGGACTGCGCATTCTCGAGGCGCGCGCTCGCCTGGGGTTAGCCGAAAGCAATCGCTTCCCGCAAATACAACAGATCAGCGGTACTGCTTCAACCAATCGAATCAGTGAAAACCGCCCAAATTTCGATCCGTCACTCAAGAACGAGTTTGCCAATTATCAATTTGGCTTCGACGCGGCCTGGGAGATCGATTTCTGGGGTCGCATCGGGCGGGGTGTCGAGGCGGCGGATGCCAGCCTGAATGCGAGCTATGCCGATTACGACGATGCCCTGGTCAGCCTCGCTGCTGAAGTGGCGCGGGTTTACGTCACCATTCGCACCCTCGAAACCCAGCTAAACCTCTCCCGTGAAAACATTTTATTGCAAACGGAAAGCCTGCGCATTGCCCAGATACGCTACGCCAATGGCGCGACCAGCAATCTCGATGTACAACAGGCCAAATCGAATCTTGCCTCGACCCAGGCCAGCGTTCCCGCCTTGACACGTTCGCTACAGCAGGCAATGAACGGCCTTGCCATTTTGCTCGGCAAGCCGCCCGGAAGTCTGGAACTGTATTCGACAGACGATTCCGCTATCCCGGTAGCACCCGCACTGGTGGCGACCGGCATCCCTTCTGAATTGCTGCGGCGCAGACCCGACGTGCGCAGCGCCGAATTCCTGGCGGCGAGCCAGAGTGCCCTGATCGGGGTTGCTGAAGGCGACTTGTATCCGCGCTTCGCATTGTTTGGCTCGATTGGTGTGGAAAGTAGCGATACCGGAAATGGCGATGTCGGGGATCTGTTCAGCTCAGAAAGCCTGGTCTATTCCGCGGGCCCGACCTTTAGCTGGAACATTTTCAACTACGGCCAGATTCGCAACAATGTGCGCGTACAGGACGCCCGTTACCAGCAAACACTGGTCAACTATCAGGACACCGTGCTGCGTGCCTACCAGGAGACCGAAGACGCGATGATCGGTTTTTTGCAGGCGCAGATCGAAGCCGGATTCCGCGAGCAAAGCGCCCTTGCGGCGCAGCGCGCTACCGAGCTTGCCAATATCCAGTATCGCGAGGGCGCCTCTGATTTTCAGCGTGTTATCGACTCGGAACGCACGCTGGTGGCGCAACAGGACGCATGGACAACTGCCCGGGGCAACATCGCACTTAACCTGGTCGCACTCTACAAGGCACTTGGCGGTGGCTGGAGTCCACCTGACGAGAACACCCGCGACCGGGATTACGTATCCGCAGAGACGCGCAAGATCATGACTCGGCGCACCAACTGGGGCGACATACTCGAACCCCCACCTGAAGCCCATCAATAGTACAGAGATAGCCAATGATTCCCTGCAAAACAGAATTTCGCAGCCTGCGTCTGCCTTGCCTGGCACTGATAGCCATGGCCCTGATCTCCTGTGGTGACAAACCGGCGCCCGAGGTCAAGGAAGTGGTGAGGCCGGCTAAACTGATGACCATCAATACGGGTGGAGATGGCACCACCCGTGAGTATCCCGGTACGGTTTCGGCAACGCAGTCGGTTGAACTGGGATTTGAAGTCGCCGGCAAGATCGTCGAGCTGCCGATTTCCGATGGACAGGCAGTCAAAAAAGGAGCGCTGCTGGGAAAACTGGACGATGCGGACTTCGTCGCTGCCCGCGCATCGGCCGAAGCCAATCGCAAGGCAAGCCAGTCGGCTTACGAACGTGCCAGGCGCATTTTTGACCAGGGTGCGGGCTCGCAGGCCGAGGTCGACAATACCCTGCGTGACATCGACGTTGCCAAACAGGAACTGGTAAAGGTTCAGAAAGCACTCGATGACACCGTATTGAGAGCCCCTTTCAGCGGCAGGGTTTCGCGCAAAATTGCCGATAATTTTCAAAACGTGCAGGCCAAGCAGCCGATCGTGTTGCTGGAAGACGTCTCCAGCCTGGAACTCGATGTCAACGTTCCAGAGCAGGATTTTTCGCGCATGAAACCGGGGTTGACACTGCAACAACGCAATGCCCGCGCCAATCCTGAAATACAGGTCAGCACCATTGCCGGGCGCAGCTTCAAGGCACGCCTTATTTCCTTTGAAACCACGGCCGACCCGGTAACACGAACCTATCGCGCGACCTTTGCCTTCGATAATCCCGATGACGTCAACGTGTTACCCGGTATGACCGCAAAGGCGATATTGCATATGCCAGGCGATAAAACCAACGAAACCACTGACGTGGGTCTGCTGATACCGGCTAGCGCGGTGGTGGTCGATACCGACGGCAGTGCCTATGTGTGGAAGTTCGATCCCGGCAGTTCTCAGGTCAGCAAAGCCGTGGTGACCATAGGCGACATGAGTGGCAGCAGTATTCGGGTGTTAAGCGGGTTACAGGGCGGCGAGCAAATCGCTGTCGCTGGCGCGGCGCACATGCGCGAAGGCATGAAAGTGCGGCCGCTCGGCGAATAACAAACTGGCGACGTGACAAAGGGTAGCTTGTGAATATTGCACAGTTTTTTATCGAGCAACGTATTACCACCCTGGTATTGACGATGGTTATGATCGGTGCCGGCATGGTTTCCTACCAGGGACTCAGCCGCCTCGAGGATCCCGAGTTCACCATCAAGGATGCACTGGTCATTACCGCTTATCCGGGCGCTTCTGCGGCCGAAGTCGAAAAGGAAATCTCGGATCCGCTGGAAATTGCGGTGCAGAAAATGGGACAGGTCAAGCGTGTCGTATCACGCTCCGAACGCGGCCTGTCGACGCTCACTGTCACGATGAAGGATCAGTATGGCAAGGAGAAGCTGCCACAGGTCTGGGATGAACTGCGCCGCAAGATTGGCGACGCAAGAAGTGACCTGCCGCCCGGTGCCGGAGTGCCGCTGGTCGTCGACGACTACGGTGACGTCTATGGAATCTTCGTTGCGGTATCTGGCGATGGCTACAGTTATGCCGAACTGAAAGATGTGGTCGACATGCTGCGTCGCGAATTGCTGCTGGTACAGGACGTGGGCAAGATCGATACCTTCGGCGAACGCGTGGAGGCGGTTTACGTTGAACTCAAACGCGACCAGATGTCACAGCTGGGAATATCTGAAGATATCATCATCAATGAATTGCGGCAGAAAAATGCAGTTGCCAACGCGGGCCGCGTCAAGGTCGGCCCCGAATTTATCAGCATTTCCCCGACCGGGGGCATTACCGCTGTCGAGCAATTTGACTCCATCCTCATTTCCGGGGGCGGTGAGAAGCAGATCTACCTGCGCGACGTCGCTAACGTGCGCCGCGGATATGTGGAGCCGCAAAACAGCCTGATTCGTTACGACGGTAAGGAATCCATTGGTCTCGGTATTTCAACAGTGTCCGGCGGCAATGTTGTCGAGATGGGCGCCGCGCTGGAAAGACGCATCGCGGAACTGCAGGAACGCATCCCCATTGGTATTGAAGCCGGCCGTGTGTCGGTACAGTCCGATGCGGTAGCGGTTGCGATCAGCGGCTTTGTCATCAGCCTGCTGGAGGCCGTGGCCATCGTAATCGTGGTGTTGCTGTTCTTCATGGGCTTGCGCAGCGGCATACTGATTGGGTTCGTGCTGTTGCTGACGATCGCCGGTACCTTTATTTTCATGTCACCGATGCAGGTCGCGCTGGAGCGTATTTCGCTGGGTGCGCTGATTATTGCGCTGGGCATGCTGGTGGACAATGCCATCGTGGTCGTTGACGGTGTGCTGGTGCGCCTGCAAAAAGGGCAGCAGGCCAAACAGGCGGCCATCGACGTGGTCAAACAGACCGCGATACCCTTGCTGGGTGCGACGGTCATCGCGATTCTTGCGTTTGCAGCGATCGGCACCTCGGACGACAACACCGGCGAATTCTGTCGCTCGCTGTTTCAGGTGGTGCTGATTTCGCTGTTGCTGAGCTGGGTAACCGCGGTCTCGGTCACGCCCCTGCTGTGTGTCATGTTCCTGAAGAAACCCGCCGCAGGTGCGGTGCAGAAAGATCCTTATGGCAGTGCCCTCTACAAGATGTACATGGCCTTGCTGCGTGCCGCGATTCACCGCAAGGTAATCGCACTTACGCTGGTAGCCGGCATATTTGGCGGTTCCCTGTGGGGTTTCGGGTTTGTCGAGCAAAGCTTTTTTCCGCCATCGACTCGTCCCCAGTTTATGGTCGACCTGTGGTTACCGCAGGGCACCCATATCGACCGCATGACGGAAACCGTGGAGTCGGTCGAAGATTATATCAGTGAGCTGGACGGAGTCACCCATGTCACTTCGCTGGTGGGTAAAGGCGGCATGCGTTTCCTGTTGACCTATGCGCCCGAGAAAACCAACAGCGCCTATGCGCAGCTGCTGGTCGACGTCGAAAACGCCGAGTTTCTCGACGCTCTGCTGCCCGCGGTGGAGCAATACCTGGCCGGGTCCTACCCCGATCTGCTTGGCTATGCCTCGCGCTTTCAGCTCGGGCCGGGCAGTACCGGAAAGATCCAGGCGCGCTTCAGCGGGCCCGATCGCAGTGTACTGCGGCAACTGGCCGAGCAAACCCAGGCGATCTACCACAGCGATTACGATTCCAAGGCGATCCGCACTGACTGGCGCCAACGGGTCAAGCTGGTGCAGCCAATGCTGGCGGAAGAACAGGCCAACCTGAATGGAATTACGCGTACCGACGTAGCCAACACCGTGTTGCAGGCTTTCCAGGGTGCGGCCGTCGGCGTCTACCGCGAAAACGATTTGTTGCTGCCGATCATCATGCGCGCCGAGGAGAAGTATCGATCCGATATCGCCAGCATGCAGAACCTGCAAATCTGGAGCCCGGCAGCGCGCGCAATGATCCCGATGCGCCAGGTGGTTTCCGGTTTCGAGTCGACATTCGAAGACGAGATCATCCAGCGCCGCAACCGCAAGCCAACCATTACCGTGTACGCGGACCCGGACACGGGTCTCGCCAGCAATCTGTTTGCGCGCATCCGTGCACAGGTCGAGGCGCTTGAAATACCGCCCGGTTATGAACTGGAATGGGGGGGCGAATACGAGGACTCCGGCAATGCCCAGGCAGGCCTGGTCGCGAGCCTGCCGACCTTCCTGCTGGCCATGATCCTGATCACCATCATGCTGTTCAATTCGTTGAAGCAGCCGCTGATCATCTGGCTCACTGTGCCGCTGTCCCTGATCGGCGTAACCTTTGGATTGCTATCCAGCGGACAGCCATTCGGCTTTATGGCCCTGCTTGGCTTCCTCAGCCTGATCGGCATGCTGATCAAGAACGCGATCGTGTTGATCGACGAAATCAATTTGCAGTGGGCGGAAGGCAAGGAGCTGCTGGATGCAATCGTCGAGTCCGGAGCGAGCCGCCTGCGCCCGGTACTGATGGCGGCTTCGACTACCGCATTGGGGTTGATTCCATTGCTGTTCGACGCATTTTTCGTGTCCATGGCGGTGACCATTATATTTGGCCTCGGATTTGCGACTGTACTCACCATGGTGGTGGTACCGGTGCTCTACGCGACCTTTTATAAGCCAGGGACCATACCAACAACCGCCCAGGCGGCGAGTGCCTAGCCACCTATTGTCAGTACCGCATAAGCGCTTCAAGTCCGGCCTGGGAATGCATCTCGCTGAAGGCGAGTGTTGCCGCATTGATGGCGAGCGCAACAATCATGCCGGTGAAGGTCACGCCGATCAGTGCGATCAGGATAGACAGCAATCGAGAAAAGCGTTTTTTGGGGCGAATGTCGCCATAGCCGACCGTGGTGGCGGTGATAAAGGCCCAGTAGATCGAATCGAAGCTTCCCCAGGATTCGAACCTGCCGACAACCAGCCCCAGCATCATGATTACAATTGCCAGAAAGCCCAGCAGCGGCCAGGCAAACAGCAGGTGTTCAACGAAAAAGCCGATATAGCTAAAGGTAAATTGCATAAACGCTTGTCCCGGAAACTATAAAGCCGCAAAGCCTGGGCGAAGAGGAATCAACCGGCTTCAACCGAGGTCAGGCGCAAACCAGGGTATTCCCCTTACCAATTGCCCACCGGGTTGGTGGAGTGGCTATTCCGCTTTTTCTGCGGGCGCCAGCAGGCCACGCGCCAGCAGTCGCTCGACCGTCAATGCAATCTGCGCGTCGATCAGCTCCTGCGGTGCCGACGAATCGATGCTCTCCGACTGCATCGACCAGACCAGCTTTCCCGTGCGCGTGTCATACAGATTGGTTTCGAGCGTCAGTACCTTGTACTTGCGATAATACCCCGGGCTGGAAACCGTCATCGAATGCACGTAATAGCGGTGATAACCGCGGTAGTAATCGATACTGCCGGGCGGCTCGTATTCCTCGACCTCTTCGACCCCCAGCAGACGCGTCACCAGCACCGCGTCGAGATGTTTCCCGGCGATCGCCGTCTCGACGGTTTCCCGCGACAACGGCAGGTCGTTGGCGATGAGCGTGTAGCCGGGGGTCGCGCGCAGCGACATGCTGGCAAACTTATCGCTATAGGCATCTTCGAGGCTGTGGCGCACGGTAATGTCGTCGACGGCGGCGATCACCAGGATATTATTCAGCGTGTCGGAATAGGCTTCGTCCTGCCACTCCATGACCGAACGCGTCGCCGCGCATCCAGCCAGCAGGACGGTCAACAGCAGCAATATAGAGGATCGCAGCGAGGTTAATGGGTACATGGAAATTTGTCCTTTGAGCGAAAACCTGATTATGGCATCGGGGAACAATTCATTTCAATCGGTACATCGGCCCGTAGCTCAAGCTAACCCACCACCATCAACGGGCAGGCGCACACGGGCCTGAAGCTGACTCACCTGGTATCGACAGTTGCATGAATGCGCAGGCGCATACCTGTGGGGTTCGAGCCCGCGGATAAAACATTCAATATTAACCGGGTCGAAATCGCTATTTCGCAACTGCCTCATAACGCAACAGACATTGATATTCTCTCGATCCGGCAGCCGAGGGTACTGGCGAAAAACAGGACCCATTATTAAGCAGTATTGAATTTCAATACTATTTGGCTTGATCGACAATACTAATGCTGAATCAATATTATTAGTTGATACCTGACGTTATCCTCCGCCACATCAACAACAGTCGAGCGACTCGAGGAGAGATCCATGCAACGCCCGTTCATGTTATCCAGCGTTTACTTGAGACTTGCGACCCGTGTGCTGGTAGTAATGGTGGCGCTGATGATGATTCTGAGCTGGTGGATGAACGGCCCCATCCCCCAGGATCGCCTGTATCACGAATTTGCCGACCAGCGAAATTTTCTGGGGATTGATCATGCTGTGGATGTCCTGTCGAACTCGGTGTTCTGTGTTGCAGGCATATCGGGGATCTACCTGACGCGTGTCGGGTGCCGGCAGTTAAGGAGGTTCACGAACCTGTACCTGACATTCTTTATCGCGGTAACGCTTACCGCCTTTGGCTCCGCTTACTATCACTACGATCCTGACAATACGACCCTGGTCTGGGATCGTCTGCCGATGTCGGTCGGATTTACGAGTATCCTTGCCGCGATTATCGCGGAGCGCATAAATCTAAAACTCGGTCAGCAGCTGTTTGCGCCGTTGGTCACCGCGGGAATATGCAGCGTTTTATACTGGCAGTGGCAGGATGACTTACGCCCCTATTTCCTGGTCCAGTTCGGTACTCTGTTGACCTTGCCACTGCTGCTACTGCTTTATCGCCGACCTGGTTCCCACTACCTCTGGCTGGGAATTGCCTTCTATGTGCTCGCCAAGGTATTGGAGGTTTACGATACGCAGGTTTATACCCTCACTTCTTCGTGGGTCAGCGGACACACACTCAAGCATCTATCTGCCGGCGTAACACCACTATTGATCGCAATGAAAATAGCCGATGAAACACGCTACCGATAATCCACGAGATCGGCAGAGGTAAAAAGGAACGGGACTCAAGGCTGTACAACCCTCAGCATCGTCGAACAGGCTATCCGCAACAGGATATCCAGGCTGACGATGAGCGCCTGTTTCGAATGGTGACTGGGATCAGGCCCCAGCCCCTAACGTTGCAGTGAACAACCGGAATACAGGCGGCTATTCTTTTGCATCACCAGCGCCTCGTCACCCTTGGCGAAAAACTTCAGGCCTGCGGAATCGACATACTGTTCGCCCGAAGCGCTGGGTGTGCGCTGCAGGCGATGAACCCGGTGCGTTTGCTGATCGCTGAACATGATCTCTGACTCCTTCAGGCGGACACGTTGATCGTCCTGTGCATACTCGTGATAACTGACGGAGAAGCGGTTATCACCGGTGCAAACATACTCAACCAGTTTGCCCACAGCCAGTTGCGCGGCGTCGACCGCCTGCACTTCATCCAGGCAGCGCGGTTGCTGGTAGGTGACACAGGCTTTACCGGTACAGGCGGCCATTTTCCCGGGTTCACGAAAACACTTGTTGCAGCCATCAAAAAAAGAGCGACACTCATCGCCAAGAATCGATTTCCAGCTATTCATGTCGTATTCCGACTCGATTGTCGGCACA
>Ga0307380_10009799_pt1 | contig 12131 bp, 7 predicted proteins | sample UN3MG_FD_202239 | JGI IMG/M metagenome (GOLD analysis project Ga0307380, IMG submission 202239) | Soil microbial communities from Risofladan, Vaasa, Finland - UN-3 | ecosystem: Environmental > Terrestrial > Soil > Coastal area > Acid sulfate soil | place: Finland: Risofladan, Vaasa | collected... | reverse complement strand
GTCCGCCACGACTTCCCGTCGAACATGCTCACCCCAGCCGTGCATGAACCAAACCAGCGCAGGCCCCGCCGGTCTATGCTGATCGAGTAGATGCAATAGTCGCATAGCCCGCTGTTGTCCGGACTCAGAGCCACCCACTCCTCCCCATCGAACACGCTGACGCCCGCGCCTCGGTAGGTTCCAAACCAGAGCCGCCCGGCCTTGTCAAGCGCGATCGAAGAGACGCGATCATGCGCCAGGCCGCTGTTATTCGTGTTGAACGTCGCCCAGCTCTTACCATCAAAAACGCTGACGCCGCCGCCATTCGTCGCGAACCACTTGCGTCCCTTGCCATCGATCTTGATGCTCAGAACAGAATCGCTGCAAAGCCCACTATCCTTACTTGTGTAGCGTTTCCAAGCCTTGCCGTCGAAAGCCACAACTCCTTTTTGAGACACAGCAAACCACTTGGTCCCATCCAAATCGACCGCGACACAGCGAACCGAGTTGGACGGCAACCCATCTGCCTTCGTCCAGACTCGACTGTCCCCAGTCTTGATGTCGAACCGCGCGACTCCACCCGTGCCCACCAACCACGCGTAGCGATCGCCCTCAAACGCTATGTCGGAGACGTCCCCCCCGGACGTGTAGTTCACCCAACTCCAGCCGGCAGCCAACGGCATCGGCATCGCCAAAAGTAGCGCAAGCGCCGCGAGGAGACTCACCGATAGCCCGGCCGGACGCCAGTGCAACTTCGTGCGTATCCAACCACGGGAGCAGCAGCTCATCTCATTGTCGAGAGGGGCGGAGCTTGCCGCCACGCTGAACCTGTCGTTCATCTCCTCTGCCTCTCAAATAAGTAAAGACCATCTGAGCGCCTCGTCAGCTTAAACCCTTTGTACATCCCCTGATTCACCTCAACCGCTCGCAATAGGCCCGCGTAATCATAGTGTTCGGGGTGAAATGACGTGTCGATAACCACATAATCGACGGGCATCTCGAAGCCCGTCAGGCCACTGGGCGTCGCCGAGTTGTAGAGCTTATTACGCGTGCTGAATCGCGTCAGCATATCTTGTGGCAGCGCGATGACAGCATCACGCGGGATTATTTTGAGCAGCTCTACCTTTGACTCGTGGTTTGCGTGTTTGGCGAGATTGACGTTTCTCGACCACACAGGGATGTGGGCTATAGACGACGCCAGGAGCAGGATGGCGAGCACTCGTGTGGCGGGGCTCCGAGCCGAGGCTGCCAGGGAGATGGCGGCATGCTTTCGGCGTGCAACCAGCGCGAACTTGCCGACTCCCTTGCCGACTGCGACCGCCATTGCGCCCGACATCAGAAGGGCGTGCTTCGACATGATGTTCGCCGCCCAACCGACAAAGAGGATGTTCTTGGCGAGCGATGGCAAGACGAATAGCGATTCGAGGGCCAGAAACGGGAGAACAAAGAGGTTCGTTGCCGCGATTATATAGACGTAAGTCAGCCGGAATGGAGCCAGCACCTGCTGAACCGCACTCGCCGGATGCCTCAGGTAGGCCATCGCCTGGTCAGCAAGCGAGGTCGCGGTATCAGGATTCAGGAGCTTGTAGGCGCCAGTCGGGCGGAAGTGCGGGATGACCAGTCCAAACGAGATGAATATCATCGCCGCGTTGAGCAGAAACGGGCCGACCGCCCACCTCGCGCTTTTCCCTCTTGCAAGCGCTATCAACACGAAGACCATCATGACTATTGCGACCTGCTCCTTGAGCGAGTTTAGGAGCAGCAGGACGAGCATGAACGGCCAGAACCTCTCCTTCTCGAAGAGGTAAAATGCAAGGACAAACAGCGGCGGCGCGAACATCTCTATCGAGAGACCCTCGAAGTTCTGCGAAACGAAATATGGCGCTAGCGTCGCTGCCATGCATAGGCAAAGTGTGGTTGTGCGGTCGAGGCCAGCAATTTGCGTCAGGTATCGCGAGAGGATGACGGCTGTCGATGCGAGGATTAGTGTTGAGATAACGAGCAGAACCGAGGGATACGGCAGTAGCATATAGATCGGCAGGAGGAGGAACATTATGGGCGCATTGTGATCGGCGAATATGCTAATCTCACGAGGCGCGTTTGAGAGGCAATTGGTGAAGAAGCGTCCGTGCGCGGCGCTGTTCAGGGATTGAAAGAAGTTCGCATAATCGACATCAGAGTGAAACCGCAGGTATCCAACAATGGCCAGCGCGGCGAAGATTGCGGTGTAGGCAAGAACGTATAGCGCGAGGAGCTTTCTGAAATGCTGGGATACGAATCGCTCGATGCGGGCGCCAATCTGCTGGTGGAGGCACACGTGAATGGCGAGCGCGGCAAGAGCCACAAGGACACAGAGCGCCAATCGGCCACACCAGTCAGCGTAGAGCCCATAGGCTTGCCCAAGGTCAGAGTCCCTCGACGCCCACAGCGGGACAACCAGGAACAATGTCAGGGCCCACAGTGGGGCCAGCCGTATTCCTCTTCCAGCTTTCAAGTCTCAGGCCCTAAGTTGCTCATAAATCTGGTTGCTTTGCGATCGGCCCAGTGCTGGTGCAAGCCGCACAGCATAGTTTGGTGACAGCTGTTGCTTGAGTCGAGACACTTCCCCATATTCGTCTTCCTGCTCGCCCTGGTTGCCCGTATCATCTTCGCCTTCTTGTTCCCATCGCTTCCATACAACGTTGATGCCGCCGAATACGTAATTCTTGGCCAGAACATCGCACATGGCCACGGGTACTGCTACCAGCCGGGCCATCCGACAGCCTATCGGCTTCCACTTTACCCCATCTTCCTCGCGGTCTTCTTTGCCATCTTTGGAGGCAACTGCTACTGGCCGATCAGCATCGGCGAAGCCGTCATCGGCTCCCTATGCGTTGTCGTGCTCTACTACACCGCGCTGCACATAATTGGGCGAAACCGCCCGGCCGCCATCGTAGCGACGATGCTAGCAGTATATCCGCCGCTCGTGGGACTGACAAACACGTTCATGACAGAGAACCTCTTCTCGCTCCTGGCGACGCTCTCAGCGCTTCTGCTCCTACGAGCGCTCACCGATCCCCCGTCCAAAGTCTCGGCGGTCCTGGCCGGAGCCGTCATCGGACTCTCCTGGCTATGCCGCCCGACTCTGTTCCCCCTAGTCGCGGTCCTACCGCTATGGGCGCTTCTCGCAAAGGGACAACGCTGGGGCGATCGAAAGGCACGACTAAAGCGAACGGGGCTGGTCCTGGGAATCGCCTGTCTATGCCTGGTGCCCTGGGCAATCCGAAACGCGATCACGATGAGGGCCTTTATACCATTTGACACTCACGGAGGCGCGACGCTCTGGTATCAGCACAATTCGCTCTCGCCCGACGGCTACTTCTGGTCGGCAATACCCAAAGAAAAACTCGTCGAGATCAAACTACGTATCAACGAGCAGAAGAGCCGGCTCAATTCGGGCGAATCGGTTACCGACGTTATGCTTCCTGTTGTCTTGAAAGGCCCGATGGCGGGGTTTGAGTTTCTGCCGAAATCCAAGACCGCCGAGTTCGAGGGCCTGACCGAAGTGGAGCTTGATAAGGCCTTCTTGAGCGCCGCCGTGCGCACCATTCTCTCCCATCCAGCCCGATACGCAAAAAAGAGCTTCAAGGAGAGCGTGAAGTTCTGGCACGTGTTCGACGACTCTGGGCATTTCATCGCATCATACGCGTTTGTCCTGCCGTTCGCGATTCTGGGGTTTTTGATGTTTCTTTCGAAACGCAGATGGTCCGAGACGCTGCTCTATCTGTCGCCGCTTCTCTGTGCGTGGCTGCTGGCCGCCACAATCAACGCCTCGCACAGGTTCCGGTTGCCCTTCGAGCCGCTCGCCCTAACGTTCACTGGCGTCTTTGCCCAGCGCTTCGCAAGGCTCTCCTCAGGAGCCCGCACAGCAATTATCGTTGCCGCCTCAACCTATGCCGCCCTGGTCTTCTGCTTCTTTTTGTATCCTGAGGCGCTGCGCGACCTCGTGCAGGCAATAGCGACGCGGCTGGGCTTCTCAGCGTATCCTGTCTATTAGCCACTTGGGGCCGGGCTTGCGATTATCTCTGTTGCAGCGTTCCAATTGCCGGCTTAGGACCGTCCGGTCTCATTAAACGTAAGTCCTCGATGCCCTCGAGCTCCCTGCACATGAGCCCCCGTAAGCCTTCAAGGTCACGCCTTATGAGGAACTTTGCGACTCGTCCGTTTGGCAGCGTTACCTCCGTGGGGCAATAGTCATCCAGTATTCGGATCGTCATCTGGGGCCAGAGCGGAAGAATGTCGATGATGATCTCTGGTTTGACCTCAAGAGCGTAATCCCAATCCTTCTTCAGCGTGGCCGAGACCGAGCGCATTTCCGAAGGCGCAAATCGTTGGGTCGTTTTCGGGATCGGCTTATGGGCGATTCGCGGCTCGGTCAAACCGAACATGTCGAGGGTGTATAACCTCGAGTAGAAAGGGACTCTCCCAATCCTGTCCGTGGCGATATGGAAGTTCTTGGGGATGTTGTCTCGAAGCCACTCGCCAAGCACCCTATCTGGCACGACGGCCTTGTTCAGAAAGAACATCTTGGCGCCGTGCGCGTTTGAGCGGGCATTTAGGAAGGTCTTCATAGCCCCCTTGCTTTGGGGGACGAGCGCCGCAGCAAGAAGGATGATCGCTGTCGAAAGCACGGCCTTCCAGCGCCGATTCCTGAAGAATCTCTGGAGAAGCACCACCACATTTATGAGTCCCTGACCACAGAGCAGCGCTACGAACGGAAGGTAAGGGATAAACAACCTGTACCCTCCGCCGCCAAGCGTCCCTCCGACCGCTATGCTAGATATGAATATAAAAAGGATCGGGGCGAGCAAGAAAGTCGAAAACCTCCTCGCCTCTTTCGCGAGAAAGGCAAGTGGAATCAGGACGAGCAGCCAGTTCAACTCCAAGGCCAAATGGGTGACGTGATAAGTCCAGGCCTCGACGTTGACCCAGGCCCAGGCCACTTTGGCGTAATGGGTGTTCGGGAAAATGTCGTGATAGTAGATGATTCTAAAGGCGATGAGGCAGATGTATGCGCCAAACGCTATTAGGCTGCCAGGAAGCAGTTTGCGGAGTTCGCCGAGGTCAAACCTTCTGGTTCGTATCATCTGCATGACGATGAGGAAGACCAGCAGGAAGAGCAGACAAAAAATGCCCTCTGGTCTTGTGAGGATCAGGAGCGCAAACAGAGCGCCTGTCAAAGGAGAGACCCGCTCTTTCTTGACCCAATCTTCATAGAGCAGCACCACTCCGGGAATTAGAAGGAGGGCATAAAGCTGTATCTCCATCCCCGAAGTTGCCCACCCAGCTACTACCGGGGGTGCGAGCACGATCCAGCAGCAGAACAACCTCCCCAGAGCCTTCGTCCACCCATCAGTTGCCTCAAACCTCCCTCCTGCCCAAAAGCAAAGAGCAATGCCGCCCAACCCAAGCAGAATCGAGGCGCCGACCGAGAAGATGGGGCCGTTCAACCCTAAAGCCATAGCCGCCGCGTTGATCATAGCCCACAGAAAGCAGCTGAACCCCTCCACGCGCTCGCCGAGGTTGAAGACCAGGCCGTTTCCTTCCACAAGGTTTCTGGCGTATCGAAGTGTAATGAACGTATCATCGTATGGACATTCGTCGCCCCTACCTATGATAGACAAGGCACGAATGCCCTGAAACGCCAACAGCAGAAGAAGTACGACCAATGGCCAGCGCAGACGCCGGCCGGCTCTCTCAACGCTCACCGGTGGCTCAACCAAAACCCATCAATGCGCAAGCCCAGCTCGCACAATTCTCACAATCTCCACTCTCAAATCTATCATCCCACGCTTCCGCCATGCACACCTCGGGATTGCTCATTATCTAATGTTATCCAACGGGACTGATAGCATCACTAGGGCGTAATTCGAGCTCACTCATGACGTCAAAATCGACCGAGTGATCAATATCAACGAAGAGACCTGTCATCTTTAGAACATTATCCCGATTTTTACCTGCCGGCCTTCCAGAGATCATTGAAACTGACAATGCCTGTGATTCGGTTTTTAGTCTGTACCACCGGCGTCAGCGCGAGCATGTTACAAGTCTGTCCAAAGCAGTTTCCGTTGTCAAGAACATCCACGCCAACAATCACATTGATGATGTGTCAGGCTCGTACAGAGTCTCGTTTTGCGTTTGTGAGCTGCCATTGCTGCGACCCGGTTAGAAGACTACCCCGGGTTCTGCAATGGGTTCACGCTAGTTTAGTGTAACGCATTTGGCTTTGTCGGATACGGGGTCGTCATAGGCGAAGCTCGTAAGGATGTCGGCGATCAATGAGTTTGTGTGTTTCACCTATTGCCAGCACCATTTGGGTATTCAGCAGTGCCCTGAAGAGGCACGACGAGCAGGCGTAGGTGGAGCCTGCGGAACAAGGCGCGGAAAAGCCAAACCAGCCCTGAAGGCACCCTCTATGTTGATGGCTGACAACAAGAACTTGATAAAACAACGCAAGCTGCCTAACTTGAGTTTACACACTTAATGATGGAACCTACTCCGTGAGCAGAGCTTCGACAAGGCGATTTGTGGTCAAAAGACGTTAAGAGAGGACAAATCAGTGAAAAGGCGACTGAGCATGGCTTGGTTGGGAAAGTTGTTAGGAGACTAGGAAAATGAGATCAATCTATCTACTTTGTGTAGTGTGCACTGTCGTGATAGGTTTAAGCGTATGCGTTCTGTGCTCCGGTGAAGCAGATGCGTGGGCGACGGCCGATGATTCAGGGTGGCAGCTTGTTTACTCGAACAGCTCCTTCGTTGGTGGTATGACACTATTTGATGACGAAACCATAGTATTTTCAACCGAGAATTTGCTCTGTTTTCTCGATTTAGAGAGCTGGGCTATAGAGTCAGTGATTGAGACAACTCCACTTTACAGGTCGGCGCACTGTCATTGGGGTCCCCATGATCTGTGGCTGATTGGCAGCTCCCCGCAAGAGCCGGGCCTACCACCTCTTTGGAGGCTGACCGATCACGGGGCACAACCATATTACCCGTTTGATGTGACTGGTTTTGGTAAGGTTGGGATCCAGGTTCTCTGGGTAGATCAGAATAGTCACCCATGGGTAGCCGCTGATCTGAGCATTCAGATGTATGACGGTGCTGAATGGCAGGTGCTTCTCGGCAGGAATGACGTGAGTCCCGTATGTGGCGCGATTGGGCCGGCTCCGGGCGGCGCATTCACAGGAACCCAGTATGGGGTATTCGAGTGGTCGCTTTCAGGCGACTTTGACTGGTTCTACGCGCCTGGGAATACGGGGTTGCCTTTGAAAATGCCGTATGAGATATATAAGGACAGCCGTGACATTTATTGGATCTGTGGTCCTCATACCCTTCTGGGGTTTTGGGAAGGCTTCGTTTTTTCTCTGTATGAGCGTGCAGATATTAGCTCAGCCGTTTATTGCGCGGATGAAGACGAGGCGGGTAATCTATGGTTTGGAACATCAGGGGATGGAGTGGTAGTTGTCTCGGCGGATGGCGCCACCATCACGCATATCCCGTTCGAAGTTGATGACAAGTGGATTGACAACATTATGTGTGCCCCTGATGGAATGACGTATGTTGAGACACTGACAGCTATTTATGCCATTAACAGGTGAACCATCTCATTATGCGCCTCGTGCAATTGCACTCGCGTTCGGTGAGGTTCGCGCACCTTGAGTAGATCGGCCTGAGTTGACTTTGGTTCGCGGCATGCACCCACGCGGGTAGCATGGACTTCGCGAGCAACATCGCGTCCTGCGACTGGCAGTTCACGAAGTAGAAATTGGATGACAGCTGAACGAGTACGAGTGCCACCGATCAAGTGCCAGGGTATAAAAACGAAACTGGTCAACTGGATAATGGACAACCTGCCTCAGGAACTTAATGGCGTTTACTTCGAGCCGTTCCTGGGCTCTGGGGTAGTCGGGTTCAATGTGCGACCCAGGAGGGCCTTTCTCTCAGACTCAAATCCTCACATCGTCGCGTTCTACGATCAGGTCGCTAAAGGGCGTATCACACCTGCGCTGGTGTCAGAGTTCTTGAAGACCGAGGGGGGGAAACTCTCCGCGTTCGGGGCGGACTACTACTATGAAGTCAGAGACAGATTCAATGCCGAACACAACCCTCTGGACTTTCTCTTTCTTAGCCGGTCGTGTTTCAACGGTCTTGTGAGATTCAACAGAGACAAATCATATAATGTCCCTTTTGGCCACAAACCGAATAGATTCACCAGGTCATACATAACGAAAATCTGCAATCAGGTGAAATGGACATCTCTGTTGTTGAGGCAGAATGACAGCTGGACAATTGCCTGTATGGAGTTCAAAGAGTCGCTATCCCAGGCTGGACCGGATGATTTTATCTACTGCGATCCCCCTTACGTTGGAAGACACGTGGACTACTTCGATTCTTGGTCCGAGACGGATGAGGTAGAGCTTAACGCAATTCTGAGAGGCTCAGACGCAAGATTTATCCTATCGACTTGGTGCGAGAATAAATACAGAAAGAACAAGTATATTGACATGATTTGGTCAGGATATAGGGTGACGACGAGGCAACACTTCTATTACATAGGGGCTAACGAAACGAACAGAAACTCAATGACTGAGGCACTAGTCCTCAATTTTGAACCAGCGGCCAAAACTCACTTGCTGAGAGAACAAGGCCAGCTAGCCCTCTTTAAGGCCACCGCAAGACCGCAGGAAACGACATAGAGCTTGGACCCAAGTGTGCCAGCGATGGCGGTCTCTTGACTGAAGTGCTCGCAGAGGCTACCGGGCAGCGATCGAGACAATCCGTCCCTTCACATAGCGCGTGCCCTTAAGCTGCTTGCCCGCCGTGTGCTTCTGGACGTTCTCATCCGCGAGTGCCAGCTCAAGTATTTCTTGCTCTGAGAGGTCGCTTTCTACCTCGAGCCTTGCTCGGACCTTGCCATTCACCTGCACGGGAACGGTAATCATCTTCGCCTTAATCAGCGACTCCTGAAACTCGGGGAACCTCGCGTCGAAAACGCTCTCGGTATGCCCCAGCTGCTCAAAAAGCTCCTCCGCCAGGTGAGGCGCAAGCGGCGCGAGAAGAAGGACAAACGTCTCAACCGCCTCGCGATTCGTGTAGGCCTCCGACCTTGTAAGCGCTGTCTGAAGCTCCATCAGCGCCGCCAGCGCCGTGTTGAAATGGAAGCGCTCGATGTCCCTTCGGACTTGCCTGATGGTGCGGTGGATGGTGCGGAGCATATCATCATCCAGATCGGATTCCTCTTCGCCGGACTCTCGCGATTCAAGGTGCTTCTGCACGAGGTTCCAGACTTTCTGTAAGAACCTGGGGATGCCGACGAGGCAGCTTTCCGACCACTCGCCGCCCTCGCGGAACGGGCCCATGAAGAACAGGGCAAGCCGCAGGACGTCGGAGCCGTGGCTATTGATCGCGTCGTCGGGATTGATGATGTTGCCGGCGGACTTGCTCATCCTGGTGCCGCCCAAGGTTATCATGCCCTGATGGCGCAGCCGCAGAGCAGGCTCGTCGAAATACAGGTAGCCCAGGTCATAAAGAACCTTCGTTATGAACCTGAAGTAGAGCAGGTGGCCGACCGTGTGCTCTGGCCCGCCCGTGTATTGATCGACGGGCAGCCAGCGCCTCGTGAGTGCGGGATCGAACGGGGCCTCGTCGTTCTGCGCCGACGGGTAACGCAGATGATACCAGGCTGAACAGACGAATGTGTCCAAGGTGTCAGGTTCCCGTTTGGCCGGGCCGTGGCACTTGGGGCAAAGCGTGTTGATGAATTCCGGCGATCGATTAAGAGGCGACCTACCGGAGCCATCAGGCTCGAAGTTGGCTACCTCAGGCAGCTGCACAGGCAGGTCGCTTTCGGGAACCGGAACATCGCCGCATTTGTCGCAGTAGATGACCGGGATTGGGGCGCCCCAGTAGCGCTGCCGCGAGATGAGCCAGTCCCGCATCTTGTATTGGACCTTGAACTCGGCAGCCCCTCTGGATGCCAGCTCCCCCACGATCGCTTTCTTGAAGGCCGCCGAATGCATCCCGTCGTACTTGCCGGAGCTCACCATCGTCCCCTCGCCGATGTATGCCGCGGCAAGTGGCTGTCCCGCCTCCTTGCCCGGAGCCAGAACAACCTCGCGGATCGGTAGGCCAAACTTGCTTGCGAACTCAAAGTCCCGCTCATCGTGCGCTGGGACCGCCATCACAGCCCCCGAACCATACGTCGCCAGGACGTAGTCGGCGGTCCAGATCGGTATCCTCTCGCCGTTGACAGGATTGATGGCATAAGCCCCCAGAAAAACTCCGGTCTTCTCCTTGTCGAGATGGACTCGCTCCAGCTCGCTCTTCCTGGCTGCCTGCTTGATGTATTGCTCGACCTCAGCCGCCCGGCTGGGCTCAGCAAGCCGCAGGACCTCCGGATGCTCGGGAGCCAAAACCATATACGTCGCCCCGAAGAGCGTGTCGGGCCTCGTCGTGAACACCCTCACCCTCACGTCCTTGCCATCTACTTCAAAAGCAACGTCCGCGCCCTCACTCCTACCGATCCAGTTGCGCTGCATCAGCCTGGTTGTCTCCGGCCAGTCAACGTTGTCGAGATCGTTTATCAGCCGCTCGGCATAATCCGTAATCTTGAAGAACCACTGGAGCATATTGCGCTTTACGACTGGCGAGCCGCACCGTTCGCACTGACCGCCCACAACCTGCTCGTTGGCGAGAACGGTGAGACACGAATCGCACCAGTTGACGGGCGCCTCTTTCCTGTACGCGAGCCCGTTCTTGTAAAGCTGGAGAAACAGCCACTGCGTCCAGCGGTAATACTCGGGACTACTGGTGTTGACCTCCTTAGTCCAGTCGAACATCGCCCCGAGCATGCGGAGCTGCCTCCTGATGAACTCGACGTTGGATCGCGTCGAGACAGCGGGATGCACGTTGTGCTTGATGGCGTAGTTTTCTGCCGGAAGCCCAAAAGCGTCGTAGCCTATCGGCTGGAACACGTTGAAGCCGCATAAGCGCTTGAACCGCCCGTAGGTGTCGCAACCGGAGTAGCAGTAGGCGTGGCCCATGTGCATCTTCGCGCCCGACGGGTATATGAACATCGTCAGATTGTAGAACTTCGGCTTCTCGGAGTTCAGGTCGGTCTCATAGAGGCCCGTCTGCTCCCACCGGGCCCGCCACTTCTTCTCTAGCTCTACTTGGTTGTACTTCCTGTTAGCCAAATCCCGCGTGTCCTGTTGGTTATGCTGGTTAAACAAATCCCCGCAAAGCGTCCTATATGCTGTGCTTCGCGGCTATCGGGACGCAGATATGCTGGAATAACTATCGTGTAACGTCGAACGGATGAAGTCTCACCGCAGACCCAACCGGTGCCCAACGCCGACAACGATGGCCGCTACTTCTTCTCCTTCGGAACAGTTCTCCCTATCGGCAGAACGTCCTCCAGGCTCGTATGAGGCCTGGGGATTACGTGCACCGCTACCAGCTCGCCGACCCGCTTTGCCGCCTCGGCCCCGGCGTCGGTCGCCGCCTTAACGGCTGCAACATCGCCCCTAACAAGCGCCGTAACGTAACCGCCGCCTATCTTCTCATAAGTAACCAGCTTCACGTTCGCCGCCTTGACCATAGCATCAGACGCCTCGATCATCGCCACCAGACCCTTAGTCTCTATCATTCCAAGCGCTTCGCCATACATCCTAATGCGTGCTCCTTTACTTCTTACGAGACCCTAATGAGTGCCCTTTTACTTGTTACGAAATGCGTTCCCGCTATTGACTATTGTAGCTTTGCAAACTCTTCCTTTATAGCCGAAACCAACTCAGCCACTCGTTCGTCCGAGGCAGCTCCTGCGACGGTTAGCTCGCTTGGGATGACCGTGCTTTGGCCAGGCTCTCCCTCAGACATAGAAGTCTCGATCGAACATGATGCATCATCGCACGTCTTGCATGCAAGCGCCGGCAGCCGTCCACCAGAAGCCCGCTGGACCTGGCTGATCTCTTGCACCTGCCTCGGAGTTAATAGCCTCTCCCCACCCAGCAGGCGGGCTACGAGCGATATGCTCGCCAAATGCTCAATCCGCTCCATGCCATAGTGCGCGGCGAAGATGTCCCTGCCGACCGTTACAGCGCCATGATTCGCGA
>Ga0307380_10009796_pt1 | contig 12133 bp, 8 predicted proteins | sample UN3MG_FD_202239 | JGI IMG/M metagenome (GOLD analysis project Ga0307380, IMG submission 202239) | Soil microbial communities from Risofladan, Vaasa, Finland - UN-3 | ecosystem: Environmental > Terrestrial > Soil > Coastal area > Acid sulfate soil | place: Finland: Risofladan, Vaasa | collected... | reverse complement strand
GTTTTTACGATTCCACCTGGTCAGATTATCCTCCGTTCAATATATACATTTTCTGGATATTCGGTAAGCTATCACATGCCATAGGGCCGGGCAGCCTGGACTTTCTCATTAAGCTGCCCCAGAATCTATTTGACCTCGCCACAGCCTATCTCATCTTCCGCTTCGTGCGTCAGAGATATTCTTTCCTCTTCGCCCTGGGCGCTATGGCCGTCTATGCCCTTAATCCGGCAGTCATTTTTGATCTTGCGGTGTGGGGTCAGTTTGATTCAATCTACACCTTCTTCCTCGTCGCCTCTCTTTACTCGCTTCTGCGCTCAAGATACGAACTTTCAGGCGGCCTATTTAGCATTGCCATACTCACCAAGCCTCAAAGCGTTGTCCTCCTGCCGGTATTAGCCTATGTTATGCTGAGAAACGGCGCTTGGAAGCGAGCTATATCCAGCGGCATTGTCTTTTTTGTCGTGCTTTTCGTGCTTATCATACCTTTTCACTGGGACAACCCCATAACGTTTCTGGTGGACCGCTACTCAGGCTATAGTGTTTATCCCTTTAACAGCATCAACGCATACAACTTCTGGGCGCTGCTGGGATTCTGGAAGCCGGACACTGTACCGCACTTGGGCCTGAGCTATCAGCAGTGGGGCATTCTGGCCTTCGTCCTCTTCGCAATTTTCGTTATGTGGCAGCTACATCGTAGGCCAGGTGGGAGAGCTCCTGTTTTCGCTACCTTTCTGCTGATGTTCGGCTTCTTTATGCTGATGACTCGCATGCACGAGCGTTATCTATTCCCTGTGTTTGCTCTGCTCGCTATGAGCTTCTCTCCGCGCATAGCGCCCTGGCTCTACGCCGGACTCATCGGGACATTCTTTGCCAACCTTGCCTATGTGTTATCGGTGCTCAACGCCGGTCAGTTCATCTCCGATGGTCACTGGTCTATCTACGTCCTCGTTTCTATCAATGCTCTCCTGTTTGCTTACGCAATATGGAGTTACATCAAGATGCAGAGTCAGCCGGAGGCAGAAATAGCCGAGGAGGTACCCCGTAAAATTCCTCCCCCTCCTGAAAAACCAGAGGTGAAGGAGGATAAACCGCCTCCTGTCGTAGCTGCGGTGAACACTCCCCGCAGCCATGCTCTGATTTTGACAGTGCTCCTGCTCATCTTCTTCTCGGTGTCGGTGTGGAACCTAGGCGACATGCGCGCCCCGCATTCCGACTGGAGTCCTCAGACAGACCCGGAGGAGGTCTATTTCGACGTAGGAAGCACGACCCGTGTGGACGGGGTATATCTGCTCATCCAGAATGCTGCTCCTGTAGACGCCGAGCTTTACTGGGGCTCCCCCGGCAACTGGACCTATCAGAGCAAAATCACAAAATCAGGCGTCTGGCACGAATGGGGCGAGATGTATCTGAGTCAAGATACCAGATACGTCCGCCTGTTATTTAAGGGGCTTTCGGGTCGAATCGGCGAAGTGGCCCTGTACTCAGGCGGACAGAGGCTGGATATCAGCTCGGTTGTGGGGGAACGGGGCGATGCCAGCTATATTGCCCTGATTGACGAGCAGACGCTGTTCACCCATCCTTCCAGCAGCAAATCGAGGACTTATTTCGACGAGATATATTTCGTCCGAACGGCAGAGGAGACGCTTGACCTTCAGGAGCCCTCTGAGCGTACTCATCCGCCCATGAGCAAGCTCATCATTGCAGCCAGTATAGGTGTTCTGGGACATAATCCTTTCGCCTGGCGCTTCGCCGGCGTCCTTTTCGCCACCGCTGGAATACTACTCGTTTATCTCTTCGCCAGACGCATGTTTAAGTCGTCCCGCGCCGGACTCATAGCCGCTTTCCTGCTCACCTTTGAGTTCATGCACTTTGTCCAGGCGCGCATCGCCACAGGTGAAAGCTTCATCCTGTTCTTCGTTATAGCCATGTTCTACTGCTTCTACCGCTACTATGAAAACCCCGAGCGCGAGGGTAAATGGCTCTTCCTGAGCCTGGTGTTCTTCGGATTCGGATTCGCTACCAAATGGGTGGTCATGTATGGTTTCGTGGGACTGGTGCTTCTCCTGTTCCTGATGAAGTTTCGCAAGCCGACCATACGCGCAAGTGAAGTACTATGGTTCGTGGGCGGTGGAGTAACAGCCATTGCCATCTACATGCTTTCGTGGATTCCTTATTTCCTGGCGGGACATGGTTTGGGGGATTGGTGGAACCATCAGTACTTCATGTTCAGCTTCCATTCCGGGCTGACCGCCGGGCATCCCTTCAGCTCTGAGTGGTGGAGCTGGCCCTGGATGCTGCGGCCTCTCTGGATATATCTGGGCAGATTCGATGGAACAGAAGCCTATATCTCGTCTATGGGCAACCCTGCCCTGTGGTGGGCCAGCGTGCCGCTGATAGTTTTAACAACATGGCTGGCGGTGCGAAAATTCCTGCCACCCTTATACCGTAAATTGTCACAGCGATTTTCCAAATCGAAGGCAGATTCCACGCAACAAAATGGTGGCGAAGGGCTACTGGCCAAGATTGACATGACTGCAGCGTTTATCGTGATTCCCTTCCTAATACAGTGGATATTCTTTGTTTTCATCGGCCGGGTGCTGTTTATCTACCACTTCTTCCCCAACGTGCTGTTCACAATCCTGGCAGCCACGCTCTGGGCGGAATGGCTGTGGAAGAAGTACAAATGGGGTAAATGGGTTATAGCGGCATATCTCGTCATCAACGTTGTCTGTTTCGCTATTTTCTTCCCCGTGATATCGGGTCTGCCCATGACAACGCATTACTGGGACGTGTTCAGGTGGATGAGGGGCTGGGTGACGTAGACGTAGTCCATGTCTGCACCAACAAGTAGTGTTTCCGGAGCACACGGCACCCTGATGCCGTGAGTTCGCATCACACCGCCCCGGCTTTCTATTTTGCCACGCAGGCCTCAAGGTTAATTTCAGGCACGGAAGAAGACCCTGCCGAGCAGCGGACTCTCCACGAAGATTGCTCCTTCCGGGCAGTTTTCTTGGCAGCAAAAGCAGCGGATACAGCGGTCATATTTATACGTTGGTGGCTTCGATCTATTGCCGGCGTGCCAGTCAACAGATTTGGGTTCCACCGGGCACATCCTGACACATATGCCACAGACAGTACATTTGGCTTTGTCGATAGCTGGCCTCTCGCATACTCGATTCTTAACGAAGGTTCTCGCTCGGCCGCTGGTACAGGGCATGGGGGCGGTTCGTATCACTTCGAAGCTAGGGTCAAGGAAGGACTCTATGTCTTCGCCGACTATCTCAATGTTCTCGCTATGATATGTTCCCAAGCCTGACTTTTCACCCGGTCTGGATGTGGGCACGACCTCGGGGTCGAGGTCTATGATTCTGCAAGCGGTGGCATCTATAGCAATGGGGTCGCTGGAAAAGAGCAGCACGCTCATCTTCTTCGGCTTCCCGCTTCTGGGCCCGTTGCCCTCCATAGCAACAATGCCATCCATCACGCAAAGCCGTGGTTTGACCAGTGTATTCAAATCAATGAGCATAGTGGCAAAATCGTAGGGGTCGGGCAACTTGACATGGTACTTGCTTTTCAGGAGTCCTGGCACGCAGCCGAACTGGTTCTTCACAGCTCCGGTAAACCGCACAAGGGGGTGTGTTTTCATCTTTGGCAGGTTTATAAGGCCATCTGAGTCCAAGACTCCGTTGGCAATGACAAAGCTCTTTACCAGCAATGCATCTTTATGGCTAACCGCTCTGCCAGAATCAAAATCGGCAAGAATAAATCCCAATTCATCACCGGACTGCTTCAGTTTTGCCTTTTTCAAATTCGCTTCGCACTTTCCGAAGCTTGGCGAGTCACCGTAATACACATTTGCGCCCATTTCCTTGAGTAGCCTACCTACAGCCTTGAAAACAGCTGGATGTGTAACTACGCACTTATCAGGATTTGAGCCAAGCAATACGTTTGGTTTCATTAAAATTCTTTCGGCGGGTCTGGCGAACTGGGATATTCCGCCGAGAAAGTTGATACCATCACTTATGGCCTTGTATACCCTGTTATCTTCATATGTGTCGCATCTAACTAGAGCGACTTTGGTCTTACTCATGGTGCCTCATTACCGCAGCAAAGGTATTAGCCTCTATATTTCTATTATATTATACCCATCTTTGGCCCCGAAATCTGCTATCTTATGAAGTGGCAATAGCTTCATAATAAATGGCGGGCGATGGAAGTCTCGAACCTCCGAACTTCTGTGTGTAAATGTCTAGGGGTTTGTGTTGCAAGGTGCTGTTACGTTCCATGCCGTACAATTGTTCGACCCCTCACAGACTCAGCAACAAAAAGTAACACGCCACGATAGGCAGCGGATGTTAGTGATTATGTTAGTGATTTTTGCAGGAAGGACCACTTATGTTAGCTTCGTCCAGGCCACGTACAAGTTCAGCAGTTGAACACCGATGATAAGTCGCCTTTCAGTATGGCATGAAGCACTGCAGTGTGGTGGTGGGGTAGCCAAGATAGTTAGCAGTTCCCATATTTGCGATTGCCGTTACAAAAAGGGAATACCCAGCACAGCTTGGATTATACTTGAATAATGTGGCGCTCCACAAGAACTACCTTTTGGCTTCGAGTTCCAGTTTATCATCGTCTACCTTGGCTGCAGTTGAACAAAACAAGCAAGTGTTCACCGTGAGAAATCTGGGTGCTCCTGATAATCCGTTTCCCCACATTTCTTTTCTAATCCGACTTCCCAACCACTATTTTACCTGTACCTTTACAATAAAGACACTTCTCTTTCAATATCGGATGGTCATCACAGTAAGGGCAGGTGATTCTCAATCTGCTCGTATCTTCCATACCTAACACTTTAACTTTCCAGGATAGCTCACTATTTGACCGAATTTTGCCTCCTCCAACGTTCGTGACCAATTTACAGCCGATTTTGCGACAAGTCTCTGCTTCGGGAATATTTTCCGGTCCAGTCCTGTCACCGCCTTTCGCAAATATGTCGGGCTTGACCAGTTCCATCGTCTTACATACAGTCTGGTCTTCGTCCACAGAAGCAATAACTTCATCAACTCCTTTGACGTTTTCCAGAATTTCTTTTCTCTCCTCAAATGGCATGAACACAAACCCCTTTTTTCTAAGCAGGAAATCGTCGCCGTTCAAAATTACCACTAGCCGATCACCTAGTTTAGCCGCTTCACGAATGTATCGAATATGACCGACATGGATAGGATCAAAAGCCCCACTTATTGCGACTGTGACAAGTCTCTGTTTCATTCCAATTGCTCCTCTGATTCTAGATAATCACTCAAGATATACTGTAATGATGTGCTCCACGAAAGCACCCCGCATCGCCAGAACGCCAATCTTATTCATCCGTTTTCACCCCTAGAGCACATAGGAATTACCACCCTCTGGGCGCAAGTAGCTCCTTATCGGGTATTGTCTTTATATCCAGCCCTGCCATTGCTGCCCCTATGCCCTTGAAGACCTCAGCGATAGTGGCCGGGTCTTTATAGTGAGTGGTGGCCCTAACGATGGCCTTCCCCATTGTCTCAGGGTTCGCTGATTTGAAGATACCCGAGCCGACGAAGACCCCATCAGCGCCGAGTTGCATCATCAAGGCCGCATCGGCAGGGGTGGCCACACCGCCGGCAGTGAAATTCACCACAGGCAATTTCCCCGTTTTGTGCACCTCTTTCACCAACTCATACGGAGCGCCCAGGGTTTTGGCCTCGGCCATCAATTCGTCATGTGGCATGTTCTGAATCTTCCTGATGCCGTCCATCACCGCCCTCATATGCCTCACTGCTTCGACAATGTTCCCTGTCCCCGCCTCCCCCTTAGTCCTGATCATAGCTGCCCCCTCGCCTATACGACGCAGTGCCTCCCCGAGGTCGCGGCAGCCGCAGACAAAGGGAACCTTGAATTCATTCTTATTGATATGATGTTTTTCATCCGCAGGAGTGAGGACCTCCGACTCATCGATGAAATCGATGCCCAGTGCCTCTAGGATCTGAGCCTCCACAAAGTGCCCGATACGGCACTTGGCCATCACCGGTATACTCACCGCTTTCATGATAGCCTCTATAATCATGGGGTCAGCCATACGTGCCACACCGCCTGTAGCGCGAATATCCGCAGGAACCCGCTCCAGCGCCATCACCGCACAAGCCCCAGCCGCCTCAGCTATCTTGGCCTGTTCCGGGGTGGTCACATCCATTATCACCCCACCCTTCAACATCTGGGCGAGCCCCGTTTTCACAGTCCATGTACCTTTCTCCTTCCTGCCTCCTTCACCTCAGAGACCGAAGCCTGGTTATTATGTTATTAGGGGCCGTTGTGGATCTTTGCTCCATTCCTTGGGGTCGCCCTTTAACGCCCTCACCACACAGACGCGGCACTCAGATGATCTCAACGAGTTCGATATCGAAGATAAGATCTTTCCCCGCTAGAGGATGGTTGGCATCCAATGTGACGCTAGATTCGGATACATCGATCACCGTTACTGGGAATATCCTGCCATTATGTTGATTAATGTCGAGTTCCAAGCCAACGTATAGCTTCATGTCGTCCGGGAAATTCTTCCGATCTACCGCCACCACCATTTCTTCACGGCGTGGGCCGTATGCTTTATCGGCCGTTACCTTGACGGTTCTCGATTCGCCTGGCTTCATCCCAACCACTTTTTGTTCAAAGGCCCGCATCAGCATAGACTTCCCGATCTTGAATTTCAGAGGTTTGGACTCGCAAGAGGTCTTAAATACCGTACCGTCACCCAGTCTGCCTGTGTAGTGAATCTTTACAGTATCACCAGGTTTTGATTGTGCCATTCCGCCCTCCTTTCGCCCTGACGGTCAGAAAGTAAACTGTTCTATTCCCAAGCGACGCAACGTGGTCGGTCAGCTCTTGCTGCCTCGAACACCATGCTGCACCTTGCCAGACCTGGGATACAAACCTCTTCGGACGCTCGCGCTGTCCCACGAACCGCAAAACTGCTTCCTCGCTGCGCACTTCTTGCAAATACCGAAATTCCTCTCATTGATTAACCAGTAATGGATACACTCACTGCCATCGCCATTGAACTGTCCCCGATCATTCTCCATCTCAAACCTCCTCCAGGCAGAATGGTAAAACTCCTGCAAAAAATCTCGACCGATTATCCGTCATTACTGAGACCACCACAGAAGGCGCCACGCCTCGATCGGCTCTTCAAAATTGTCAGCCACGATGTTGTGGCTATGCGAACTATATTCGTAATCCGTTATGCGAGGTCCTGGTCTAATCAGCTTAGGAGCACTTTAAGGGGAAGCGCTTATGAGCGATAAAAGCGAAGGACATGGTGTGATGCAAACAACATGATGCATCACAAAGAGGAATCGGGCACCATTTCCAACTGCCCTTTATCCCCAGCCCAACCCACCAAACCGATTTGATAGAGTGGAAGCTAACTACTTCCCTTGATTCTACCGCCTCGATTTAGAGTAGCAGTCAGAGCAGTACACCGGGCGCCCGTCTCGGGGCTCGAAGGGGACCTGGGTGTTCTTGCCGCAAGAGGCGCATACGGCAGGGTACATTTCCCTCTGCTGTCGGTAGCCTCCGCCTCCACTGCCATACCCACCACCACCGCGCTGTACTTTTCTGGCTGCCCGGCAGTTGGGACAACGCCGGGGCTCGTTGGTGAAGCCCTTGGAAGCGAAGAACTCCTGCTCAGAAGCGCTAAAGGTGAAGCCTGTGTTGCAATCCGAACACGTGAGAGCTTTATCTGTGAAGCTCATGGATGATCTCCTTTTTTTGTGACCTGATTGGAGTTTGATCATCCATGGCCTGGGGAATGCCTGTGTAATAGAACAGGTCGGGGAATAGCAAACTTCTAACAGGATGTTCGTTTTATACTACCACTTAATTGGATTTTGTCAAGCCTGCGAGTCTCCAAAAAAGAAGTCCTCTGTAGCGGCATGATGTTCTGAAAGGACTAGTTTTGGGCGCTTCAAGAAGAACACAATACGATGAACTGTGTGGTGAACCTGCAGCTTGAATAACTGGGGGTTACGCTCTATGATAAGCTCCAATGAGGTGTATGGCTAAGTGAAGGACCAACTTCAACTGTGAGACTATGGGCGCGTACGAAGACCTCGTTCAGATCATCAAGCAGAGTGAGGTGATGCAACAGGTGTTAGCCGGCCTTCAGGAGGAGCCGGTCAAGATCATGCTGGCTATCTGTAAGGAGTATGAAGCGACCAATGAGCCAGTTGCCGATTATCATCTTCAGCTTTCAGGATACTTGGGTGAGATCGCACTGCGGGTGCTCATGTCAGCGGGGCTAATAGAGCGGCAGCCAGGAGGTCGGTTCTCCATTTTCCGCTACAAACCGACGTCGGCAGGCATAGAACACTACAAGAGGCTAATAGGAGAAACAGGTGGCAAGTAGTCTGGGGTCTAGATCACGGCACTGCTCGCACCGCAAAAGTCGAGAATTACGAACTGGCTTTGGTTTGCTTCACATTCCCAATCCGGAAGACTGCGGACTCGGGCTGATAAACACGGCTGAGAGTCAGTCACTGCAAAGCTAATACACGATTAAACCTATACTGAACGATCTGGCTAAGTGTTACGTGTTGGCTCTTTGTAAGAGATTCGCTTGTCAATTTTACCACAGGAGAGAATGGGATTTAGAGTGAACTGACGTTAGTTCTGGTATAGTCAATAGCCTGATACTTCAGTTATCAGGAGGCAGGTTAAGGCTTTGTGGTGGGACAGTGGAAAAAGGGATCTGGAACAATATCGCAGGCGTCGCGCAGACATTCAGCCCATGCAGGATGCCATTGAGTGTGCAATTTGGTCTGCTTTAAGCTCGACCTCGTAGCCCTTTATTTCCGCAAGATACAGATCCAGGAACTTTTGCGCCTTTTCTTTGGAGAAACAGGATGTCTTGTAACATAAGTCAATGCCCAGACTCTGGTTATAAGTAATTATAACGAGGAACATTCCCATGGCGGTAATGACTGGTCCCAAACCGACAATATCGGTTACCCTGAAACTGCCCTTTCCCGTTTCTCCTCTTCGGTTACCGTATAGTGTGCGGATTCCCAAATTGCTGTGTAGAACGGTATCAGCATATACTGGGAATTTGACGTACTTGGCAAAAACCTTCATGAACGCCAAGGGGAAACGAGAGAGAACGTAACTGAAGTACACGTAGGAGAAGGTGCAGCCTCTACTTTGTTTGAGCGCGGAAACAGTCTGCGTGTTCACTTTTTTCAAGAGTTGGGTAGGGTCGCTTCTATCCATAGGAAGAGTTGATACGGAAAGGAAGGATACCTGGTTTGTAGAAACGGGGTGAACCTCTTGCGGGGCAATATCTACAGGAACCATTATGCTTATCTTCTTGCTCTGTTTTCCGTGCAGCCTGTTCCACTTCTCTATAGTCCTGAAGCACGCTGCCAGAAGGATATCGTTTACGGTACCACCAACTGATTTTGCTTTGGACTTGATTTCCCGGGTTTCTGTAGAGTTCACCCTTCCAGAACAAAAGTAAATTTCTGCCGACTGTCCTGACCTAATATGGCATATCCTTGCGGAATGGGAAAAAGGAGTTGTCAGAAGAAAATGGAACATATAGTAGAGCATGTTCCAATAGAAGCGCTTTGTCGCCGGTCTTTCACAGCGGGCCAGCTCAATCAATGCATCTCCCTTATGTCTTATAGGTATGTCACGGGATGACAGGGATTTGTCCGTAGTTACGTTCTCGTAGCTTGAGATGACCTCATCTATGAAACGAACAGCCCGAATTCCATCTATTGCGGAATGGTGGAAGACGAAAACCAACGTAGATGCGGTTACCCCTTTTCTTATTAGAAAGACCTTGATGGGGAATCCTCTTTTTATGTCCATTGGCCGATTTATACATTCAGAAAGACACTTTTCATATTCGGTTTCGATTTTTGTGTCATCAAGGTCGTAAATTTCTAATATTTGAGTTCCAGAGACTTTCTCTAATTGACGAAAATGTCTGAAATGCTTGGTACGCAAGACTGTCCTAATTGTGGGATAGCGCTGTAGCACACAAAGGAGTGATTGATCCAGTCTGGTGGGGTCCACCTTCCCTTCGATAGACAGTATCAAATGGAAGTTAAGACGCTGATATGCAGCCTCATAAGACAGTAACGTCTTGTCAATGCAATTAAGGGGGATAACTGCGCCGTGTTTCCTCATTTAATTGTTAGGCAGGTACCTTCTCTACCCTTACCGCGCAGACCTTTAGCTCGGGTATCTTGGACACGGGGTCCAGCGCGGGATTGGTGAGCAGGTTGGTGGCGCTTTCGGCGAAATGGAAGGTCATGAAAATCACGCCCGGCAGTGAGGATTCGGTCACCTTCGCTTTTGCCTGTACTTTGCCGCGGCGTGAGGTGACCTGTATCTTATCACCATCTTTGATGCCCAGGGCTTGAGCGTCTTTGGGATTTATCTCAGCCAGCTCTTCCTTGCTTATCTCCATGAGACCCTTTGATCTCCGCGTCATGCTGCCCGTGTGATAATGGAACAGGATGCGACCGGTGGTCAGCATCAGCGGATAGCTGTCATCGGGCAACTCCTGAGGAGGCCTGTACTCCACGGCAGCGAACCTGCCCTTGCCGCGACTGAACATATCCTCATGGAGGAACTGCAACCCGGGATGGTCTTCCGTAGGACAGGGCCACTGCAGACCGCCTTTCTCCAGTCTCTCGTAGGTGATGCCGCCGTAGGAAGGCGTGAGGTCGGCAATTTCCTTCATAATATCCGCAGGGTCATTGTACTCGAAGCCTTTGCCCTTCATCCGTCTGGCTATCTCGCAGATTATCTGCCAGTCGGGCTTGGATTCGCCCACCGGCTTGATAGCTTTGTGTACTCGCTGTACCCGTCGTTCGGTGTTGGTGAAGGTGCCGTCCTTCTCAGCGAAGCTGGCTGCAGGTAAAACCACATGGGCTAGCTGTGCCGTCTCGGTTAGGAATATATCCTGAACCACCAGGAACTCAAGCTTGCATAGCGCCTCTTTAATATGTCTGGCATCGGGGTCGCTGAGCACGGGGTTCTCGCCCATGATATAGGCAGCCTTAACCTTGCCTTCTTCCATGGCGTGGAACATCTCGGTGAGCACTAGTCCTGGCTCGGACGGTATATTGCAGCCCCAGGCGGTCTCGAACTTCATTCTTATGCCTGCCCCTGCTACCTGCTGGTAGCCTGTAAATACGTTGGGCAGAGCGCCCATGTCGCAGGAGCCCTGTACGTTGTTCTGACCGCGCAGCGGGTTCACTCCCGATGAAAGCTTGCCCACATTGCCGGTGAGCATGGCGAGGTTGGCTAAAGCCAGAACATTGTCGGTGCCGTGGGAGTGCTGCGTTATACCCATAGCGTAGAGGATGGAGGCAGGTTTGCTGGTAGCATACAGCCGTGCTGCCTTCACTATATCGTCTGCGGGCACTCCTGTGACCAAAGACACGAATTCCAGGTCAAAATTCTTCAGTGAATTCCTGAATTCCTCGAAATTCTCGCAGCGCTTTTCCACAAATTCTTTGTCCAGCAGCCCTTCGTCAACTATTACGCGGCACATGCCCATGATGAGCGCTGCGTCTGAACCGGGGCGCTGTCTCAGCCAGATATGAGCCCTGCGTACGAGGTCGATTTTGCGGGGGTCGGCGACAATGAGCTTCCCGCCTTTATCCACCGCTTTCTTTATCTCCAGAGCGATTACAGGATGGTCCTCGGTGGTGTTGGTGCCGATAGCCAGGATACATCTGGCATCGCCAATCTCGGCTATCGAGTTAGTCATAGCGCCGCTGCCGAAGCTTGTGGCCAGACCGGCCACAGTGGGCGCGTGTCAGAGGCGGGCACAGTGGTCTAAGTTGTTCGTGCCCATCACCGCCCTGGCGAATTTCTGGAAAACGAAGTTGTCTTCGTTGGTGCATTTGGCCGAAGATATAGCGACGAACTTATTCCCTTTGTAGTTCGCCAGCTTGCTGGTTATAAGGTCAAATGACTCGCCCCAACTTGCCTCTATGAACTCGCCGTTCTTTTGCTTGATAAGCGGCATGGTTAAGCGGTCGGCGGAGTTGACGAAATCGAGCCCGAACTTGCCCTTTACACAGGCTTGCCCTTTGTTCGC
>Ga0307380_10009795_pt1 | contig 12133 bp, 15 predicted proteins | sample UN3MG_FD_202239 | JGI IMG/M metagenome (GOLD analysis project Ga0307380, IMG submission 202239) | Soil microbial communities from Risofladan, Vaasa, Finland - UN-3 | ecosystem: Environmental > Terrestrial > Soil > Coastal area > Acid sulfate soil | place: Finland: Risofladan, Vaasa | collected... | reverse complement strand
ATCTGAAAGCAGAGAATACCCTTCATAAGAAGAGTACATTAAGGTTGAGTTTCCTATTTGATTTTTTTCCTCCAATGAGAACTGAGAGGTTTCATTACTATTTCTCAGAGATCGGAGAATTTGAAAGGTATCAGTTAATTCATGAATTTTAACTATAGTGGACTGATCCCAATTTCCAAAAAAATTACGATTCCCCATAATAAAGGCAATTACCTTATCTCTATCGATATTTCCATAGCTAGTGATATCTGAAAGTTCTAATCCAAGAGCGGTTGCTACTATGTTCGTATAATTTACACCGTAATCCCATTCAGATATACGAAAATAGTGAATATTTGAATCATAGAAATAATCAAGAAATTGGTGAAAATCAATAATATTTATAGATTCTTCCATACCAAATATCTCTAATGCTTTTATGCAGTAATAAGAAGAAATTAAATTGGGGTCAAAAAAAGGATTCAAACTATCAACAAAAGTATTATCATCATTTCGAAATCCCCCTCCCATCCAGCCTAATCCTCCAGGATATTGTAAATTATTTATAAATTGAATGATATCTTGTATTTTAGAGGAGTACCCTACCCAATTATCCATCAATAAATTGAGTGTAAATACCGCAAAAAATGTATTATCTGCTGTTGAAACTCTAAATCCATCCTCTAATTCTGCAGTGTAAGGCTGTCCAATAAAACCACTTGTCTCTGGATTATAACAATCCCAAATGAAATCGATTATTCCTTGTTTATTAAATAAATCAGTACGATTTAATATTTTTAAAGAAAGAATAGCATAACAATTAACTTCTAAAATAGAATTTAAGGGAAAATATGTCTTTGAGAAGTCAGTATCTAAATATCGATACGCTAATATATCCATAAATCTGTTAGAACTTACTTCATAATGAGACACTATATAATCAATAATTTCAGATTGATTTATGTGGTTAAGCTTTCCAATCGCATCAAGAATGTAAAGGGCATAATAGGTTGCTTGTAATGAAGGTTCATAAAGCTGAGGAAAATACCCTAAATTAGAATAATCAGATACTCTCGCATCAAAAACTGAATTTATGATATCATTATTGCTTAAAGAAGCTAATTTTGGATATTTTACTTCATCATGTCTAGTATTTTCGTCCGCAATAGTAAAATTACCAGAAAAATTGCATTGAAACATAAAAGCACCTAACATTAACACAATTATACTACTCACAAAAACGACTTTTTTACTATTCATTTTACTAGATTTTAAATATATTATAAGCGGTTATTGATAGAATAACAGCGATCTTATTTAAACAAAAAATCAATACCATAAAATTTTCATAAAACAAAATAAAAAGAGTAAATAAAAAAAAAGATTATTCCTGAACTATATTGTCTGTCAACTACTTATTTTGGGAGGATCTTTTGAATTGTAATAATGAAATATTTCGAAATTAAGTAAATGATCAGGTTTAATTCTCGAACTTTTTTTAGATTTAAACATCAAAGGAAATTCATTAATTTTTAAAGTGACGATTAATAAATTTGTGTTTTCCCCTCTCATCGCATAATAATAGTCAAAATTATCATGACCGTTAAACACATTGGCAGCATTACCCAGTATAATCTCTTCCTTATCAGATATACAAGGCTCTTCTTTGGTTTCGTTTTTCTGTTCTCCTAAAAGTCCTAACTTTTCCATTAACTGCACTAAAATGTCAGACGATTTTATTAAACTGATAAATCCTTCTGCTTTAAACCTTTCAAAAATTCTTTTCTTTACTTGAGATTGAACTGTGCTCATTCTAATTCCTAACCTATTGCAGATCGAACTTATACTTACCTTGTCTTTACAGGAACATAAAACTGAAATGGAACTGATTAATCCTGCTACTACGTTATCTGTCGTATTTTTGATTCCATGCCATAACCTGTACAAGATCTTTTTAGAAAGATAATAAAAGGGCATTCCTAGTTCAAAATGTTCAGAAATTTCGAGAATTCTCTGGAGAATATATTCCTGCCTATTACGTTCAGCGTAATGTGGTAAAAATCTTTGAAGTTGTAGATTGAAATCATTGAACTCTTTTTTTGTAATATTCGATATTTCAATTAACTCATAAGGATTAATAGAAACATTCCTAAGCTTAAGACAGAAATAAATTGTGATTGAAACTAACTTCTCTACGCTTCTATATTTTGAACCGGACCTAATCTGAGTTCTGAGGTTTTTGAACTTGGTTAATACCATTTCTTTTATAGCATCATATCCATCTAAGTCTAATGAGTTAAAAATTCTCGAGATTTCAATGCGAGCTTTTTCAAGTACTGATTTTTCATTGTTTCCTATAGAATTGTATTTGTTTATTCTCTGCAATTTAATAGAAAAAGGCGAGATCGCCCTTTCTCGCCTTGTTCCTATTTGAGTTGTGCCTACACCCTTTGCATATTGGATTATATCTTCATTATAAGGTCTATCATATTGCAATTTCTGGATTTCTAAAACGATCCCACATTCTCTGCATACATAACCCCCATTAGTTTCTAAAATATCTGCGGAACCACACATATCGCACGATAAGTGTGCTATATTAGGAGAAAGTCTACTTTCTTGAAGTGTTTTATACGTTGCCATTGCTTTGATCACTATTTTTCTTTATTTTACTAAAGAATATAAGGTAGGAGTTTTGATTTTAAACTTTTTCCTCAAAAATTGAACGGTGAAAAGAAAGCTTCTTCTCTTAAATTTTAAGGGGTGGCTTTCAACTGTTCACAAAAATTTCTAGAAAATTTGCATTTTATCGATCACTGACATTTTTGTCAATATGAAAATTACCTTTAATTTTTAGTTTTCTCATAATCTATAAACTCAACATGATAGGGAAGTTATCTTACCAGACCTTTCCCAATACTGATTCTATTCTGAATAAGTAGTATAATTCATCTTTTATATCCGATCTCATTGAAAAATGAAAACCTTGTTATTACAGTTCTCCCGCTTTGAAAATATAAAATTCAAGTTCATTTTAAAATAAAAGGAAAATTCATCAAAAAAATTGGATTTTTCCTTTAAATTATTCCATGAGATAATTGTTTCATGATTCAAGAAATAATAGTATTTATCATAATCCTTATCATTTCAATGATAGTACAAAAAATGATTAGAAAAGATATTTTAGGTCCATTTTATCCGATTGCGCTGCGATTGAGCTTTATTGGAGTGATCGTCCATGAACTTAGTCATTACGTATTGAACTTAGCAGTAGGAATAATCCCAAAGAAAATAGAGATAAAATGGAAGTCTGATGATAAGAAGAGAAGATCACCACAAGGAGCTGTTTATAGTAAACCAAGAAGTCTTTTACAGGCTTTTTTTATATGTCTTGCTCCACTGTATATTTCTACATGGCTTGCTTTTCTCACTTTATATATTGCTCTAAGTGCTAATTTCAATCCCGTCATAAGAGTAGTATCAGGGCTGATTTGTATCTCCTTAGTATTAGGTGCTGCTCCTTCGAATCAAGATTTTAACAATATCCCAAATGCGTTTCGTAAGGATCCTATTCATTCTCTTTATCAAATTTTCTTAGTTATTCTATCAAGCCTAATCTTATGGATTATAATTCAATTCTCACAAATTATTTTTCTGTTGGATGTATTTTATTACTTTACAATAATCGGTATTTATTTTATTTTAAAGTTTATATTTATTGGCTCTCGTGACCTTATACATAAAGTTCAATCATTAAATTATAGAAAACCCCCCAAAGTCAGAATCAAACCTTTTACTCGTAAGCATTATAAACCAAAAAAACCACATACTGAATGGTGATTAAAAAATGAAAGGATTCTGTTATATCGTACTGATCTTAGGATTTTTTATCTTTTACCAGCAAAATCCAGTTTATTCTATTATCATCATAGTGTTGTTTATTGGAGTATATTTATTTTTTAAATCCAGATCTTCAGGGTCCAATAATGGAGTTTTTGGATTCCTTAGTGGAAAGAATGCTCAGCAAAACAGTAGAATGGATGATTTAATTACTTTGATGGTACTCCAGCAATTAATGAATACTTCTTCTCAAAATAATGATTATACAAATAAAAATGGTGAAAAAGCAGAAAAAGATAAGCAAATAGATAAAATAAAACAAGAAATACTTGAATTACTTGAAGAAAACTAAGATGCTTTCAGAAATAAGTTTTTTCACGGGGATTAAGGAGTTACTTTCTCAGAATAATATACTATCTATCTCTGGAAAGTCAGGTACTGGTAAAACTGCTCTTGTCCTACAATTAGTGGGGAATCTCTTAACTTATGAAGAACTATATACACAATCATGTATCTGGATTCAAGCAAATGAATCTTTCCCAGTAAAACGATTAAGACAAATTTTTGCTGATTACCCTGAGAAGCGGGATTATATTAATGAGAATATATTTATTATCCCTCAATATAATCCTATTCCTACATATTTAGAGCAAGCTTCAATACTACAACAAATTATATCCCCCTCTACATTTCTTCCTCCATCCTTAAAATTTATCGTTTTTGATAATATATCTCACCATTTACGATTTGAGATTACTCAATACGCTAATTTGAATTGTCTAATATTATTAGATAGCTTTTATGAAACACAATTATTACCTTTAATATTGTTTTGTAAACGAAATGATATTGTATTGATTTTGATTCATGAAGTTACTTATAGTCCTAGCCAAGAAAGAGTTAGGCCTTTCTTTTATAAATTATACGATAGAATAGAAACAATAGATGTTGTCTTAAGTAATGTCTGTAATAGTGAAAAAAAAAATATGTTTATTTCATTTAATCGATCACAGTGGAATTTTCAATTCTTAATAGTTAATAATGGAATATCCATCCTATGATCTGCCAATTTTTCTTTAAATACTCTTAATATATAGATACTTCATGGAAATAAATTCACTAAGCACAGAACCAACGCCCCATCTTGCTCAAGAAGCAGTTAAATGTGGGATTTGTAAAAACAATCTTAAGCGAGGAGCGTCAATATATCAAGAAGGTCTTACATTCGGAGTTGTCTGTGAGCAATGCTATAAAAAAAACTCACAAGAGGATCTTGAGCTTATGGCTAACATGTTCCTAGCATATGGAGGTTATTTTGGCATGTTAAAAAATTCTGATTTTTCACTATATAATATACTAAAACAAATAGTTTCTAAAGTTGAAAATAAAGAAAATGTTGAAGAGCTACACATCAAATGTATGCATCAAGCATTATTAAATGGTATTACCCCCAGACAGTTTGTACAAGGTCTAAGAATACTACTTGAATGATTATTCCTCCCCACCCATTGAATCACCTATGCAGGGAAAAAGGGGTACTTAGCCACTACCACTTTTTTCCTTATTCTCTAATTATTATGAAATATTAAAAAGTAAGAGATGAGATATGGTTATTTATAAATAGGAATAATGAATCTAATTTATTAAAATTTGATTTATAATACAAAGATAATGAGTAAAGATTCAAATGGAAAACATTGCAGTGAGAGTTGTTTTATTATTTCTTATCGGATTTGTCATATTTTTTATTATAGCATTTTCACCTATTACTTGAGATCCGCCTAGATTTCCTCCAGAAATAAATTGGATAATTGTTGCAGTTTTTATAGTAGTGTTTGTCTTATTGAGTGGCAAATCCCCCCAGAAGGAATAGAATAAACCTGAAAAAATGATTCCAATAAAAAAATGGTAGTTATTGGATGATAATCCTTGCGCAGGATTCGGATTAAAATACTACAAATAAAGCCAAAATGTATAAAAATAATCTTATAATTTTATATAGTGAAATTTACATAGTTTGGCGAAATAATTAGTAGGGAACCAAAATGAGTGATGTAAGTCTAGCTATGAATAAAATTGAAGAAGAACTTAAAAAGACCTATCCCTCAAAGAAAAAGATTCTCAATTTTTTATATGATTTACAACTTTATGATTTTGAATTTCTCAATAGCATCGGTGAGACATATAAGCTAAATCATCTATTTTTTATGAATAAATTATATTCAAATATTTGGAAAAAAATGGGCAAACTTCTAGGAAAAGAAGGGAGAATTCGAGCAGAACGATATATTGTTGAAAATTATTGCTTACATGGTGGAGAACAAATCCTGTATGAATGTGAGGGGTCGATTAAGAAAAAAAGACCATTAAAAGCACCGTCCATTAAAATCTCAGTAAGTTTGGGAGTAATTTTTATTACCAATCAAAGAATCATTGTACAGGGTAAACTTACTATTAACGAACTTATACAAACCAAAACACTTGTAGATGTTTCCGATGATGGTTTACTTCTGACTGGACGCGATAGACATGAAGAATGTAAAAAAGAATTTTTATATGACGCTTCAGAACTATGTTTTGGATATATGTTTCCAGTAAAACAACTCTCTAATTTAAGAAGGAGTGGGCGAAAAATAAGTTATAAATTAGTTGATGGGATGACGACTCTGACTGCTGATAAAGAACAAATAGATAAACTTTTTGATATATTAAATCAGTTTCAATAAGATAGTTAAAATTGTAATTTGTTTCTCTTCATTGATATTATTTGTATTTAGAGAAATTTACGATAAAAATATATATCTAACTTTATCTTATTGATGTTAAATAAATCAAATTGAATTATTAATATTAGAAGGATGTGATAAAAATAAAAATTGAAATAATTTTCTTAGCCAGAATGGCTCAACAATTAATCCACCACAGTTCAAGTGAAACAAAGATAACAAAAATAGATAAAAAGAATTTCTTTCAAGAAGCGTTACAATATATTGAAAAGTATGTAGATAAATCCGGGTTTAAAATATTCAGTATAGATTCAGAGCAGGGAGGAGTCTCGTATTTCTTAATCAAAGAATAATAAAAAAGAACTTGAGAAATAATCTTTTTTTAATATAGAATTATGATCAATAAAAACTACTCTTAAATAGTTCAAATTCTAATTCTTCTTATTATTCAAAAGTTGATGAATTATGGTAACTGATGCTGAATTAAAAAACTACATGAAGATACTGGTGATTCTCGGTGGTATTGTGGGATTAATCGAATCTATCGCTGGGTTCTTTGGTTATGGTTTTTGGGGATATTATATTGTGTGGGCGATATTTGGACTCATCTTATCTATTTTATTAGTATTGACGGTATATAAACCAGGACAACCCTTACCTTATAATCCCGTCGTAATACTAATCTTAGGTATACTAATGGTTATTATCAGTTCTGCCCATATTGGAGGTATTTTAGCTATAATTGGTGGAGTCTTAGGAATAATTGCTAAAGCATAAAATCTATTTTTTTTTCACTTCTTTTCTTTTTATCTTTTTTTTCTTTAAATAAACTAGCTTGAAACACTTCTTAATGAAATTATTTATAAGGAGTTGATAGTAAAAAGGAATGGCAGATTTAGATCAAGTGAAAGGAATTAATTCACGCCAAATAAAATTATTGCAAGAGAATGGAATAAGCACAGCGGAAGCTTTAGCGATGAGTCCTCATTTAACCGTTGCCACAATTGACGGATTAGGTGATAAGACAGCTAAAAAACTCATATGGAACGCGAGAAACGCGCTTGGTATGACTGATTTTACTCCAGCAGCCAAGATTGATGATAATGTAGAATATTTTACAACCGGTTCTACTGAGTTAAATCATATCTTAGGAGGAGGATTTCAAACTGGAAAATTAACCGAAGTCTATGGACCGTTTAAATCTGGAAAGACAGCATTGGCTCATACTTTATCAGTTACAGTTCAATTACCTCAGAAGAAGGGTGGAATCGAGAGTGCGGTTGCTTATATTGATTCTGAAAATACATTTTCAAAAGAAAAGATTAAACGTATTGCTAAACGATTTGAACTAAATTCAAAAGACGTGCTTTCGAAGATTTTTCATGCAAGGATTTATTCATCAGATCATCAAGCTCAAATGATCCAAAAAGCTGAATCGCTCTGTAAAACTCGTGGCGTTCGTTTGATAATCATAGACAGCCTTATGGCGTTACTTCGAGCAGAATATATCGGTATCGGCAAGCTAGCTCCTAGACAAGCAGTTCTTAATAATATGATTCATGGATTATCACGGGTAGCTGAAACATATAATTGTGCCGTTTTACTTACAAATCAAGTAGCTACCAGAATGATGGGAATGTTTTCCGCAGATGACGCTATTGGAGGAAATAGTGATAATATATTTAATATATCACTTCTAAATAGTAGCTCATGGATGTCACTTTCGCATTATGTTCAAGACGAAGGGCTTCTCATCAAACAACTCATTAAAGCGTAGAGCTGTAATTGTGGATGCTCCTGATTTACCTCCAGAAGAGTGTGAATTTTTTATAACTGGGGCTGGAGTTGCAGATACAGATAAGGTAGATCTTACCGAAACACCTGGATTAGATTTTGAAATCGAGACATTATATGAGGACAATGACAATCAAGAGCAGAGTGATATTTCAGATCAGCAATCAGATAATGAAGTCCCATTAATTCAAGTGAAAGGTATTGGCAAGGGAACTATAGAAAGCTTAGCTGCTCAAGGAATCAGGACAATATCGGATTTGTTAGCAGCAAATCCAGAAGACCTTTCAGTTAGCATCTCAGGAGCTTCTGTAAAAACTGTAAGTGAATGGCAAAATAGTGCGAAAGCTTTAATGAATTCTTAAATTATTATTTTTTTCTATTTTTTGTATCCATATATTAGCTGATGTTATTTTTATCTCTCTAACTGGATTAGTTATTTAAACAGCTTTATAATGAAAAGAAATATAAATAATTGCTTTGAGAGAGCAATTATTATATGTTAATGAAGATAAACTGAAATGGGCTCTCATTTTTGATCTAATCCCTTTAGCTTTAATGAAATTTGTCTACAATCCCATGTTAATTACTCTTTTATTTTATGATGAAAAGGAATTGAATCAACGATTTGGTGAAAATTATAAGGATTACAGGAAAAAAGTTCCATTTCATATTTCAGAATACAAAAGACATACAGAAAGAGAAAATTAAATGCAATGTGATATATCTTATATTAATTTCAAATTAAATACAGCTTGTTATAGTAATAATAGCTAAAATTGAGGTCGATGTAATTGGATGTATTAATAACATATTTTTCTCAAACAGGTAATACTGAGAGAATTGCTGAAGCAATTCGAAAAGTAATCACAGAAAGTGATAATAATTGCAAGTTAGTTAGAATTAGGGATTTTAAAAAAGAGAATGTAGAAAATTTTGAATTAATTGGTATAGGGACTCCAACATTTTTTTATAGAGAACCTGTAAATGTCCACAATTTTATTAAAAAGCTAAATAAACAGGATGGCAAACATTGCTTTCTTTTTTGTACACATGGGAGCATGATTGGGAATACATTTTACTATATGAACGAAGAATTAAAGAGAAAAGGATTTTTAGCCATAGGGACTTTCGACACCTATGCATCTTCTTCTATCCAATTCTATCCTCAACCTATGCATACAGAAGGCCATCCCGATGACATTGAGATCAAGGAAGCGGAGCAGTTTGGTAAAAAAATTTGTGAAATTAGTCACAGAATTAATAATAATGAAAAAGATTTAATTCCAGAATTTACTGAAATTACAGATACTTGGTGGGCTTATGAATCAAGACGATTGACATTAGATGTGTTAAGAAGCATCTCTCCAAATTTTAAAATTGATATAAGTAAATGTACTAAATGTTTATCTTGTCAAGAAAATTGTCCTACTAATGCAATTGATATTGAAAATGATCCTCCATTAATTCAATTGGAAGGATGTATATTTTGTTGGTTTTGTGAAAAAAGCTGTCCCGAGAATGCAATGATAGCAGATTGGTCTTTTTTTAAAAGGACAGCAAAAAAAAATTTAACACGTTACATAGAAATTTTAAAGGAGGCAGAAAAACAAAACACATTCAGACCTTATGTGAATTATAAAGAAATCTGCTAATAACCATTTGAGATTTAATTTTTTTAATCTTTTTAAGCTATTCTATAATATCTATAATTACAGTTCCGTCCTTAAAACATTTTATTTATCTCTAGTGAAAATTTTAATATTAATTAGCCATTGCTTTAATTATTTTCCTTACATTTAATTTATATTAGGTTTAATAGCAATGATAAACTTGAGTTAATTACAAATGGTAATTACTGACGTTGAAAAGATCATCGATGAATTAGTGGAACTCGAGTGGTATAAAGTAGCTGCTGTTTCCATTATGTCGAGTAAAGGGAAGATTATTTATCAAAAAGGCGCTAATTGGGATTTAACCAACGAATCAACGACTATTCTGGATGCACTCAAGGGTAGTAACTCCCTCAATTTAATGGGAGTGGATTTTACGGTGGTTTATAATACTCCTAAAGCTATAATAGGAACAGACAAAGCTGGGAATGGGCATGTTGTGTTAACCCCATTTAAGGGAGGGATACTTGTGTGTTATATCATGCCTAAAGCAGATCCCCACAATTCTTTATCCAATATCCAGAATACAGCTTTGAAATTGAATGGGAAAGTTTAATTATCTAAGTTCATATCCACTCAATTTCTTTGTATTTATCTATTCCTCTCCTTAGGATGTCTTCAATTTCCTTGAGAAGAGGAGGTGTAATTTTATTTATATTAAAGCAGGACTTTCCCTTCAAAAATTTTTTAAGATCTGTACTGATGTCTGTGAATGAATCTGGGTGCGAATAAATAGGCGAGAAATATAAGCTTACATAGTTTTTTTGTTGTATTATACCTGCAATATATGTGGGTTGCGGTTTCTTTCCAAATAAGCTAACTTCTTTATTCCCATACAAATGATATGCGGGCTTATTTTGCTTAGCTTGAGAACCAATATATTGATCTTTTGTTAGAAAGGTACCCGAGTTATTTTCCAAGATTTTTTTTAATTCTAAAAAAATGGTTTCAAGATTTTCCATAAGTAAAATGACAAGAAAAAGAAATTTATTTTTTTAGCTTATATTTAATTACTCAATCCTGATAGATTTTTTCGTTTTTGATACACTACAATTATAATTGGTATGCTTACAATACATCCTATGAATGCCAATGTTCCGACAGTGAACTGAATGGGAATACTAACTTCTATTCCACTTTTAGTATTATTCACGGGATCATCAGGTGGAGGATCTGGATCGTTTGGATTAGTGCCATCTGCAATTTCACTTTCTTCTACAATTGCATATGCAATATTTACACATAATACCATACAGTAAATTGTCATATTAATAATATACATACCATCGACGGCAGTTCCGAAATCAAAGAATTCTACTTGACAAACACCTGGTAATGTTTTATTTATGTAGATTTTATATTCAATATCAATAGAGGAAGTTATATTGAAGTAAATTCTTGTCTCACTCCTCTTTAGATATGCAATCGGAGAGTATCTTCCAAAGTAAAACCTATAAAGAGTATCTGATTTAAGGGTTATATTATGAAGAGGGTTATTCCCTCCATTTTTAAACTTATTTACTTGATAAAAAATTTTATTGTTAAAAACTGATGGTTCAATTGCATCTTGAAGACAATGTAAGCCACTATTTATAATTTTAATATGAATATTAAGATTTTCTGTTAGATGAGCTTGGAATTTTATAGTATAATTTCCAGTTAGTACGACTCCGAAAGGGATCTCTTGATATTCGAACTGTGTTAGCAGAGTTGTATTCGGACGACTATCATAAATATCATATATATCACCTTCAGGATCCCACAAAGAGATATTCATATCACATTCATGAGGTGTTACGATTTGAAATGAGATATAATAAATATAGGGTTTAATGAAGTAGATATTGTTTGAGAAAATCACATAATCTCTGTCAGTTGTAAAGTTAAAAACTTTATCCACTAAATTTTCACCGTTGCTCATACTTGGTTGTAGTTTCTCAACAGATTCTCTATTTTTAAGGCCAAGATCTCCAATATAATTAGTGAGAATTGTTAGCGATATGAAAGATATAATTAAAAATAGTATTATTACAATCTTAGAATTTTTTATAGACATGACCTTCTTAATAGCCATACACCTTTAATTCTTTAAATTCAGTAATTAATTCTTTCACATTTGCACAT